>Ga0115011_10001647_pt1 | contig 16028 bp, 10 predicted proteins | sample TroAtlMetagenome_2_FD_88705 | JGI IMG/M metagenome (GOLD analysis project Ga0115011, IMG submission 88705) | Marine eukaryotic phytoplankton communities from Atlantic Ocean - Tropical Atlantic ANT8 Metagenome | ecosystem: Environmental > Aquatic > Marine > Oceanic | place: Tropical Atlantic...
ATCGAGTTCGTGCATCATGGTATGACCAGCCAGTGTGGCGTGGTTTGTTTCCACGTTAAGCTTGAAACGTTCAGTAAGCCCGTAAGCCCGCAAAAAGTTAACACAGGCCGCGACGTCGGAGTCGTATTGATGCTTCGTAGGTTCTTTGGGCTTTGGTTCGATAAGGAAAGTCCCGGTGAAGCCAATTTTGTCAGCATGATCTACGGCCATATTCATAAACATACCCATATGATCCATTTCACGTTTGATGTCGGTGTTGTAAAGGGTCTGATAGCCTTCACGGCCTCCCCAGAACACATAATTTTCACCACCGAGTTCGTGAGTGACCTCCATCGCTTTTTTGACTTGAGCGGCAGAGTAAGCAAACACATCAGCATTGCAACTGGTTGAGGCGCCATGCATAAAACGTGGATTGCTAAACATGTTGGCCGTGCCCCACAGTAACCTGATGCCTGTTCGATCCTGTTCTTCTTTCAGAACTTTGGCTACGGCATCAAGATTTGCGTGGGATTCAGCCAGAGTGGCACCTTCCGGAGCTACATCGCGATCATGGAACGCATAGTAAGGGCACCCAAGTTTTTCCATAAATTCAAATGCCGCCCGTGCCCGGTTACAGGCATTTTCCACAGATTCACTGCCATCGTCCCAGGGACGCTGCAGTGTTGGCGATCCGAAAGGGTCCGAGCCATTGCCACGGAATGTATGCCAGTAGACCACACTGAAACGGAAGTGATCTTTCATTGTTTTACCTTCGATGACTTTAGTTTCGTCATACCAGCGGTAAGCCAAGGGGTTCTTCGATTCCGGACCTTCGTATTGGATCTTTTCAATTTCGGGAAAAGCTGCCATTTGTTAATGCTTTCGAAAACAACAGGAAATGTGATTTAGGAGAATTGAGCGAGATTAACCAAACACTCGACAATACTTATCGTGCCAAATGCAAGCGAGAGTGACAACCAGAGGAGCTTACTTTTTAAGTTGCGATTGACGGGTTTTTGATCGGTTCGAGGTGCCGCTAAGAACGGTTCGATTTGCGTTTGATTATTCGGTCGGCCAGGTGCGGCGATAGCTGAGCGATTGCGAAGAGCCAGCGAGCCAGCTTAGGAAGTATTAGTTCCTTTTTACCTTTTTTAATAGCGGTCAGTATTTTCTGAGCAAGCTTGTCAGGGCAAAGACGTCCAATTTTCACACCCCCGGCAGGTAAGGTTGCACTCTCAGGGAGTGATTCATCAACATCGTACCTGATTCCGGAATCATTGCGAGCTACGGGGCCGGGGCAGACGAGTAGCACACCGACACCATCAGATTCTAACTCGAGACGAAGTTGGTGCGAGTAACCAGCAAGAGGGAATTTGCTGGCTGGATAAGGCCCCATGTAAAATCCCCCGGTTTTGCTTGCTAAGGAGCCGATGTTGACGAGGGTTCCTTTGGATTCGATTAGATATTTAAGAACGGCATTTGTGCAACGAACAGCGGTCAGGAAATTGAAGTCAAGGAAGTCTCTGAATTCCTCGACGGTTGTCGATCGTGCTTCTCCACGGCAGCTCTTTCCCACGTTATTAATCCAGATGTCAATTCTTCCAAATTTACCAATCACTTCTTCAATTGCAGTCTCAATCGACTCGTCCTCGGTGACATCTCCCTCGACACCATAGATCTTACCATCGGTTTGTTCTTCAATAGCCTTCAGGCCATCCTTGCTGCGAGCGACAACCACAGTCTGCGCACCAGTCTGTTGGCTGGCGAATGCCAACGCTTTACCGATACCGGCAGTGCCGCCGGTAATGACTACCACTTTTTCTTTCCAGCTTTGCATGTTTGCTTGAGCGTGAATGGAGTGTCGAAGAGCCTTAAGGGCAAGATTAGAAGTTTATCTTAAATAGTAAAAGCAATAGTGACTATTGGTTACTTAGAGTATTCGCAGATGGCACATCATCGAGTTGGTTCAAAACGGGTGATTTCCCAGTCCATCACACCGACATTACTTGGTCGTCCCAATTCCATGCGAATGTATTTGACAGGAATTCCCTTAACCGGATCAAACGTAGCTTTAATGATTAGATCGCATGTATTGGGTGCTGCTCGCCCTTCATCCCAACGTTCACAGTGCTCGATATCAATGGCGATGGTATCGAGCATTCCAGCGATTGTCCAAGTATCGAAGGCGTGCCGACGATTAAGGGTTTTGCCATTGAGTTTTACCTGGACTGGTTCATTGTTGGTCACGGTAACTTCGTAGCTGTCTGTCCCGGAGGTCCTTACGGAGATTTCCACAAGATAATCCTCGAATTGAGCCACCTGCCAGTTTTGTCTTGCCTCGGAGAGGATTTCACGATTTACATCGATCATCCGACCGCTGCGATTGAGTAGCATCAGAACTCCGGTGACCAGACTAAAGATAATGAAAGACCAGCGGAATCCTTTTGATCGCCAGAGCCTCGTCATGGAGTAGACGTTATTGGTATCAGCTGATTCGGGTTCTCGGCCGTCGACGTTATTTGTATTCATCACTTTATTGTAAGCGAGAGAGGTTAGTGTTGGGATACATTTCACCGCCCGGCTCGTTTGGGGACTAAATCCAGCTTGTCTGATATCTTCAGTGCGAAGCGAAGTCGAGCCGAGGGGCGTATCCACAGGATTGGTGAATTGGTATCCTGAATTGAGAGGTGGTTGCTGCGAATAAAAAGGAAAAAAATGGCATCAACAGAACATTCAACGAAACGAGCCAGAACTAAAATTGTGTCAACACTGGGGCCGGTATCTTCCAGTTCCGAGATGATAGAGAAATTGATTCTCGAGGGAGTCGATGTTTTTCGTATTAACATGGCTCACGGAACACGTACAGAACATCAAGCGGTGTTTGAGCGTATTAGGGAGGTGAGCGAAGCTGTTGGACGACCCATCGCAATTTTGGTTGACTTGGCCGGACCGAAAATTCGTTTGGGTGAGCTTTTTCAAGATCCAAAAGTTTGTACTCTGGGCGAGGAAATTCGTTTTGTGGCAGGGAAAGAGTCCAATAGTACATCCGAATTTACGACGAATTATGAGTCCTTAATTGATGAACTTTCACTCGGCGACAATGTCATGCTCGCTGATGGCACGGTGGCTCTGAAAGTCGTGGCCATTGAAGATGGTGAAGCCCTTTGTGAAGTCACAGAAGGTGGCACGGTTCGCAGTCGACAGGGGGTAAACTTGCCGGGCGTTTCCCTCAGTGTACCGGCGATGACTAAACGTGATCACGAAAATGCTCACTGGGCAGCGAAAGCAGGAGTAGACTTTATTAGTTTGAGCTTTGTACGTACGCCTTTGGAAATCGTCGAGTTGAAGCAAATTGTCCGTGATCATGCTTCGAGTGCCATGGTCATCGCTAAGATTGAAAAGCGTGAAGCCTTACAACGACTTGATGAAATCGTGCTGGCGGCAGATGGAGTCATGGTAGCTCGTGGTGATCTAGGAGTGGAGATCGATGTGGCTGAAACCCCCATGGCTCAAAAGCGGATCATTCGCAAGTGTCAGGAGTATTCCAAACCGGTCATTGTTGCCACTCAAATGCTCGATAGTATGCACAAGTCCACTCGTCCGACACGAGCAGAAGCATCGGATGTCGCGAATGCCATTCTCGACGGAGCCGATGCTTGCATGCTTTCTGGTGAAACGGCGATTGGAGATTATCCCGTTGAGTCGGTGGCTATGATGAATCGTATTATGCTCAATACGGAATCAAGTTTGGCAGACATGCCTGAATACGCGTCTCCCAAGGTGGCCGCTGGCGTGCAACTGGTGACGTCAGCGGTTGTTTACGGTGCGGCTCGCATAGCAGCTCGTTTGGAGGCCAAGCTTGTTGTTATTGCAACGCGTACTGGAAATACGGCTCGCATCAAAGCAAAACAACGAGACTATATTCCGACCGTTGGTGTCAGTCGGAATCTGAGCACGCTTCGTCAGCTTTGCCTGTTCTGGGGGATTATTCCATTACGAGGAATGCCGTTGGATAGTGGTGAGGAACTAAGAACGGCTGTGGAGAATTGGGGACGAGAGCAAGAGTTACTCACAGATGGTGATTATGCCGTCTTTGTAACCAGCAGCACATTCGGTACTCTCGGTCACGACGAATTATTTGTCCATCAGATCGAAGATTAGATCTTTACGGAAGCCCCGAGGTCGAGCGGTCTATTGGTTCGTGATTTCGGTAATTTCTACGGCGCGGTGTTCTTGAGTGGACAAATAACAGGCATCGACAAGAGCCATGGTTTTAAGATTGTCTTGAGCACTTATTTCCGGGGTGTTCCCGGATTCCAAAGCGACGAGAAGCTGGGCCATCGTGCCTGCAAAGGCATCGGGAAACCAAACTTCGTTCCAGCGTGGCTTAATCCATTGATCTCCCAGCGAACTGTTCGTGTAGTCCAGCGTGCTTGGAGTGCGTGCAGGATATTCAGGCCAACCAATTGTGCCTCGAGCCATTCCCGTCGTACCTTCCACTCGCCAATTAATTCCAATGTCAGCAGCAGCTCCCTCTTTGGCTGGGCCTGCCCAAACATCATCCCAACTGCTTGCACGAGAACCATTCTCGTATTCTAGAATGTAGAGGCAGATTCCATCTGAATGTTCGAAGGACGTCCGAGGATCAGGTCGTGTACTGCAAAAGACTCTGGTTGGATCTCCCAACCAGTAGCGGAATGTGTCCAGATGGTGAATAGACATGATACGCAAAGTTACCCAGCCCTGCCGCTCCTGCCATGGCATCCAGTGCGGGATCGCTCTCATGTCGATACTCGCGAAAACGGGATCGCCGAGCAAACCGTTGTCGATTACTGCCCGACACGCTCTCACGCTTTGGTCATACCTCATGTTTTGATTAACAGACAGAACAATGTTGGCCTGTTCACATAGTGAAACGATCTCAACGGCCTGTTGATAATTGATCCCTAGTGGTTTTTGGGCCAGTATTCCCCTGATCTTCCCGGCATGCCGAGTAATTTCACGGATGACGTCTATTTGAGTATCCGGTGGTACCGCTACATCGACGACTTCAATGTCGGCTTGCTCCAACATTTCCTGATAAGTATCGTAAGCCTTTAACCCATGACGCCCGGCTACCTCGCGAGCATTGGCGGGTGTTCTGGAAGCAATGGCGACAGGGTTAAATCCGGCGTTTTTGTAGGCCACCAAGTGGCAATCGGACATGATGAAACCGGAGCCGATACAACCAATCGGAGTGTCACGACGATGAGGTAGTTGAGGAAGATGGGCTGAGTCACTTATCAAAACTATGGCTCCTCTGGAAATGCGAATGGCGGGCGGTTAACTTCGCAGGCCTACCTGCTGCATTAAAGCATCGGTTTCTCTGTAAGCTTCTTCTACCCATTCCACGATTTTGTCCGGTTCCGGGGAGTATTCCAACTCAATAGAAATAGTGCCATCAAAATCTAGCTCTTTAATCGCTTTCAGATAGGGGATGAAGTCACATACACCTCGTCCTGGTGGTAAGTCGCCATGAACTTTCCCATCACAATCAGAAATGTGAACATGGATGGCTCGATCCCTGAGCTTGAGAATATCTTCGGGAGAGTCGCCTGCTAATAACACATGTGAGACATCGATGTTGGCCTTAACCGCAGGGTGGTTCACTTCGTCAATGAACTTAGCCATATTCTCGATATTGTTGAGTAAGGACAGTTTGAAGGGTTCCAATTCTAATGCGATCTGGACTCCCAGTTCTTCAGCATAGATACCCAGTGTCTGACAGTGCTCCACAGCCGTACTCCATTGCTCAGCAGGCGGAATGACTTCCTGTTTCCAAATATATTCTCCAAGCACAAGCAGTAAGTTGTCAGCGTTGTATTCGTACACAAGGTCCAGGTACTGCTTGCAACGTTTTAGATGAAATCGTTGCACGCTGGGGTTGAAGTCGATCAGTCCAACGGCCACACAGCAGATAGATTTAATTGGCAAATCGAGACGATCGCACTCGTCTTTAATCAATCTACGTTCCTGAATACCGGCATCCAACGGGTCAATAAAAATATCGATACAATCAAAGCCAATTTCTTTCGTCTTTTGTAGACCAAATTGAGTTGGCTGATTTGCCTGTACCCAGGCAGAGTTAATTAAACCTAATTTCATGGTGATTTAACCTCCGATCGTCCAGCGTTTGTTCTTCAAAACTTCAGTTAGAAATGCGAACACGTCGGCCGCTGCGTCAATACGTTTGCTGGTAGGAGTACCCGCTCCGTGTCCGGCACTTTCTTCGATTCGGATTAAGACCGGATTGTTACCCTGATGGCAATGTTGAAGTTGCGCCGCAAACTTGAAACTATGACCGGGCACGACTCGGTCGTCATGGTCTGCCGTTGTAACCATCGTGGGCGGGTAATTGGTACCCGGACGCAGATTATGCAGAGGAGAATATTTGATGAGTGTGTTGAATTGGTGCCCTTCATCTGAACTGCCGTATTCACCAACCCAGGCCCAACCAATGGTGAACTTGTGGTAACGTAACATGTCCATCACACCAACAGCTGGAATGGCTGCACCATATAGGTCGGGACGTTGAGTTATACAGGCGCCTACCAACAGGCCACCGTTACTACCCCCTCGGATTGCAAGGTTGGATGTGTTGGTGTACTTTTCTTTCTGGAGCCATTCTGCACAGGAGATGAAATCATCAAATACGTTTTGCTTGTTGTCAAGCATTCCCGCTTCATGCCACCTCACGCCGTATTCTCCACCGCCACGTAGGTTGGCGACCGCATAAATCCCTCCCATTTCAAGCCAAACAAGATTGGCAACGGAGAAGCCTGGCGTTAGGGATATATCGAATCCGCCATATCCGTAAAGGATGGTTGGGTTTTTGCCGTTGAGTTTAAGTCCCTTCTTGCTCGTTACGAACATTGGAACCTTCGTACCGTCTTTACTGGTTACAAAAACTTGTTTGGTTTCATAATGCTCGGGATCAAAAGCGACATCCGGCTCTTTGTATAGCTCAGACTCTCCCGTTTCAATGTTGTAACGATAGATGCGAGTTGGTGTGACGTAGTTCGTAAAGCTATAGAAGGTTTCTGTTTCAGCACGTTTGCCACCAAAGCCACTTGTCGAGCCAACACCAGGTAACTCTACTTCACGAATCGGACTCCCATCTTCGGCGAATACATAGACCCGATTCTGAGCATCCTGCAGATATTGAACGATGAAATGGCCCCCCGTGTTGGAAATGCTTTCGAGACGATGTTCTGCTTCTTCGATCAACGTTTGCCAGTTATTTCGCGAGGGCTCATTGAGGTCGATTTCGACCACTCGTTTTTGAGGAGCGTCCAGATCCGTGAGAATCCAGAACCGATTTCTGTCATTTCCAATGAAGTCGTAGTCGGCGTCGAATCCGGAGATTAGTTCGACGACTTTGGCGTCAGCCTTGGTTAGATCTTTATAGAAAAGTTGATTCTTGCGATCAGATCCTTTCCAGACGGAGATGATGAGGTAGTTGCCGTCTTCTGTGACATAGCCTCCAAAGCCCCATTCCTTTTGGTCTGCTCGCTGATAAATAAGCTGGTCTTCGGATTGAGATGTCCCGATCCTGTGAAAATACAATTTCTGGAAGTAATTGGTGCCTGAGAACTCTTCGCCCTCCTTAGGCTCGTCATAACGGCTGTAATAGAAGCCAGAGTTGTCGTTGGCCCAGGAAGCACTTGAGAATTTGGACCACTGGATGTGGTCGTCCAGTCTCTCACCAGTTTCAACATTTAAGACATGCCATTCGCGCCAGTCGGATCCAGCAGACGAAATGCTATAAGCCATCAGCTTTCCGTTAGGGCTGGGCGCATAGGATGAGAGCGCTTTGGTTCCTTCTTGAGACCACTGGTTTGGATCCAGTAGAACTCGGGCTTCGCTTTCCAATGAATTAGTAACGTATAATACGCTTTGATTTTGAAGCCCATTATTGTGAGAGTAAAAATAGAAGTCTCCACGTTTGAAAGGGCGGCCGAATCGCTCGTAATTCCAAAGCGATGTCAGGCGATCGACAATTGGCTGTCGGGTGGAGATGTTTCTTAAATAGTCGAAGGTGACTTTATTCTGCGCCTCGACCCAATTTGCAGTTTCTTCGGATTCGGTATCTTCCAGCCAGCGGTAGGGATCGGTAACCTTCGTACCGTGGTAACTGTCTTCCGTGTTATCACGTCGTGTATTTGGATATTGAAAAACTGACATTTTTTGATTTCTTGATGCTGAACTTGAATTTGCGTTAGGTCCAGCGATGATCGGGCGCTCGGCCTTTGCAAGCGATGGTAATAGCAAAAGCGACAACAATCCCCCTAAAAATACCGTTCCGTAAGGGGTTTTCTGTGATGTGATCATGATTTTCTAAAAGTCCTTAGTAATTCTTAGGTAATCCACAATATACAACAGTTTTCGGAGACATGTGGCAGCGTTCTGACGTTCAGTTAGCACTCATCTGTCAGTGATGTGGTGGAATATTGATGCGATTCATTCAAATTAATATCGAGTTGAGAAATCATGTATCACCAGCTTACTCCGATCAGCGGGGTTTTTCTAAGTGCCGTTCTGGGGATTCTTATTGATAGATTCCTTAGCCCTCCTCCTCTAGTCTATTTCCTTGGGTTTGTTCTTACAGGAGGACTAGTTCTATTGAGTGTAATTGTCGGTAGACGCAAAGCGGAAGGAATTCAGAAGCAGTTTGGAGGTTTGCTAGTCAAGCTGGCTCTGTTTATTTTTGTCGCCTGTGCCTTGGCGATTTGGCATTATTTGGATTGGTGGTATGAACCGGTTAATTCATTTCGTCATCGGCTCAAGCAACCAATTCCCGTGATTGCTATCGTTGAACTCGAGCGTGAGGTCCGCCTGGAACCCGAACGCCCATGGCATCCGTTGAATCGTGAGCAGAACAAGGGACGAATTAAGGCGGATGTGACAATCAGGGGACTTCGACAATTCTCGGGTGGAGAAATCGAGTGGTTAGACGTAAGCGGAAGAGGGACTTTGATTTGTTCTTTTAAGCAAATGCCAGAGTTTTCGAAACGTTGGTTAAACCTGCCTGCGGGTTGTCGCTTAAAAGTGCAGGGACGGGCTCTGCCGATACGGACAGCGGATAATCCCGGTGGCTGGGATTCGGCCGTTCATCACTGGGGGAGTCGTCGTGGATTTGTGATTGTGGTACAGGAGGATGTACGGGCTGTGACGGTCATGAACCAGGCTGGTCGATGGTTTGAGCAGACACGAGATCGTATCAGACAGTTCGCAAGATCGAATTTGCAGTGTCGGTTAAGCAAACGTCAATTTCGGCTGGCTTCGGCGGTGTTGTTGGGAGATCGGCATCAACTTCATTCAGAAGAATTAGAGCAGTTCGCTCGAGGGGGTATTATTCATTTGGTAGCGATTTCCGGACTGCACGTTGGTGTGTTGGCTTTGGGGCTATTGTTTCCGTTACGTTTCTTTTCCCGGTATCAAGTGGCATGGTATTTCTTAACAATTGTGATGATATGGTTCTATGCGGTCATTGTGGATCTGCGACCGCCTGTGACTCGCGCGGGGATTTTGATTTCGATATCGCTTGGAGGACGATTGTGCTTTCGCCAAGTTCACACAGTATATTCCTTATATATAGCTGGCCTGATCATCTTGGTTGCTAATCCATCTACCTTGTTCGATGTTGGGACCCAACTGTCGTTTATTGCCGTTGCAACCTTGGGATTGTTTAAGTCCTCTGTAACTCAACAGCCTTCGCGACTTAAGCGGCTATTGCTTCGCCGGAAACCTTATGGCTTCCGATGGTGTGTGGCGTTTTTGCTTCATATTAGAATGGCAATTCTCGTAACTACCATCGTGGTTTTGATTGCTTTACCTTTGACTTCGGCACAATTTCATTTGGTCAGCTTTGTAGGGATTTTACTAAACACGCTCCTGGCAATTCCTGTGACGATTGGAATCTGTAGTGGATTTGTATTGGCAATCGTCGGTGACTTGCCCTATTTACATTATCTTCCATCGCGGTTAGCAGAAATCTCCTTTAGATGTGTTTGGGAATTAAACGCCAGACACGGGCTGGATAGTCTGGGGACGTTTTGGCTGTCCGGCCCCACAGTGGAATGGTGTGTTGTATTTTATCTTTTGTTGAGTGTTGCTTACAGTGTTTTGCCACTAGCTCAACGATATCGGCGCAGCTTTCGCTGGTGTCTTAGAATTTGGGTGTTAGGTAGTTTGTTACTTTGGCCACACCGGGCTGGATTAAAGTCGACGATTGATGACTTTCGAGTGGTCTTTATCAACGTTGAACACGGGACAGCTGTGCTTTTGGAAATCCCCGGCTCGGGAGCGTGGCTTTATGATGCCGGAAGTTTGACCAATTTCAGGATTGGAGGTCGTGAAATTGCAGAGGCTTTATGGCACCGCGGACATAGCCGTCTTAAAGGTATCTTTATTTCCCACGCAGATTTGGATCATTTCAACGCAGTGCCTTTTCTGTTGCCCCGGTTCAAACCTCAACATGTGATGGTGACTGAGCGTATGAAACACCAGTTGTTACTGCAGCAACCCCGGGAAAAATCTGGAATGGCTGTTGGTTACTTAGCCGATTGCTTGAGCAAACAGGAGGCGGATCTGGAGATTCTTTCAGCAAACGATCGATTAGAGTTCGATAAGGTACATGTTGAGGTTATGGCTCCGGTTCAGCAAAGAGACTATTCATCAGATAATGATGCCAGTTTGGTTTTACTAGTCAAGCATCCGGAGTGCCGAGTGTTGCTGCCTGGAGATATTGAAAGAGAGGGAATTGAAGTTTTGTTTGGCTTACATCCAGCAAGCGAATTTGATGTGGTGATGGTACCACATCACGGTAGCGTACACAGTGAGCCGGAGTTGTTTAGCGAATGGAGTCGTCCTCGCTTTGCGGTTGTCAGTACAGGTCACGAAATGTTGCAGGATCGTGTATTAAATAGTTATCAGCCGATCGTGCATCAGCGTGGCGGAGAATTATTGCTGACAAGCCAGTCGGGGATGATCGAATTTCGCGTTGGAGCGGAGGGGTTAGAGCCAGTGGCTGAGTAGTTCACGTAATTGAGCTCGAGCGCGATGTAAGCGGCTACGAACAGTCCCCAGACTAATGTTGAGGGTGGAGGCAATTTGCTGGTAATCGTATTCTTCGATTTCCCGCAGCAGGATAACCTGTTGCTGATCTTCCGGAAGCTTAGCGATCGCCAGTTTTAACGCTTCACGAAATTCGTGGTTTTCTAGTCGTTGCTCGGCCGATTGATCGGTGGAGGGAATCATAACTTGTGAAGTATCAATAGAGTCAGGGCGTTGTCGGCGTTGCCGGGTTCTGGCAATGTTGAAGCCAATGCGGTAAATCCAGGTGAAAAAGTGCGAGTCTTCCTGGAAGGAGCTTAGCTTGCGAAAGACTTGTACAAAGGTTTCCTGAGTTACATCAAGAGCTTCTTCAGCGTTGTTGGTAATTGGTATTAATGCCCGATACAACCGATTCTGGTACTGTTCAATAAGCTCGATAAGCGCATTGCGGTCACCTAGCTTAGCAGCCTGGACGAGGTTGACATCGGTGGGGTCGGGATTCACGAAGTTTAGTAGTCAATGAATAGCGACGCTTCCAGACGATTGTTTTCCTGAAAAACAAGGCCGGAGGCGTCAAATTGGTTGGCAGCATTTATGACGAGATAAGACCGCAATCACGGTGACGATAATCCTACACCCATATTGTTCACCAAATACTCTGTTGGTGTCAAACATTTGGTGTCTGGCAACTCCTGACAGTGTAGGCCGGCTTCTTCCAATATTGACGGTTTCCAAGGGAAATTAACCGATTATAGGACTTATTTATAGGGCCTCCCGAACAGTTTATGTCAGTTTGAGACCACTCCCGAGCAGGACACTCTTTTGTACGTCAAGATCATGTTGGTAGCTAAATGGAAACTCTCGTTCTTCATTTAGTACAGCGGCCATTTCTAAGAAGTCGCCATCGTAGCGCCCCCCGAGTGGGGGCAATGTCACGAAGTGTGAGCCCTTGGCGTGACCATCTCTGGCTGACTCAAGTGTTAATTCTAAGATTGGCTTCTCTAATGGACGGAGGATGATTGTTCCTTCACTTCCGACAACGATAAACTGCCGCCGGCGAAATCCATCGACCTCCATCATTGCTGAACGAATGGTTGCAGTCGCTTGGGGGTAATCAAATACAGCCAACATATTGTCTACGAGAGAATCCTTTTCAGGATAGGTTGTACGTGGAAAGGCTGAGACGCGTTCAGGAGTCCCCATCGCGACATGGAGTGAATCAATTAAGTGACAACCTAGTTCAAACATGGTTCCACCAGCGTATTCGGCAAGTTGCTTGCGAGTGGTATCACCGACTTTCTTGCTGATGACTCCATCCACTTCAAAAATGTCACCTAGTAAACCTTCACGAATGGAACGGAAGATAAACTGAAAGCCGGGATTGTATCTGAACATATACCCCATCTGGATCAAGACGTTGTTCTTTTTCGCTGTCTGGACAACTTTTTCAAAACCGGAATAATTAATCCCCGCTGGTTTGTCGAGGTGGATGTGTTTGCCAGCTGAAACACATGCCTGAGCGGTATTAATGAGATTCTTGACTTCTGTTTCCACACAAATAAATTGAAGACCTTCCACATTGAGTAACTGCTCACGTGTCATGCGGGGCAGACCCTTATACGGAGCAGTATTTTTTACCCGGCTCCACTGAGCGTCGTCAGGTTCGACAACGCCAACAACATCGTAAAGCTCGGGGAACTTTCGGGCTGTACCAACCTTTCCACTTGCATGGGCATGCTTTGTACCGATTTGTCCAACTTTTATCTTGGGAGCAGTGGCAGCAGCCTGGCAATCAGGGAGCGCAGCATAGGTGCCAAGTGCAGATAGGAATGAAACAAAAGTCCTTCGAGTTGTCATGTTCAAGTCCTTGTTAATGTTTGCAGGTTAAGTGGTGGATGGTGAGTTGGTTTAATAGCCGACAGCCGCGCCGTCCTTTCGAGGCTCAGTCGCTCCGTGAAGCACGCCATTTTTATGATCGATAAGGATTCCCTGATAACCGCCAAATCCGCCGATACTGCGTCTTACCTTGTGGCCTCTGGATTGCAATTCTTCAACGACAGAATCTGGAATTCCGGATTCTACCTCCACGATTCCTAGCCCATTCCCCTGTTTGCCGGTAGGACTCGAGCTGCCCAGATGTCGGATGCGGGCCAGATCACCAGCATGCTGTACGTTCATACCAAAGTCGATCATGTTAATGAGGATTTGGACATGGCCTTGAGGTTGCATGTCACCGCCCATCACACCAAAGCAGAAGTGTGGTTTGTTGTCCTTGGTCACCATGGCAGGAATGATGGTGTGGAAAGGCCGTTTGTGTGGCTCCAGACGATTTAGGTGATTCTCATCCAAAGAAAATAACGCCCCTCGGTTTTGGATCGCAAATCCCACTTCGGGAACGGTTATTTTAGAGCCGAAACCATGAAAGATGCTTTGGATCAAGGAACAGCAGTTCCGGTCTTTATCGACGACGGTCAGATAAACGGTGTCCCCATTTTGAATTCTTGGGTCCCCATGGTCTACATTCTGGTTTGCCCGTCTCATATCGATTTGTGCTCCGCGTTGCTTCGCATAGGCTTTTGAAATGAGAGCATCTACCGGTACGTTTACAACGTCAATGTCAGCATAGAATTTGGCTCGGTCTTCAAAGGCGAGCTTCTTGGCTTCACTAAACAGGTGTAACCAATCGGGGCTTGCTGGCCCCATGCTTTTCACATCGTACGGTTCGATTAGATTTAACATCTGCAAAGCGGCAATTCCCTGACCACTTGGCGGTAATTCCCAAACATCGTAGCCCCGATAGTTGGTTGAGACGGGGTCAACCCAGGTCGCTTTGTGGTCGAGAAAGTCTTTCATCGTAAAGAGACCACCGACTTTGTTGCTATAGGCGACAATTTCCTGTGCAATTTTTCCTCGATAAAAAGCATCCGCTCCTTGTTCGGCGATTAGCTGATAGCTATCAGCTAGCTTGGGCAATTGATAGATTTCTCCAAACCCGGGAGGATGCTTTCCATCGATCAGGTAAGTTTTTGCAGAGCCGGGATGGGCTGCGAGTGAAGGTGTCGAGACGTTCCAGTAATGGGCGATTACCTCTGAGACGGGAAACCCTTCGCGCGCGGTGTGTATCGCTGGAGCAAGGATTTTCTTGAGTGGAACTGAGCCGAAGCGTTCATTCAGTGATTGCCAGCCGCTTACGCAACCGGGAACGGACCAGGCCAGCGGGCCAAACAGTGGAATTTCATCAAGGCCCTTTTGTTCGAAGTATTCGCGTGTTGCTTTGTACGGACTTCGGCCACTTGCGTTCAGTCCGTAAAGTTTTTGGGACTTGTTATCCCAGTAGATACAGAATAGATCGCCACCGATTCCATTGCTCATCGGTTCGACGACTCCCAGCATTGCATTCACGGCGATCGCAGCATCCATAGCGTTGCCACCGGCCTTAAGGATGTCCAGACCAGTCTGGGCTGCTAAAGGATGGCTGGTTGCGACCAGACCGTTCTTAGCGACCACAACACTGCGGCTTTGATTGGAGGGTGTGATAGGGCGGTCATAGCCAGCTTGACGGGATAGGTCCTTAGTTTGGGCATCTAGCACTGGTTCGGTCATGAGAGTAACGGCAAATAGAATAATGGTGATGATTTGAAGCAGAGTTCGGCTACAGATGGGTTGCGACATTGTATTGGAAATATTGCTATGGGATTTTTGAGACGGTTAGCGGTTGTTGAATCGGGTAAGATGAAAACGGTTAGTTGAGATGATTGAATGCATCCCCGACTTGTCTTTTAGGTTACCAAACTCCAAAGCCTTCTTCAGGAACATTGTTATTAAATCGTTATTTCTAATTTCCGCGGCGTCTCTTTTGCTGATTCGTTTTACGCCCTTCGCGATAGCGAATCCGCGAGCAATTGAGCAAGTGAGAACGGCGGTAGAAACTGCGATACAGCCGATTGTGAAAAGTGCTGCAAGTTACGTAGAACAGAAGACGTGCTTCACGTGTCACCATCAGGCGTTGCCGGTGATGGCAGCAGTACGGGCAGAAGCGATTGGATTAAAAGTGGATCGTAAGTGGTTGGAGGCACAGCGGAAATTCACGGCTGATTTTTTTCTGCAGCGAAAGGTTGAATTAGTTAAAGGGCATGGAGTGCCGGGTGGTGCCTTCACGGCTGGGTATGCTATAGCCCAATTTGTTGCCACTTCTCAAATTACCGCTGTCGGAGAGCCAAAGCGTTTGGAAGGGACGGATGAGTTACTTGACTATCTACTTAAGATTTACAAACCGGATCGACCTTGGAAAATAAATACGATTCGTCCACCTTTGGAGTCGAGTGACTTTACAGCAACAGGCTTAGCAATAGCCGCATTAAGTACCTATGCGTTAGAGGATTTGATGAAACATGCCGGTGAAATCCGAACTTGGTATGCAAATACGGTAGCTTCTTCCGCCGAGGACCGCGCATTTCAACTCATGGGTTGGTACTGGCTGACCAACGCTCATTCATATCATCATGCGTTGAAGACGGTGACGGCTTGGCCGACCGATAGACGGAAGATGGGTAAGAAGCCCGACCAATTTAAAGAACCGAAGTATCCCGAGGTGGAAGTTGATACAGAGCGATTACAGGCGATGGTTGATCAGTTGAAACAACGTCAGCGAGAAGACGGTGGTTGGGCGCAAACCGATGACATGGAGAGTGATGCTTATGCGACGGGGATTACAATGGCTGCGTTATTAATGGCTCAACCCGAATTGGCACATGAAAAATGGTGTTTTAGAGGCGTAAAATATCTCTTGGAGACTCAGAAAACAGACGGATCATGGCTCGTATTAACACGTAGTAAACCGATTCAGGAGTACTTTGAATCTGACTTTCCCCATGGGGAGGACCAGTTTATTTCGATCTCAGCATCTTGCTGGAGCGTGATTGCTCTCAGCCAGTATATAGATGTCTATACGAACC
>Ga0115011_10001648_pt1 | contig 16028 bp, 8 predicted proteins | sample TroAtlMetagenome_2_FD_88705 | JGI IMG/M metagenome (GOLD analysis project Ga0115011, IMG submission 88705) | Marine eukaryotic phytoplankton communities from Atlantic Ocean - Tropical Atlantic ANT8 Metagenome | ecosystem: Environmental > Aquatic > Marine > Oceanic | place: Tropical Atlantic...
AGTTAATTAATGATATAAGAACTGCAACTAGCTTTACGGATTTACAAACAAAGGTAGATGAATGATAAAACTTATAGGGGACAATGATATCTATTCTTGTATAGAACTTATGAATACGTCTTTACAAGAATTAGATCATCAACTTTACGAACGAAATGAGCGTTGTTGGTTACAACACATAGCACATCATGTTGAAGAACAAAATAAAGGCAACGCTTTATTTCTTGCAATAGGAGATTATGCAAGCGATAACTCAATTAGAGGATTTATGCTTGCTTCTGCTTTCAGAAATTTTTATAATCATGGTTGGATTATGGATGTTAAAGATTGTATTACTGATAGTAATTATAATAATGCATTTACAGTTGCAAGATTATTTAATTACATGATCGAACACGTAAAAGAACAAGGCGGCACTTATTGGAGAGCCGACACAATTAGAGCAGGGACTGAGGCAAATAATTACATTCAGTTTTTAATTAAAAAATACAATGCAATACCTTTTCACGGTGTGCATGGAAAAGTTAAATAGGAGAAAGATATGGGTGGAGGTGGCGGCGGTAGCTCGACTACTGTATCAGGTATTGATGAAGAATTTAAACCTGATTTACAATATGCTTTAGGACAAGCAAAAACTTTACTTGATGATCAGCTACAAAATCCAAGCAAGGTAGTAGCTCAATTTAATCCTCAACAAACAGCAGCATTAAATGCAAGCCAACAATTTGCACAAGACAAAATGACAGGGTCTGGTATTTATGACACACGAGCTGCTGAACAAGCTTCTTTGATGGGATTAGTAGGCAGTAACTTAGGCGCAGCGAGTGCTGCAGGTAATCTTGGCTCTGCCCGTAGTCAGAAAGCAATGGCTTCTGCTTTAGCGGGTCGCGCTGGTGAATATCAAAAAGAAAGACAATCCTTTGCAGATTCAGGAGCGCAACAACTTGCAGATGTAGGCTCCTCTCTACAGCAACAAAAACAAGCAGAGCTATCCGCACAAGATACAGCGCTTGATAGGTTCTTTGGAAGAGTTACAGGGGCAGCACCAAAGTCTACAACTACTACCACAACCGGAGGTAAATAGCTATGGCTCTAACAGGTTTAGATTCAGAAATGATGAAAAGATTACGACCTATGCCAATCACTCCAATCCAAGCGCCAAGAGGTGTCATGCCTAAAGATGATCCTACTGCTTTACAAAGATTTGGCAAGGTAGCCATGGATGAGGGAGCAAGTACTTTATCAAAAGGTGCAGTAAATCTAGGTAAAGAGTATGGCGCACCCTTGATGAAAAAAGGTTGGGCTTCTCTTACGGGGGCTGGACCTTCGCAAGCAGCAATTGCGGCTCAAGCAGCTAAAACTAGTACAGCAGGACCGTTAATGCAGCAAGTAATGGGCGGTGGGGCTGGAACAGGTATGATGAGTAGCCTCGGTTCAATGGGAACTGCAGCTATGGCTAGTCCAGCAGCACCTATTATTGGTGGGTTACTTGCAATGAAGATGCTAGGTTTCTTTAGTGAAGGTGGACATGTTGGCCCATTGTCTGAAATGTCGTACAAATCATCTGGCGGTGATATTATGAAAATGTCCTATGGTGGCAAAGTAAAACAGGGAGGTTAGTATGGCATTTAGATCTCTTAATCCTATTACTTTTGCTAATCGTAATTCGATAAACCCTAGTTACAATACTTATGGGGGAACCGGTTTTAGAAACATGAGTAGTTACTTTAACCTTCCAGCAATAGCAGGTGGACCTCAAGTTATAAACCATACTGATCTCTCAAATTATGTACCTTCATACGTTCCTCCTCCTCCCCCTCCAGCACCTGTGTATACTGATGACGGTGACGGAGGCTATGATCCGGGCGATGGCTGGTATAACGATGATAATTATGGTCAAGGCGGTTTTGATCATCAAACTAGTTATGAGGGTTCTTATACTACAGACAACGAGCATACGCACGGATATGACGGTAGCGCTAGCGAACCCAACGATCCCGGTTCAGTAGGTGGACATTCTAATAATGGTAGTGATGTAGGTGCTGGCGGATCAAGCAGCGGTGCGCCGGGGCATGAGGGATTTGATGGGGGTGGCTGGTGGAACACTGGCGGCACAATCCCACCTATGTATGCTAATCAAGGTATGATAGCTACTAATGATCCTTATCCTTATTCAAGAGAACAACGAGATAGAATTCAAGCACAAGTAGATGCTAAAAATAAAGCGAGTATGGATGCTATGCTTGCTCGTGAACAAAACTTTTTTGGTGATTTGCTTAATAATTTAGGGTTTGATACTGGTAAAGTAGCAGAAGATCTTGCTGAAGTAGATAAAACAGTAGGGACATTGGGGCATTGGGCTTCCGATAATATGTTGGGTACTGATTATATCAATACGCCTATGACACTTGAAGATCGAAGAGCCAGTAATCAGCTAGCATCGGGTATTCATAATGTAGGCACTAAAGCAAGTGATTATCTTAAAGGACAAATTGATCAAAAAGTAGATGAAATAAACAAAAAACCAGAAGATACAGTAGCTAAAGCGGCTTTAGGTACAATATTAAGTAAAGCATTAGGCACTTCTAGTTTCCTTCCCGGAATTATAGGGGGAAGGGTATATGATTCCATGACAGGGGGAATGTCAAAGCAACAAAAGCTAGATAAAATAGATCCGCGTATAAGCCATGATTTTTATAATACAATTTATGATGTTGGAGATGATTACGGGTATACTCCAAATGAGATTACTGCAATAGAACAAGCACCGTCTTATGGCGTTAATGTAGGTACGGTACCTAATATTGACATGACTAATCCTGCTAATTATAATATAAAAGATTTTGTAGGTATACCTGAAGTTACTTATACACCTGCATATGCAACAGATTTTGGCAATATTTACAATGAACCAGTATTAAATCATTCATATACAAATTTAGATACATGGGATGAATATCAAGATAGTATTGCAGAAATTCAAGCTGAAATTGCTGAAGCAGCAGCATCAAATTATGATAGTAGTAATTATGGTGATGACGCAGGTCATAATGCGCCTACTGGAGGCTATACAGGTTATAGCGGTTCGGATGTTGAAGAATCCTATGGCGTTTCAGATGTAAGTGGTTCGGGGCATACAAATAGTGGTGGTATGTCAGATCATGCAAATGTTCATTTTAGTAGAGGCGGTTACGTTAATCCAACAGGAGGAAAATAATGCATAATATAAAAAGCATTACTCAGAAAGACCGTCATGGTAATATGTTTTCTCTTGAAATGTTTGAAGATCAAAGCGTACCTATGATAATGATGATTCCTGAGATGACTAACGGGTTTAATGGTGCAGACACTAGTAATCATCCGGGAAAACCTAAAGGCACTGATACAGTCCCTGCATGGCTTACTCCGGGTGAGAACGTAGTAAACGCAGAGGCCTCTCGTATTCCGGGCAATCAAGAAGTGATTGATCAAATGAACGAGCAAGGTAGACAGATGCAGGTAGCGCAAGGTGGTCCTATTCCTTCCTACCAATCACACGGAGGAGGTGTACCTCCGCTTTATTCAGCGCGAGGAACTGATGCGGGGCGCGGTGATTGGGTAACAGATGATCTCTTAGATCGTATTAGAATGGTTGAGTCAGGCGGTAAACATTTTGGAAATGACGGTAAGCTTACTAAAAGCGATGCAGGTGCATTAGGTGCTTATCAATGGATGCCTGCAAGTGCTGCAGATCCTGGATATGGGGTAGATCCTTTTGACGCTACCACAGCAACTGAAAAAGAGCAGCGTAAAGCAACAAGGCAATACCTAATAGGTATGAGTAAGTATTACCCTGAGTGGTCACAAGACGATGTACTGATGGCGTTTAACGCAGGTCCGGGAAGGATAGAGGACGCTAAGCGTGGAGGTTGGAATCCTTTAACTCAAGAAACACTTGATTATGTAAAAAAAATACGTGGGGTTGATTTTGGAGATCAAAAACCACCTGATTTAAAGCCTGAAGACTGGGTAGGCGCTAGTAAAAGCTCAGTTGAAAGAGGCCGTGATGCGGTTATGTTAAATGTAGCGCAAAAGAAATTAGCAGAAGCTAAAGAAAAGCGTCAAAGTTATTTAAAAGAAATGCAAGGCGATAAAAAAGCTGAAAGATGGTATGGATGGATTCCGGGAGTAGATGCATATTTATCTGATGAAATACCTAAATTAGATTCACAAATAGCTGCATTAGAAGCCGAGGTGAGCGAAAGAACTGCAACTGCAGACGCTTCAAAAGCGGCAGATATTGAGGCTAATAAAACTAGTCCTTTCTTTCTTAATCAACAAGAGAAAGTAAAACAAGAGCAATCTATTAACAGACGAGCTAACGAAGAGTTAAAAAAGGCAGGTATGCCAACGGAAAAGCCTGATACACTTACTCAAGCAACAGAAAAAGATGCGCTTAATAGTATGCTTGCAAACACCGATGATGAACCAAAACCAAATAAAGATGGTTCAGCTGAACGTGCGGGTCTTGATGAAAGAAAAAACAACCCCGGTTTTTTTAAAGAAGCTACTGATTTATTAACAGATACTTTTAAAGATATGTTTTCTCCTACTGACATCGCAAGGATGGCAATTAGTTACGTAGGATCTAGAGCATTAGGTTATGGGCATGATGGCTCGCTTAACTATGCAATGAAAGATTATGCTGATAATAAAGAGTCAATGAGAGAGCAAGAGCTTGCTTTAATTAAAGCTAATGCTAAAAATTATACAGCCTCTTCTTATGCTAACTATATCCGAACTAGAGATCCTTCTGTTCTTGTTTCAAAGGGGCCAGAAACAAAGGTAGGAGATAATCTATTTGTGCCTTCAATGGGAGTTACAACTAGCATAGATGTTGAGGGTGTTCCACACATTTACGGAGACCCTGACGGTGATGGTGATCGGTACCAACCCGATTTACACAATGCTACTTTATTCGGAGCTACTAAAGTAAATCCTGATTTACATGATCCCGGAAAAGTTCAACAAAACTTTTTGAGTGAATTGAAAATTCTTCAAGATCAAGTAAATAAAAACGTTACAGACGCAGACGATAAGGTGTCTTTTATACATAACCCTGAAGTAGCTTCTACTATGGCGGATATTTACTTTGACGACTTAAGAAGATATGGTAGCGACCCTAATAAAACTAATCGTTTAAAAACAGCAATGCGTACAGCCGCAAAGAAATGGGCAATCGCAATGAAGGATTTTAAAGATGATGGTGGCATTGATCCCGCTAAAAAGTTAACTGCTTTTTATCATAATGAAATTATAGATATGCGAATGGGTATTGATAAGGCTGCGTTTGATAAAGTAGATCCTCAAATTACGCTTGGTCTTTTTCAAAATGCGGCTGGTCAGGGTTTAAGAACTGATGCACAAGTTGAAGAGTATTTTGAGACGGCGCAAGGTGTTTATAACTATGCTAAGTTAAATGATAAACCTATGCATGGCTTTAACTATGCTAAAAAGGACTTTGAAGACTTAGACTCTGACGAAGCACTCCATGGTCATAATAATTTTTCTTGGTGGTTGCATAATTTACAACAAGCAAAAAATGATAAGGATCAAAAATCTAATGCTGCTGTTAAATTATTAAATGAAAACATGGAAGGTTATTTAAAGCATAAAATATCTATAACTAAAAATGCTAAAAAAAAGAAAGCATTGCAAAGAAAACTTAAAGCATATCAAAACAAATAAGGAGTAGCTAATGACCGTAGATTTTAGATTGAAGAATGCTTACGGACCTGACTCCCGTTTAATCGATGGGGATACAGAAATCCTTGCTAATGGGAAGAAAGAACGCTTATTAGGTTTCAATACTAATGAGGTAGCTAGAATTCAATACGACAAATATGGTCAGCCAACTTTTGAAGCCCCAATAAAAGGGTCTTATGAGCAAGAGCATGGTATCCAACAATTGATTGAAGACGGTGGTTTTATTTATAAAGATAATACTGGCGAATACGATAAGTATAATCGTGAATTAGTTGAAAGATACAACGCACAAGGGCAAAAGCTTTCAGATGTAGTTGTAGGGTTGGGCATGGCTACGCCTAACCGCTACACTTCTGATAGCGCATTACAAAACTTATTTGATAGAAAATTAAGGGAAGAGCTTACAGGAGATCCGGGGCAATATAATGATATTGCACAACCTGTAAGAGATGCTTTAGATTATGGCATAGCTTTTAAAACATTAGCCAATGATGAAAGAGATTATGACCCTAGATATCATACAGGAGTCATGAGCAGAGATCACGGACGTACTCTAGAGTCTAGTGGATTTGAACAAACAGGCAATATGTCTCGCAATCAAATGTCGGACGCATGGAGCCAAGGCTGGATGGGTGTCAGGGAAGGCATCTATGGTTACTTAGATGCTGTCGGTAGTGTTACTGGCAGTGAAATGATTGAAAGCATTGGAGAACAAGGTGTTCTTCGCGCTCGTGAACAAATGCGTACAGCACCTGAAGTTGTTTTAGATTACCGTGAGGTTGATGGTATTGCTAAAGGTTTTAATTATATCTTAAACAATGCAGCAATGTCAGCACCTTATATGGTGACTACTTTTGGTTCAATGGCAGCAGCTGTGCCTGCAACAATGATAGGTACTGCATTTGGCGGTCCTGCAGGTGGCATAGCATTAGGGGGAGCAACTTTATATATACCTAATAGTATGATATATGGCGGTCATGCTTGGAATGAAATGGAAGGAGAAAAAGGTCTTTCTCAATTTATAGTAGCATCTACTGCTGGTGTTGGAATGGCTATACTTGATCGTTTTGGCCTAAAAGGGCTTATGCCAGCGAGTAAGGTTATGACTAATGCAGGTGTCGATAAGATGGCGCATGAGTTAGTTAGAAGGAGTAGACTAAAAAATCAAGGTGGGATTGGTTTTGACACTAGAATGGGTAAATCAGTTAAGCTTAGCTCAAACAAGCTTACTCATGCAATAGCTAAGCAACAGATTATGAAGGCTACTAGGCAAGAAAACGCTAAGTATCTTAAAGGACTTATGCAACTTGAAAAGTTAGATGCTTCAGAGTTGCTTCAAAAATATGGGAAGAGATTTTCTGTAGGAGAAGTAGGAAGGACTGCTGGAAGAGGCATGTTCCGAGAAGCAAGTACTGAAGCAGCGCAAGAGTCTTTACAATACGGTGCAGCCGTAGGTTTTTCTGATAAGAAGTATGACTCTGAAGAGTTTGGTCATCGTTTAATAAATGCGACTATTGCGGGTGGAGTACTTGGAGGAGGGTTATCTTCTGCAGGCAGTATCTACACGCAAGGTAAAGAACAGCTACAGCTTAAAGGCTTTATGAAAAGTGATTTACAGCGGTATCAAACAGTTACTCAAGCAAAAATAGATAAGATTAAAGAAGACGGTAGAATAGCTACGATTGAAGAGAATATCGGAAATGTTAGGAAAGAGGCTAACCGGTGGCGTAAAGGACAAGCTCTAGCGCCTAATACTGTTCTTGAAGATTTAACAGTACAAGCTGAACGTTTAGCATTGTCTGAAGTATCAGATGCAGAGCTAAAAGCTAGCGTTGATGATTATATTTTATGGAATGCTACACAATCACAGTATGAAATTGAAACAGACCCTAAAGAAAAAAGAGATTTAGAAGAACAGTTATCTGTTATGATAGATCCTGAGTTAGCTGAACGTGAGCTTGCTCGACGAGCAGAAGGAGATCGACCGTATACTGCAGAAGAACGAGTAAACGTACAAGCAAGGATTGATAAAAATAATGAGGCTAGAGCAGCCGCAAAAGCTGCAGGAGTAGAAGGAAGCAAGCAACCGCTTCGAAGAACCTTATCTGAATATGCAGATGACTATATCGAAAATTTTAGAGGCATGGTAAACTTTGTTAAGAATAACCATGACTTAAGCGATTATGCAAGTGCAATTGGCAGAGGAATTGGTCGGCTTTATCGTTCAGCTGAAAAATCAGCAGGAGATATTGTTAAAATATTAAGAGACCCAGATGCAATTGATATCCTATCAAGGGTAGGTATGCTTACGCAAGGTGTTTATCATGCTGGAATGGCATTTAGACAATACTATGATCAGCTATTAGCTTCTTTAAAAGGTTTTATAAACGAAACGCAAATTGCACAAAGCCTCGGCTATAAAACTATTGATTCTAAAAATGTTGAAATTATTTCTGACGAGATAAGGGCATTTGCTAACAATGAGGATGGTCCAAGCGCATTTGAAATCTATGAAGAGTATCAAAAAACATTAGAAGCAATGCAAGCGGAAGCAGAGTTAAAAAAGAAACGCGCTGTAAAAGTAGGTGATGAAGAAATTGAAGTAATCGATGAGGAACGGTTAATACCTACATTAGATTGGGCTTCTTTTTACAATGAAAAGAAAGGTAATCCAGCAGGCACACCTGTTCCTTATATGCTAACGCGTGCTAAAGGATTATATGAAGCCGCGCTTCAAATGAAAGCAGCGTGGGATCATCTCATGCTTGTATATAATAATCATCGACGAGAAAATGATGAAGCGGTTCCAATGGAATCATTACCTGAAAATCATTGGTGGAGAAGTCGTGGCTTTGATTGGAAGAAAGTAAAAAATAATAAAGCTGAATTTATTAAATGGTTAAAATCAGCAGGGCTTGGGGATACTCAAGCAGACGATTTATACCAGTTCATTGCTTATAAAGATAAAGCAAACTTTACTGAGGGTAAATCATTAATTGATGGAAGCGGTTGGGTTCCTAACTTTTTAAATCCTCAATACCAAGCCTTAGTAGATCATCAAGGCTTTGATAAATTTGCAAGTAAAAATATGTTTGAGAATTTAAGCAAAGCGCAAGGCGAGGTGGCAAAGTACGCTTCAACAACAAAATATTTTGGTGAAGGAGGAAGTCAGCTTCATTATTTAATTTCAAGAATGATGCAGAATGCAACGAAACGAGAACGCTCTGGTGATAAGGATGATATCGAAAAACATTTAACACCAGAAGAAGTTAAACAATTTGCTTACTATATTAAGTCAATGATTGACTCTGAGCATGGAAACTTTAATACAGTTAAATCCCCTGCTTGGGCAGCGATAAATCGTTTTCTAGTTAGTTGGGCTATCTTTTCAGGCTTACCTTTGTCAGCTTTATCTTCTTTACCAGAAACAGCTATGATCTACTATGGCTTACAGGATGATGAGCAATGGAAGAAAGCAAATGAACAATTAATAGCTCAATTTAGTAGGATGTGGAGTGATGCTGCAAAAGCTCATAAAGAAAAAACAGAAGCAATGATGAAGAGATCTGGATTACGGTATGATAATAATACAATTATTGAACGTTATGCAACTGGAGAACGAGATCTTGCGTTTGTAAAATTTCATGAAGCCTTTTTTAAGGTAATAGGTATTAAGGACTTTACTCAAATCCAAAGAAGAATGGCAGCAGGGCTTGCTGTCGATTTTGTAAAGGATTATATTGGCACATTAGAATTAGCGCCGCGAATACAATATAAAAGAAGTTCAAAGTACGATCCTAAATTAGAACCACTTAAATTTGACTTCGATAACTTCAATGCATTTGAATTAGAAGCGTATGCACAACTATCTGATCTCGGTTTAGAAGTAGAACTATTACTTGAGCATATTCTAAATGCAGAAGAACTATATCGAGATATTATTTGGGAGTATGACCCCGAAGCAAACGATAGAACGTATGATAGTTATTTTGTAGAACCTACTAATAAACAAAAAGCAATAATGTCTGCTACTAGAGTTAGACCAGAGCGTTATTTCAATAATGTTCAGGAAGGTTCATCGCTGCAAGAACGATTAAAGGTTTATAAACAAGCAAAAATTCAAGCAGCAAATGAAATTGAAAACTTTATTAACGAACAGTTAGAAACAGCAGTATATCGTTTTGTCAATGACAGAATAATGAGTCCGCAGTCTACTAATAGACCTTTATTCTTTCAAGATCCAAGGTATATTCTGCTAACACAGTTTAATGGTTTCATAAGTACTTTTACTGCAACAGTATTACCAAAGCTTTGGAATCAGTATCTAAGAAAAGGTACTCCACAAGTAAAGTATAATACCTTTGCGGTTATTGTTTTAATGTTAGCAATGGGAGGTGCTTCTCAATACTTAAAAGACTTACTTAAGTTCGGTCAACCAAGCCCTTATATGGATGCAGCAAAATACACTCAACGTGCATTGTATTCATCAGGGGTGTTAGGCCAATTCGAGCGTGTAGTGGATGTATTGTATCCTTTATATCCAAATAGAGATGATAGATTTATGTCTACTCTATTAGGAGAAACAGGTCCAGCAGCTAGGAATATCCAAAACGTAGCTAGAGGAATAGGGCAAGCAATTGAGGGTGATACCGAGCGAGCCGCTAATACTGTACTAAAAGCAGCACCCGCAATTGGGCCATGGACAGGTGGACGCAGAGCAGCTGCAGACATAATGCATGGAAAGAACCCGTTGGAAGACGTCACAGTAAGATTATGGTAACTAAATTTCTACAGGGGAGTGGTCATAAGCCCTCCCCATTCTAGGAGAATTAAATGGCAATACAAACTAATATCGCACAAGAACAACAGGCTGCAAAATTACAATTGCAAAGAGAAGCAGCCAAACGGCGACAGATAGCAAATGAGAGTCAGACATTAATGCCAGCTGCAGAGCAAGGGCAAGATGTAGCGCTTTCAGATGCAGCTATAGCAGCAGGGGAATCGCAAAGTACCTTAGAATTACCTAATGCAGTTGAAGAAGGGAACATTCCAGCCCCAATCGAAGCAGGTCAGCCGGGGCAAGGCTCCGAGTTAAGTAGGGTAGCTGCCGAAGTTGAAAGCGAAGGTACAAGAGATCCGTTAGTGCAAGCACTGCAAGGTATGCAGTTGTATGATGAGGAAGGCTTAGCTACTAGAGCAACAAGTGCAGATATTGAAGATGCTATTTCAGCTGAACTTGCAATGGAAGCAGACATACGTAATAGAAAAGACATTGACTACGGTTACGTAAACGAAGAAGGTTTGATGTCTCAACTTCAAAGCCCTTCTGCAAATTCAGATGACTTTGGTAAAATAGTTACGCTAGGTCAGATGATTGGTAGCCAAGCTAGAGATGTGTTTAGCCCTGTATTAAACGGGGTAGATGAAGAATCTGCTTCTTTCAGACAAATGTTAGCAGATAATAATTTATTAGATGAAGGAGGTAACTTATCTCCTCGATTTCAAAACATTGCGGCATTTAGCTTAATTGAAGTTTTACAAAATGAAATGGTAAAGAAAGATCAGATGCTTATAAACGATCAAAACCCTGATCTCTCATTTGAAACAAATGATGATGTTGGCTTTGCTGATTCATTTGATATTGATTTCGATGAGCCATTAAGTGTCCCAGAGCAAGGCACTAAACTAGATCCTAATATGTCAAGATCAAATTTAGCTAATGCTATTTTAGATAAAGCAATGCCTAATCCTAATCAAACAGCAGGGCTTACTACAGGTTTTGGTGGAGCTAGTGCAAATGCTTCTTCGATTAATAAACAATTTTTAGATTATTTAACTTATCAAACATTACAAGACCTTGGTTTATTAGTAGAGGTGACAGGGCCAACTGGTAAAGTATGGTTGGAGCTAAGTAAAGACGCTGCAGACTATTACAACAGTACTCGTGGAGTAATGGATGATCTTTATGGCATAAAAAGTGGGTTGCCATCATTAGTTCCTACAATAGAAGGTTCTTTTTTAGGACAAGAAAGAGAGCAGGGATTCTCGAAACAAGGTTGGGCATCAATTGGAAGTAAATTGTCTGATAACATTGATCAAGAATTAAAAGCAATGTCTAATATGGGTCAGATAGCGCATATAGTAGATCCTAATACCGGGCATATTGCAGGCATGGCAATTAATTCGGTGATAGAATATTATTTTAAAAATGGTAAACCAGTACTAACAAGAAAAGGTTTATTGAACAAGCCTGAGCCTGATAAAGTATATTCTACACATCCATTAGCTGAGATGCTAGGTTTAACTAAAAAAGTTTGGGAAAGACATTATTTAAATGCTAGGAAAACACAAGGCATGGAGCCATTTGAAGCTTCAGAACAAGCTAATGCTATCATGTCTATGAAAGCTAGGCAAAGAATTAATAATGTATACTACGCTAATCAGTATAGTAAACGACCTTTCTATCAACGAAGATTTTTTGCATCAGCAAATATGCGTTTCCATTATAGAAGCTATGTATTAGATCCGCAAAACAGTAAGCTAGTTCGTAACTTTTTAAATGAAGCGGAAGCTACTTATTTAGATGTTAACACTACTAACTCAGAGCCAATGAGAATGTGGAAGTATTTAATCGGCAGACATTTATTAGATGCAGATGACTTAGGTACTTACCCGTTACCAAATGGACGTCCCAAGCCATTGGCAATAGAAAACATGGGCTTTAATGCAACATTAAAATTAACTAATGAAAGGGTATTTGGAGTTAAGTATAAACAGCTTGTTGCTTTAGGCGAAAAATTACGTAGTCTCTTAAATACAGGAAGTTTAGATGTATTTGATGCAAGGATTAAAGAGTTTGCGGATTCTGGTTTATTAAAACAAATGGGATTAACCGACCATGATGAGTGGGGTTTCAAAGCAGATGCGCTTATTGACTTAGCAAACTATAATGATGCTCTCCAGAATAAAGACGTAAGAGCATTAGAAAAATATGGTGATGTGGTTATTCGTAAAACACCTGAGATAGTTAATTCAATGCCTGTAAATGAGAACGGGCAAGCATTATCTCCTCGTGGAATACAATTGCAGCACATGTTAGAAGGCGCTATTGCAGACGGGGATCAAGAACAAGCACAATTAATACAAGCTGATCTTGCTAAAGAGATGGGTAACACGGTAGTAGAAGGACCAATAGTAAAAACTAATCGTAGCACAGTATTTAGAGCAAGAGTTAGAGGCAAGTTTGACGGTATCCAAAGTGGATTATCTATCTTCGGATCATTATTTGGTTTCGCAGATATAATGTCAAGAACAGGCATTATGTACGGAGACGAAATGAATACTATGCCAGAAGGTGACTTACGAGACTTGTTTCTTAATAAGTTAATGCCAGCAGTCGAAGTTTCATTTCAAAACAACGATGAAATGATAGGTTTATTTAAAGAGTTATTAGTAGGCACTATTAGTAATGTAGAAAATGCAAAGGGAATGGGTAAAGCAATTGCTAGAGCGCCTATGATGGAAACTTCTTATGGTAAGTATTTAGAATTTCATCAAGAAACTGCAATGGATTTTATTGACGGTGAGTTTGGGGAAGGCTTTAGGGATTTAATCGAGACTGGAAACATATCTAGACAAGATGCAATAAATGGTTTAACTACTATTATTGCAAATGCATTATCGCAATCTCTTAAACTTGAGCAGCAAGCTTTAATGAAAGACATTGGTCAAATGTGGGCTGTAATTGGTGAAACAGCTAGAGTACGCACTATTACAGGTGAATATATCTATATGGGATCGCGAGAACGTTATGGAACAGGTGAAACAAAATCATTTCCAACTGCTCGTGGACCCGTTGAGATAGAAAAGTTTACTACAGGAGCTACAGGGACTAACAGAACTCGAAAAATACCTAAAGTATTTGATCAAAACTCTTTAAAATTTATAAAGGGGGAGCTATCTCCATTCGGTCAAGAGGTAGTTAATCAATACCCGGTTTTATTTATTCAAGGAATTGATGGTGGGTTAATAGCTTTAACTTATAATACGGTTAATGAAGGTCTAGAGCGACCTTTGTTTGCTATGGATATTCACGACTCTTATATTACAACTGTGAGATCAACTAAAGCTTATATTGAAACATATAATAAGTTGTATGGGAAATTTTTAACTCCGGGAAAACATCAGTACAAACCAATTAAAGCTATGCATGATTCATTAGTAGAAGGCATGAGAGAAATGGAAAATAATTTGTCATTATCTTTAGATGGGATAGCTGTAAATAAATCTGATTCTTATAAATCTAATCAACCACCTGATAATACTGTTTTAGTAAGTCAAGAATCAAGGCGTTGGAGAGGTATGCATTCTTTCTTAATGAAATTATCAGAAAAGGTAAATGAAAAAGAAGAAGATATTACTACAGGCGCTGGAAGAACACCTCCGGGTCTTAGTAAGCTAACTAAACGCCAGCTAAAAAATCTGTGGCATAAAAATGGGATGGAAAAATATGCCAAAGAAGAAGGGGTGTACATGACTGCATCTGATATTAAAAAAGTAATTAGGTTTAGTTATGAATATTTAAATATAAGGCAAAGAACAAATACAGAAAATAAAGCAATCGCAGACAGAACTAATATGATAGCAACTGAATTTACAAAGAACCCGAAAGGAATGGCTTAGAGGAGATTACAATGCAACCGAAAAAGAAAATAAACTACAATAAAGAAGCATTGCAAGGGATAGAAATAGATGACATGGAATATGTTAAACATTTTAAATTAAATCCTAATCTAGCTTATACGCCACAGTTAAATGATGCTATACTAAATAGAGTATTTAAGCAAAATGTAGATGGGTTTAGACAAAAAGGCGATAAACCTAATGTTGCTAAAACAAAAGCAGGTAGGCTACGATCAGATGCTAAGGCATCAATTGAAGCATTATTAGCTGCTCGTAATCTAACATAAATAAAAATACCCCACAGGGAATCCTATATGGAAACCTTGTGGGGTATTTTTTTTTTAACAGAAGAAATAATCAGACTCCTTTACTTTATCAATATCTAATGCACCAATACTAGGTACATCACCCATATAGCCATAGCCAAATGGTATACCGTTATAAAAGTTTTCCTTGTCGTATATCTCTACAAACTTTTCTCTTGTCGATACCATAAGCTCTTCAACGTCACAAGCGTGGGTGCTGAAGGAGTCATGGACTGCACCAAAGGCGTGATCCCAACTGGCAACTACTAATGCCATATGACTGGCATCCATACTATGCACAAAGTTAGGGCTGATACCGCACATAAAGCCACGCCTGTCAGGGATATCTGTTTTCTCTCTGATAACGTGCTTAAAGCGTATCTCACCCGTAGGTGTGTTAAACCCGTAGCAGTCTACTTTAACGGGGCGTGTACGGTAGCACTCGTATATTACAGGGAAACCTGAAGGGGTTGTCCATTCAATTCCTTTTCCTCTGTCAGTGCCGTAGGTACTCATCCAGTTAGTTATTTCTTGGTCAGCTAGTCGCTGGAGATAACGCATAGTATCTAGTGGACCCGGACAAACCTCTTGGATAGCCCGGATAACTTGATTACTAAGCTCATCGCAATCCCAAGTGCTTATATTGTACTCCTCGGTATACCCGAACTGATAACAATCACTGTACATAGACTCAGACATTTTCTTTTGTCCACAGCTATAAGCTCGTGTCATAGCTCCACGTTTAGCTATACCTTTACGGATATGCTTCATAGGCATTTGTCTTTCTTCAAACCAGTCAGGCATCCTCTGGCACAGTCTCTTGGCCACCTGTACGTAGAAGTCGTTTTGGATGGGGGTAGGTATCAAGCCTACCAGACGGCCTGTCAGCGTGTCCCTAGACATAGCTCCTAGGTGCTGCCAGCCGTTATTAGCCCCATCAATAGGGATAGGTAGGCGAGTATAGAAGTCCCCTTCACACTGAGAATATTTATACCACTCGATACAGCAAGCTAAGAATGAGATAGGCTTCTCTGCTTCGTGCATAAACACTTTACGCCCACCAAACTCTACTATGTTGTCTATGTTTTGCTGTGTCCACATAGCTCTGTCTTCTAAGGTCATTTTGTCTACTGAGATGGTGTCTAGCTCTTCGTCTTCTAATGCACTACGATAGTCAGTAGTTACCCAGTCAGGTATTTCATCGATACTGTAGGACTGATTGTAAGCGCACGCAGTATGCACGCCTAACCAGAAGCTGGCATTGCTGTCAAACAAACGCCCTCTGGCAAACATCAA
>Ga0115011_10001649_pt1 | contig 16028 bp, 12 predicted proteins | sample TroAtlMetagenome_2_FD_88705 | JGI IMG/M metagenome (GOLD analysis project Ga0115011, IMG submission 88705) | Marine eukaryotic phytoplankton communities from Atlantic Ocean - Tropical Atlantic ANT8 Metagenome | ecosystem: Environmental > Aquatic > Marine > Oceanic | place: Tropical Atlantic...
ATCAAACCCAAATAATAATTATGAACCAGTAGACTCATCGGCAGCCACGATAGCAGCACAGGGATTGATTCGATTGGGTAATTACCTTGTTGATTCCGGTGAGAAATCAGCCGGTTCGAAATATCGTCAAGCTGGATTGACTGTTGCTGCAACCTTGCTTGATGAACCATACTTTTCGACAGACTCTAAACATCAGGGATTGATTCTGCATTCGATTTATCACCGTCCGAATGGTTGGGATTATGTGCCAAGAGGCAAAAAAATTCCATGTGGAGAAAGCTCAATGTGGGGTGACTATCATGCTCGAGAATTAGCTTTGATGTTATTGCGTGAAGCTCGTGGTGAGTGTTATATGACTTTTTTCGATTACTGATTTTGTTATGTCCGAGATGTTCAAGTTGAAGCGAGTGCCCAAGCTTAAAACGCCGGATGCATTCCGAAATCATATTGCTTCTTTAGGCATTGAATTGCCATGTGATGATTTGGTTTTGCCTGCTGAAGAATCCCCATTTTCTAGGCCTTTAGATAGAATTGCATTTAATGGTAAGACTGCTGGAAACCGGATTGCAATTCATCCGATGGAAGGCTGGGATGGCACAGTTACGGGTGGTGTTACTAAGGAAATGCAAAGGAGATGGCAGAGGTTTGGGGCTAGTGGTGCCAAATTAATTCTTGGCGGCGAGGCGATGGCGGTTCGATCTGATGGAAGGGCTAATCCAAATCAACTGATTATTTCAGGCGAAAATAAGTCAGGAATTGCGGGGTTACTTGAAGCTTTGTTACAGGCTCATAATCAAAGTCATGCTACTACAGAAGATTTGGTTGTTGGTTTTCAACTCACACATTCGGGGCGGTTTTGTCGGCCTAACGAAAAGTCACGATTTGAGCCGCGTGTAGCTTACCGACATCCAATTTTGGATGCGAAATTTGAGATTACAAGTGATAAGCAATTATGGACGGATGATGAAGTTGATGAATTAATCCAGTGCTATGTTCGTGCTGCAAGGATCGCCGCAGATGTTGGAGCAGATTTTGTGGATATAAAGCATTGCCATGGTTATCTTTTACACGAATTTCTTGGTGCTCATACACGTCCCGGCCGATATGGTGGATCATTTGAAAACCGCACCAAAATTCTTCGCCAAATTATCAGTAGTATTCGTGCTGATCGTAATGCAATCGATATTATTGTTCGGTTGAGTGCGTTTGATTTAGTGCCGTTTAGATCCGATCCGGAAAAATCTAGTCCAGGAAAACTAGGCCCTGGTATTCCAGAAGAATTCTCTCACTGCCTGCCTTACCGTTATGGTTTTGGGATTAATTCTCATAATCCACTTGAATACGATCTGACTGAGACACATCAATTTATCAAGCTTTGTAGCGATCTTGGTGTTAAACTTGTTAGTCTCAGTGCTGGTTCTCCGTACTACAATCCGCATATTCAGCGTCCGGCTGCTTATCCTCCTTCGGATGGTTACCAGTTGGTGTGCGATCCGCTTATTGATGTTAATCGTCAGGTTCAAGTCGTTCGGAAAATTCGTGAGATAGCTCCAGCAGATATTGCGATTGCAGGTTGTGGATACAGTTATCTTCAGGAGTTTTTACCGCATGTGACACAGTATCTAGTTCGAGAAGGTTGGGTTGATGTTGTTGGGTTGGGTCGTATGGTATTGAGCTATCCTGATGCGTTGCTAGATGCGATGACAAAAGGCCAATTGAATTCTAGAAATATTTGCCGAACGTTTAGTGATTGCACCACAGGTCCGCGGAATGGTCTTATAAGCGGCTGTTTCCCTCTTGATAATTATTATAAAGAACGACCTGAATACGATCTGTTGAAGCAAATAAAAAAAGGAATCTGAATATCGGTATATAGTGAATTATCCTCATACAGATTCAGTAAAAGTAACTATTCATCCAAGTCAATTTCCTGATGTTATTCAGCGGCAGCTGATTGCGGCTCTTCGAAATAGTTATGTGCCGCCAAAATTTTTGTATGATAGTGTTTATCAAACGCAAAAATGGCTTAATGTTCATCAGTCTCATTCACCTTCGAGAATAGACCCGGATGTTACTCGTATTTACGACTCTGTGTTTGATGTTGCATTTGCCCAAGTCAAATATAGTGAGGTGGCATTAATTGGATTAGGATGTGGAGGTGGCCAAAAGGATGCGCGATGTTTATCAAAGCTTAAATTAGCAACTAGCAAATTACATTATGTTCCTTGTGATGTTAGTCAATCAATGACTTTAGTAGCTCGGAAGGAAGTTGGTAAGAAATTAAATTATAATAATGTTTATCCTTTGGTGTGTGATTTATCTGAATCAGATAATTTAGATCAATTATTGGATGATTTATTGCCTTTCAGTCACAACCGAATATTTACTTTTTTTGGGATTATCCCAAATCTTGAGCCAGATCTTATACTTCCCAAACTCTTCAGAATAACTCGAGAAAATGATAATCTTTTGATTAGTGCAAATCTTGTCCCAGGTGACAACTATTTAGTTGGAGTAGAAAATATTTTACCTCAATATGACAATGAGGAGACGCGTGATTGGCTGCTTTCTTTTTTAGTCGGACTTGGCATTCCGATGCATGCTGGGGATTTATTTTTTGGAATTGAACCTGCTGGGGATTTACTTCGGGTTGTGGCAGATTTTCGCTTTAATCATTCACAGGTGGTTCATATCGATAATGAAATTATAACATTTGAATCTGGTCAATCACTTAGGATTTTTTATTCCTATCGGCATACCGAAGAAACTTTGAATAAATGTTTATATAAGCACGGTTTGAAGATTGTATGTTCAGAGATTTCTAAATCCGGAGAAGAGGGTGTTTTTAGAGTCAAACGTGACGTTTGAAAATTATATATTTACTTTAGGGAACAGGGAGTTCGTCGAGTATTTTTTGGATAATGATCTCTGAAGATTTTTCTTCTGCTTCGGCTTCGAATGTAACTGAGACTCTGTGGCGTAGGACATCAAGTGCTACACTTTTTACATCTTGCGGGGTTACAAAGCCTCGCCCGCGCAGAAATGCATGAGATTTAGCTGATAGAGTTAGGGCTACTGTAGCTCGCGGTGATGCTCCAAGTTGGATAAAGTCTGATATGTCGATTTCATACTTCGACGGTTGCCGAGTGCAGCAAATCATGTCAACGATATAGTCTTTTACTTTATCATCGATATAAATGTTGTTGATGATCTCTCGTGCTTTCCTGATGTCATCCATTGAGATTGCCTGTTGAGTTTCTGGCGTGGTGTTTGTACTACTCATTAAATCGAGGATTTGCCGTTCTTCAGCGCGTTCTGGATGGCTTATTTTGACTTTAAGCATGAATCGATCTACTTGTGCCTCTGGTAGTGGGTATGTGCCTTCCTGATCAATTGGATTTTGAGTTGCTAATACTAAAAATGGTTCGGGAAGTTTGTAGGTTTTATCACCAATCGTAACTTGTCGTTCTTGCATAGCTTCGAGAAGTGCACTTTGCACTTTTGCTGGCGCTCGGTTTATTTCATCAGCTAATACAAGGTTTGCGAATACAGGCCCCTGCCGTGTAGTGAAGTCGCCCGACTGTGGGTTATATATTTGAGTGCCAACAACATCCGCTGGAAGCATATCAGGTGTAAATTGAAGTCGTGAAAATTTGGCGTCCATGCACTGAGCCAATGACTTTATTGATAGAGTTTTGGCTAACCCGGGTACGCCTTCTAGGAGAACGTGTCCATTGGCGAGTAAGCCAATGATAAGTCGCTCGACGAGTATTTTTTGCCCGATAACGACTTTACTCATCTCGCCTAAAAGTGGCTGAACGAAGCCACTTGCGTTTTTGACTTCTTCATTAATGGCTGTGATTCCTGCATTCATGGGCTCGAATTATTCTAATATTCTTTATTTAAAACAAGGTTTTGGCGTGTTCAATATCACTAGTGATTTGTTTTTTTAATTCTTCAATAGAGTTAAACATTATCTCATTTCGTAATCTGCTGATAAACTCAATTTCAATTATTTCGCCATAAATGTCATCGTTGAAGTCAAGTAGGTGAGTTTCTACCTGTAGTGAAGGAGTGGACTTTTTTATAGTTGGCCTAATGCCAATGTTAAGTAAGGCTTTTAATGTCTTTCCATTAAGTTGAGCATATGCTGCATATACACCATTTGGGGGTAAAATTAAGCCTTTGGTATCCAGATTGGCAGTTGCAAAGCCGATTTCACGGCCTCTACCATCGCCCTTAACGACTTGTCCTTCAATAGAGAATTTACGGCCTAGCATTTGCTTTGCATCATCGATTTTTCCGTTGCTCAAGGCTGTCCTAATTCGAGTACTGCTTATTACTTGGCCATCAAGCATTATAGGTTGTATTCCATACGAGACGAATCCAAGCTTTTGGCCAAGCTTTTGGAGAGACTGGAAATTTCCGTCTCTATTATGGCCGAACATAAAATTTTCCCCTACACAAATGCTATGAATTGATCCAAATCCCTGAGCAAGTTCTTGAATGAATGATTTGCCTGTTTTAAGGCTGAATGCTTGATCGAATTTAATGATTAGTATTGCTTCTATGCCTAATAATTCAATGGTTCGAATTCTTTGAGCCTGAGTTTGTATTAGGACTGGGGCTTTCTCAGGTGAAAGGATGTTCGCAGGGTGTTGATCAAAAGTGATAGCAACTGAAATTGAATTATTCTGAGATGCGGCTCGTACAGCTTGTTGTAATACTTGTTGGTGGCCAAGATGAACACCGTCAAACATTCCAATTGCCAAACAAACTTTTCGCTCTTTATTATATAGATCGCTAGGTTGGCTCAGTTGTTTCATTTGTCGAGAGCTGAAAGTTTTAATATTGGGATAATGCGCTTAGTTAAGTCTTTAGGAGAAAGAGTAGTCAGCTCCTCAAGCGGAGTTGCATTACTTACTTTAAATTTTCCTGATACAGTACGTCTAAGTCCTGAAAGATGTCCGCCGCAGCCAAGTGCTTTGCCAAAGTCATGTGCCAGAGAACGAATATATGTACCCTTTGTGCAGGCCACTTTGAACCATGCAAATGGGGGTTCATATTCGGAAATTAGGAATTTGTAGAGGTGTATAAAGCGCTCTTTTCGATCAACAGTTTGGCCTTTTCGGGCAAGTTTATATAGTGGTGTTCCATTGATCTTGATAGCGCTAACCATTGGCGGGATTTGCATTTGATCACCTAGAAATTTATTAGCCTGTTCCTGCAATTTATCAATAGATAGAGTTGGGATTGGTTGATGCGACTCTATTTGGCCCTCTGCATCGTATGTGTTGGTCGTTTCGCCAAGTTTCATTGATCCCACATAAACTTTGTCATCAGACATTAGTTTTTCAGAGAGCTTTGTGGCTTTTCCGAGAACTATTGTTAATAGACCTGTTGCTGCAGGGTCTAGTGTGCCGCAGTGTCCTACTTTCTTAATGCGATAACTATTGCGAATAATATCTACAATATCGTGGGATGTGGGGCCCGCTGGCTTGTCTATTAGAAGAATACCATCAAAGTTGGTCAGACTCATGATGTTTGTGACTGGAGTTCGTCTCGGATAGCAGCGATTACTCGACGTTGAATGCTCAGTGGCTTGCCAGTAATTCTTGCTCCAGCTGCGGCTTGATGTCCACCACCGCCAAATATTCCAGCGATATCACTTACATTTACGTTCTTGTCTTTTGAACGCAAGCTGATACGAACTAACTCTGGTTCTAACTCTTCAAACACACATGCAACAATCACAGGCTTGATAGCACGAACATGATCGATTAATCCTTCAGTATCACTAGCTGTAGCTCCGGTTTTTTCAAAATCCTTTTTTTTCAACCAAAAGTAGGCTATTTGATTTTCGTCAATAAGTTTAAAATTGTTGTAAACTTTTTGAAGCAGCTTAACTCGTGAGAGGGGGTACGATTGGTAGACTTCGTTGCAAACTTTTTCCAGATTTGCCCCTTTTTTAACTAGTTCTCCAGCGGCATAGTAGGTTGCCGGTAACGTAGTGGGATATTGAAAAGAACCTGTATCTGTCGATATAGCTGTGAAAAGGCAGTCTGCTATATTTGAGGTTATTTTCCAGCCGGCTTCCTTAATCAACCGATAGATTAATTCTCCACTAGAGGGCTCTCGGCTGGCGATCCAGTTAATATCGCCAAAACGAGTGTTGCTAGTATGGTGATCAATGTTGATGAGTTGTTTACGGTTGATAATATGTTCCTGCACATTTCCCAGTCTCTCAATGCTTGCTGAGTCTACTGCTATGACACAGTCAAAAGGTCGTTTAATCTGTCGTGGAGTTTGAATGATTTGGTTGGGATCTAAGAACTGTAATTTCGATGGAATAGAGTCTTGATTCCAACAAGTAACTTCTTTGCCTAAATCAAGTAGGGCGAGAGTTAGGCCCAGAGATGAACCGATACAATCACCATCAGGTCGCATATGACTACAAACCGCGATAGTATGGCTATCTTTTATTACAGCTAATATGCGGTCAGTGATTTTCAATCTGGTCGTTTTCATCAGGATTGTCTTGTTGAGAGTCCTGTTCGATTTCATCTAGTATTTGGAGCACACGATCTCCTCGGTTGCGAGCATCATCCATGACAAACTTTAGTTTCGGGGTGTATCTTAATGTAACTGTTTGGCCAAGCTGAAATTGGATTTTGCTTGCTGATTTACGAACTGTACGGAACGCCTTTTGTTGTGCTTTGTTGTCACCAATGGAGGATACAAATACTTTGGCTGAGTGTAGATCGTTGGAGACTCCAACTTCGCTAACACTAACTATGCCAAGTTCTACCGGGAATTCACGGCGGAATATTTCATTAAGTTCTCGTTTTAAAAGTTCGCGCACGCGTATGTGGCGCAGGTTTTGCATTTATAGGAGATGTTAAAGTGATTGGGCGATTTTCTCCTGAGTGTAGCACTCAATGATGTCTCCCTCCTGAAATTCATCAAATCCATCAAGACGGATACCGCATTCCATGCCTGATCTTACTTCATTAACCTCGTCTTTGAATCGTTTCAAAGTATGTGAAATCCCTTCATAAACCAGTTCTTCTTTTCGAACAACACGCATCTTTCCTCTAATAAGCTTACCACTTGTAACGGCACAACCCGCAACGTTACCGCCTTTGCTGAGCTCAAAGATTTTACGTACTTCTGCTTGTCCTGTTACTACGTCTTTCATTAGTGGGTCGAGCAGGCCTGCCATGGCTTCTTTGACTTCTTCAATTAACTCGTAAATGATTGCGTAGAGTTTTATTTGTATGCCTTCACGTTTTGTGATTTCTCCAACTCCAGTATCGATCTTGGCGTGAAATCCAAGAATGACAGCATCAGCGGCGCTAGCTAGAGTAGCGTCAGATTCTGAAATCGATCCTACACCTGAATGTACGATTTCGGTTTGAACTTTGTCGGTTGCGATTTTTTTAACCGAGTCAACAATTGCTTCAACTGATCCCTGAGTATCAGCTTTAATTATTAACTTGAGTGTTTTATTAGAATCGGATTGGGTCCGGCTAAATAAGTTCTCAAGTGTCATCCGGCGTTTTTTATCAGCCGATTCATCACGTTCTTTTAAAACACGTTCTTCACATATATTTCTAGCTTCTTTTTCGTTTGGAACAATATTGAATTCCGCTCCGGCTTCTGGGACCCCATTTAAACCGAGAATTTTTACGGCACTTGAAGGTCCGGCTTCTTTGATTCTTTTGCCTTCGTGATCGATTAATGCTCGGGTTTTGCCATAGAAGTTACCACAAACCATCATATCTCCGACTTTTAGTGTTCCTTTGCGAACCAGTAAAGTAGCAGTTGGACCTCCAGTTTCCATGGCAGATTCGACAACATTACCGATTGCTTTTCGGTTTGGGTTGGCCTTTAGCTCTAGAACTTCCGCTTGAAGTAGTACCATTTCCAGTAATTTATCGATATTAGTTTTCTTTAATGCAGATACATCGACAAAAATTGTTTCACCACCCCATTCTTCACACACCAATCCTTTTTCCTGAAGTTGAGTCCGAGGCATTGTGGGGTTAGCTGATGGGTGATCGATTTTGTTGACTGCAACAATGATTGGAACCTCAGCAGCTTGTGCGTGGCTCAGTGCCTCTATTGTTTGAGGCATCACACCATCGTCCGCACCGATAACCAGAATTACAATATCTGTAACATTTGCTCCCCTTGCGCGCATTGCGCTGAAGGCGGCATGTCCAGGGGTATCAAGAAATGTAATCTGTTCGAGTTTTTTTCGGTTTTCCGGATTAGGTACGTTAATGGTGTAGGCTCCGATATGCTGAGTAATTCCACCTGCTTCGCCTGCAGTGATATTTGATTCGCGAATAACATCAAGTAAAGTGGTCTTGCCGTGATCTACATGCCCCATGATTGTAACTACTGGAGCCCGTAGTTGTAGGTCGTCATCCTCGTCTTTGGCATCAAGAACTACTTTTTTCTTAATATCTGATTTGGCTAGCCCAGCTCCACGTTCACGACGTTCTAGCCTAAAACGGAAACCGTTTTTTGCACAAACTTCTCGAGCTGCTGGTTCATCGATAGACTGGTTGACATTCGCGAAAACGTTCAATGACATAAGGTCTGCAATGAGCTGAAATGGTTTTCGATTCATCGCCTCGGCGAGATCTCTAACAATAATAGGCGGCTTGATAGCAATCAATGGTCCGTCGGATGGTGCGGTATACTTTGGTTTGCGTGGACTATTGGCAGGTGGCTGTTCTTCCTGTACATGAATTTTTTTAGGCTCGTTATTTTTGCTTTCAGGATCTTTGTTTTTATCCTTCTTTTTTTTGCGTTCACGCATTTTGGGGCGAGCGGGCATATCCCCCAATTCAATGAATCCTACTTTTTTGCCGAGATCATTTTGTTCTTTCTCCTTCTTTTCTTCTTCCTGATTATCGGAATCATTCTTCTCGCCAATCTCCTCCGTTTCAGATTGAATTTTATCTATAGATTTGCTTGAGCTTTCTAGGTTCTCAGTAACAGGCTCTTCTTCTGTTTTTTGATCTAGATCTTGAGATTCTTGAAGATCATTTTCCACTGCAGGAGCGGTAATGATTACAGGTTCTGATGCAGGTTGGTTTACCTCTTTTTTGTCAAGTGTTTCGGTCTCGGGTTTCCCAGTGATTTGTTCCTCGAGATACTCGGCTGTTATTTTATCTAATGTGCTTGAGGCAACTTTCGCGTTGGTGATGCCTAATTCCTTGGCTTTAGCTAAGACTTCCTTACTTGGAATTCCAACTTTTTTTGCAATTTCGTAAATGCGGACTGGCATAAAATTAGTTTGAGTGAGGCTTGATTAAATGTGAAAGGTTAACACTAATATAATTAAATATATCTTTTTATTTAGTTTCCTCAGGATTATTGGAGGTTTCTACTATAATAGGCTCCTCTTCTACTTGGGGATTTAACTCCGATTCGTTAGTGCCGCCAGCTGATCTTCTCTCAATCTCGGCTTTTGCAGCAGCCAGTACGGTTTCGGCACTATCTTCCAATCCGGGGATTTCTTTGAGGTCGTTTGCCTCTACACTGTTCAATGCGTCTAATGTGAGGAGTCCAGCATGTACGATGGCATCAGCCTGTGCTTTTTCAATTCCTGAAATGGATGCTAAGGCGTCAACAGCCTCTGCTACTTGTTCTTCAAATCCAACTTTGATTTCTTCTTCTGAATCAATATCAATCTGCCAGCCTGTGAGCAAGCTAGTCAGTCTTGCATTTTGACCTCGTCGTCCAATAGCTAACGAAAGTTGATCAGGTTCCACGAAAATATGAACTCTCTTTTGTTCTGCCTTAACTTCTATGCGTTTGATCTCAGCTGGAGAGAGCGCATTTGTTACATAAGTTTCGATGTTGTCGTCCCAAGGTATTATATCTATTTTTTCATTGTTCAACTCGCGGACAATATTCTTAACTCGCTGACCTCGTAGACCGACGCATGCTCCGACCGGATCTACTTTTTCATCTCGAGAGTAAACAGCCAGCTTAGTACGAAAGCCTGGCTCACGAGCAATTCCTTTGACTTCGATAGTACCATCATTAATTTCAGATACTTCAAGCCTGAATAATTTAAGAACGAATTCTGGATCCTTTCTGGAGAGAATGATTTCAGATCCGTTTCCTCCACCAGCGACAGATTTCACATAGCAGCGTATACGTTCACCTCGTTGATATTCCTCGGTGGGAACTCGTTCGCGGTTGGGGAGTAGAGCTTCAAATCGTCCTAAATCAATTAGAACGTCAGACCGGTCGAATCCACGAACTTCCCCGCTGACAATATCTCCAATACGATCATGAAATTCGGAATATACCAAAGCCTTTTCTGCACGACGTATGGCTTGCATCAAAGCTTGTTTAGCATTTTGCGATGCGATTCGGCCAAAATTCTTTGGTGTTACTTCAACTTCAATTTCATCATTTAAGTGTGCATCAGATTTATGTAAACGTGCTCTTTCTAGGTCAATTTCATCGTGCTTATTAATGATCTTTTCTACAACAATTAGAGTTGCAAATGCCCGAATATCTCCATCTTTACGGTCGATTTGGCACCGCAATTCTCTCGCAGGGCCTAAAGCTCGCTTGGCTGCTGATAATAAGGCGTCTTCGACAGCGCTAATGAGAATCTCCCGATCGAGGCCCTTTTCACGCTCCCAATATTCCATACTCGCTAAAAATTCTGCATTCATAATTATTTAATATTTCGACAAGACTTAAGTCGTTTGTAACGAACAAAAAAGCCGGCAGATTGCTCTCCGACTTCACTCGCACCTAACTTTGAGTTGCCTAACAGCTACCAAATTGTAGCAACTGCGCCCAGCCTAGTCGCGCATTTCGATTATCGTCAAGCTGAAAGCAGGAAATTTTTGTCTAAATATCAATAAAAAGGTTGTTTTTTGCTATTTAAAGTTTTCCAACCTAATCAGACTGAGTAGTTTTGGGCTTTGATGACAAATAATCGTCCAATAGTTGCTTATCAGCCTTTCACAGTAGGTGGTGTGGCCAGTTTTGCTGTGGCTTCTCTTTGGAGGTTATTGGGAGTGCAATTTATATTTGCCCTTTTTGTTGCTGGAGTATTCGTTTGGTTTGTTAATAGTGCCTGGATACCAGTAATTGATGAATCCATCGAACAAATGCCTCAAAGTGGAGATATTTCTCTTGGTAGTCTTAATTGGCCTGTTGGGGAATCCTTGCATGTTGAAGGTCCGGCAGGGGGGGAGCCGTTTATGCGATTAGATGTGGAACCAAGAGGTATTACTAATGTAATTGAAAGCGTTGATTTGGTTTTGGCTTTTGAATCAAAGAGGCTGTTTGTAGGGAGCAGTCTTGGTTTGGGCTTAATTGTTTTACCTTATCCATTGAATCTTAAGATTCCTTTTAATAAATCTGATTTGAAGCCTTGGTGGGGGGCTCGGTCGCATTTAGTTTTGTTATCCTTAGGTTTCTTAGTAACCATTTTATTGATAGTTTCTTGGTCGTTTTTGGGGTGTCTGTATATGTTACCGGTAAAGATTTTTTCTGTGAATCGCTTGTCTTTTAGAGGCGCTTGGCAATTGGCTTCGGCCGCGCATATACCAGGAGCTTTGCTAATGAGTGTGGGAATATTAATGTACGGTATAAAACAAATTGAATTAGTCGGTTTTGCTTTTGTATGGGTGATCCACTTAATGTTACCATGGTTTTACCTCTTTTTTTCTCCATTTTTTACGCCTAAGCCTATTAAGAAAGTTCGTAAAATTAAATCGGAGGCAAAATTTGATGAGATAGCCAATCCTTTTCACCGATCATCAAATAGAAATAAAAATAGTTCTGACAACCCTTTCGACAACTAATTCTAGTTCAATTCACTTCCCAGAAGATTTGTATAATAATTTGAGACATTGTTAGGGTAAGATCGAATTTTTTAGAGTCATTCTGTCTCAATTGTCTTATATTGAATCACAATCAATTTATTCATAAATGATTTTAAGTTATTGTATATCAGTTACATAGTAATATTACCTCATAGTTGGCATTATGCCTGCTAATACACAACCAGATTTTTATGGGCAAAGTTTTAGGAATAGATTTAGGAACGACGAATTCCTGTATGGCTGTTATGGACGGTGGTGAGCCTCTCGTGCTTGAGAATTCCGAAGGTCGGAGAACCACTCCATCTGTTGTGGCATTCAGTAAGAATGGCGAAAGATTGGTTGGTGAAGCGGCTAAACGTCAAGGGGTTACTAATCCGCAAAACACCGTTTTTTCGGTAAAAAGGTTCATGGGACGCAAGTATGAAGAGATTGGAGAGGAAATTAAGCGTATCCCTTATAAAGTAGTAAAGGCGGCTAATGGTGACGCAGCCGTTGAAGTCGAGTCGGATGGTGAGACTAAGCAGTATAGTCCACCTGAAATCTCCGCGATGATTTTAGGTAAATTAAAGGCTGATGCCGAGATGCGGTTAGGTGAAACAATCACTGAAGCAGTGATTACTGTCCCAGCCTACTATAATGATACTCAGCGTCAGGCAACAAAAGATGCTGGTAAGATTGCTGGTTTGGATGTGCTACGAATCATTAATGAACCTACTGCAGCCTCACTCGCTTATGGTTTGGATAAAAATGCAGAGGAGAATATAGCAGTTTATGATTTAGGCGGAGGTACTTTTGATATCTCTGTTTTGGAGATAGGCGACGGGGTGTTTGAGGTGAAAGCAACCAATGGGGATACTCATTTGGGTGGTGATGATTGGGATAACACTATTATTGACTGGATCGTAGATACATTTCAGCAGGATAGTGGGATGGATATTAGCAATCAACCAGACGCAATGCAGCGAATCAAAGAAGAGGCGGAGAAGGCCAAAATCTCACTATCTAGCTCTCAAAGTTATGATATCAATCTACCTTTCATAACGGCAGATTCCAGTGGCCCTAAGCATATTAACGCTCAACTTTCCCGATCCAAATTAGAACAGATTTGTGAAGATCTGTTTGCGCGTACACGTGGACCAGTTGAGGCTTGTTTGAATGATGCAGAGGTTACAACTGGGGAAATTAATGAATTAGTTTTGGTGGGAGGTATGACCCGGATGCCTAAAGTGGTAGAAACTGCAGAAGCTATTTTAGGTAAGAAACCTAATCAGGGTGTGAATCCTGATGAGGTTGTTGCGATTGGTGCTGGAATTCAGGGAGGTGTGCTTAAAGGTGATGTTAAAGATGTTTTGTTGCTGGACGTGACCCCGTTATCACTGGGGATTGAGACTATGGGTGCAGTAATGACAAAGTTGATTGAGCGTAATACCACAATTCCAACAAAAAAATCGGAAGTTTTCTCTACAGCAGCGGATAACCAACCTGCGGTGGATATACATGTGCTTCAGGGTGAACGGGAATTTGCTAAGGATAATAAGAGTGTTGGCAAATTTCAATTGACTGAAATTCCGCCAGCTCCGCGAGGCACGCCACAAATTGAAGTGACTTTCGATATTGATGCTAACGGTATCCTTAATGTGAGTGCGAAAGACTTGGGGACAGGTAAAGAGCAGAAGATAACTATTACAGCTAGTAGTGGGTTATCTGAGGAAGACATCGAGAAAATGAAAAAGGATGCCGATGCTCATGCTGATGAAGATAAAAAAAGACGTGAAGATGTTGATTTGCGTAATAACGCAGATAATTTGGCATATCAAACTGAAAAGTTATTAAAGGATAATGCGGACAAGATTCCTGCAGACAAAAAAAGTGCGGTCGAATCTGCCAATGAAGAATTAAAAGAAGCGTTGAAGGGGACAGCTGCAGATGTAATTAAGACTGCTACTGAGAAACTTCAACAGGTGGTGCAGGATGCATCTCAGGATATTTACAAGGCGGCTCAAGAGGCTCAGGCAGCCGGTGAAGGATCAGCAGATGCTGGTTCAGCTCAGCCGGAGACAGAGAATAAAGAAGAAGGTCCTATTATTGATGCGGAGGTTGTAGAGGAAAAGAAGGACTAAAAAATTTAGTTGCGACTGGCCGAGACCGAGTGGTCTTGAAAACCGTCGCGGCAATCCTTTCCCGTTTTTACGGGATCAAACATCTAGTAAGAACACAAATAAAAATGGCACTAAAAGTAAAACCGCTCGGCGACCGCGTTATAGTGGAAATGATCGAGGAAAAAGAACAGCATTCCGATGGAGGTATAATTATCCCGGATTCTGCTAAAGAAAAACCAAGCGAAGCAAAAGTTGTCGCTTTGGGCACTGGTAAGACCGATGAGCAGGGCAACAAAGTCCCGTTTGAGGTTAAAAAAGGAGATAAGGTACTTATTAGTAAGTACGGAGGTACAGAGATCAAGATTGACGGGAAGGAACTTAAGATTCTGAACTCGGATGATATTCTTGCAATCGTAGGCTAATAACAAATAACTAATTAGAAAGAATCTATATTATGTCAGCAAAACAACTCAAGTTTGATGAAAATGCGCGGAAGGCTCTTCTCGAAGGTGTGAGCACCTTAGCGAAAGCCGTCAAGGCAACACTCGGTCCAAAGGGTCGAAACGTGGTGCTAGACAAGAAGTTCGGTTCTCCGACTGTAACTAAAGATGGGGTGACCGTGGCCAAGGAGATTGACCTCGAGGACCCATACGAAAACATGGGCGCTCAAATGGTTCGTGAGGTGTCCAGTAAGACAAGTGATGCGGCTGGTGATGGAACTACTACGGCTACAGTTTTGGCCGAAGCGATTTACCGCGGTGGTTTGAAACATGTTACTGCAGGCGCCAGCCCGATTGCTATCCAGCGAGGTATCCAGAAGGCTGTAGAAGCTTCGGTTGCAGCTCTTGATAAGGCTGCAAAGAAGGTTAAATCCAAGGATGAGATCAAGCAGGTAGCAACAGTATCCGCCAATTGGGATGAGGAAATTGGTGATATTATCGCCGATGCCATGGATAAGGTTGGCAAAGATGGTACTATTACCGTTGAAGAGGCTAAGTCAATCGAGACAACTCTTGATGTGGTAGAAGGTATGCAGTTTGATAAGGGTTACCTTTCACCGTACTTCGCTACTGACACTGACTCTATGGAGTGCCGCCTTGAGGATGCTTATATTCTTATCTTTGAGAAGAAGATAAGCAGTCTTAAAGATATGGTTCCGTTATTAGAGAAAGTTGCCAAGACTGGTAAGCCTATGTTGATTATTGCAGAGGATGTCGAAGGTGAAGCTTTGGCAACACTTGTGGTCAATCGTATCAGAGGTAATCTGAATATAGCTGCAGTGAAGGCTCCTGGTTTCGGTGACCGCCGTAAGGCGATGCTTGAAGACATTGCCATTCTGACTGGTGGACGTTGTATTACTGAAGATCTAGGGATTAAACTTGAGTCTGTTGAGTTGAGTGATCTTGGTAGAGCTAAGAACCTTGTCGTTGATAAGGAGAACACAACTATTGTCGAAGGCTCTGGTAAGTCTTCTGAAATTCAGGCCCGTGTAAATCAGATACGTCGTCAGATTGAGGAAACTACTTCTGACTACGATCGCGAAAAACTGCAAGAGCGTTTGGCTAAACTTGCTGGCGGCGTTGCAGTTATCAATGTTGGTGCTGCTACTGAGACAGAGATGAAAGAAAAGAAAGCCCGTGTTGAAGATGCTCTTCACGCTACCCGAGCTGCGGTGGAAGAAGGTATTGTTCCTGGCGGTGGTGTAGCTTTGCTTCGTACCCGTCCAGCAGTTGACAAGTTAGAACTTGAAGGAGATCAACAGATCGGCGTTGAAATAATCAAGAATGCTCTCGAAGCTCCTTTACGTGCTTTGGCGGCTAACGCAGGGCTAGAAGGTGCTGTGATTGTTCAAGGGGTCGTTGATAGCAAAGGTAATTCTGGATTCAATGTTTCAACAGAGAAATATGAAGACTTAGTGAAGGCTGGTGTTGTAGATCCGAAGAAGGTTACACGGACTGCACTGCAGAATGCTGGATCTATTTCTGGTCTCTTGTTGACAACCGAGTGTTTGATAACTGAGATTCCTGAAAAGGAAGCGCCGGCTCCAGCGGGTGGC
>Ga0115011_10001651_pt1 | contig 16022 bp, 8 predicted proteins | sample TroAtlMetagenome_2_FD_88705 | JGI IMG/M metagenome (GOLD analysis project Ga0115011, IMG submission 88705) | Marine eukaryotic phytoplankton communities from Atlantic Ocean - Tropical Atlantic ANT8 Metagenome | ecosystem: Environmental > Aquatic > Marine > Oceanic | place: Tropical Atlantic...
CTGCCTTCCCGCAACGACTCGAAGCCACCCTCTGAAAAGTCTCCCGAGCGAAGCAGAAGCCCCTTCCTCTCCCCCCCGATAAGAGATTCCACCTCTGCTGGTAACGGATGGAAGAACTCAAGTCGTGCTACCTGTGGCGTCGTAACCGTGCGCCCCTCCCATCGCCCGCCCAGCTGGAACGCAGAACGGCTACCCTCCTTGATTTCCGCAGACAGCCGGGAGCCTCCGCGAAGAACAAGGTGAGGAAGCATTGGCTCAGCCTCCTCACCTCCCTCCCCGTTCACGCTCACTCTGTCGATCATTGCCTCACTCAGGCGATTATCTTTTCCAATCTGCACTGCGAGGCCGACAAAAGCTTTCTTATCTCGCATCCTCCCTGCAGAGACCCTCAACATTCTCCATCGTCGCCCATCCGGAGAATGGTAAGCAGTCACATCATAGCCTTCGCGGACTAACTTGAGCCAGTAAGGCAGCTTCAACAATGGGAGCTCCTTTCCTGTCGCACTTCCTCCCTGGTAGCCCCAGCGACGAAAGTTCACCCGCTTATCTCCATGGGGATGCAGCCCGAGCACCGCCTTACGATGTTCCGGGGTAGTCCCGTCACATATAACAATGCCCGCATAGGAATCAGTGTCATGATTGTTCAGGCTCACTACCCTCGCCTGGATCTCGCAATCTCCCTCTACCGGCAGATAAACCAGATGGAACGCGGCAAACCGCTCATCCCCTGCCTTGGGTGAGGTCAGGATCCTGAAGACCCCGTTCTGCCAACGCGCCTTACCGGGTAACAGCGTGCGGCCGAGATCCCGGTTGCGCCAGGGGGCAGGAAGACCACCCTCAACGCCGGCATCTCCGGGCTGAAGTTCTCCTGTGCTCTTATGCTCAATTGTAGCCGTGACAATTTCCTCAAGAGCTAAGGACTTCGATTCCCCTCCCTCCTTTTCAATTTTGAGTGAATTCTTGATGAAGGAAATCTTCCCTTGGTGCCGGAATCCCTCTCTTGTTTCAACAAGCCCTTCTGGCCACTGTGATTCGGCCCCCCGATCTTCGCCGCCCTCTTTCTCCGGCGTGGTTTCACCAGATTCATCCTGTGCCCAACCCTGCAAGCTGGCGAACAGGACACAGGCAAGACATCCCCACAAAACCTTCATCGCTAGCGCTGATATAACGGAATATACTGATATGGCATGGCAAGAATCATGACGTTGATTGCCGTCTCATACGTCGGACCCACCGATGTATTCTCAAACCAGAGTGAAGCATCTCCATCGTTATGGACCTTGGAAATGATCACGTCTCTGATCTTGTAATACCATTTCCGCCAGGTCTCCCCACCGATCATGTATTGGGCCGGAGCCGCGTAAAAGTTTCCGTAGGTAAACCAGCGCTGTTGCTCCCCAAAATTATCGAAGAGATATTTAGATCCTGCCTTAACCAGAGGATCATCATAATGGCCGCATACCTGAAGCGAGTAGATTGCGGCCGCAGTTCGAGCAAATCCAGCGCCGCTGCCCGGTTGATATGAAAACCCGCCCTTGTCCTCGTTATAGCAGCTTCGCACATAAGAAACGGCATCATCTATGGTGGCCTGAGGGACCTTCAGCCCTCCACTCTTGGCTGCCCGTAGTGCTACCACCTGCAAGACGGTCACAGAAACGTCCGCGTCCGTAGCGGTGGGCTTATAACGCCAACCGCCATCCTGATTTTGGCTGGAGACGATAATTTTCACCATCCGCTCCAGCTTGGGGCGCATCGAAGGGTTGCTGGTCTGCCCGTAGAGCTCGGCCAGAGTGATAGTCGAAATCCCATGGAAATACATGTATTGCCCGTTGTTCCGGTCCCCAATGAGCCCCTCGGGAGAAACAGAGTTCAAAAGGTAATCCACCCCGAGGGACACCACCTTTCCATACTCGCCCTCACCCGGGAGGTGCCCTGCCGCCTGAAAAGCCATCAAGGCATAAGAGGTCATCGCGATCGGGTAATGCCGCTCTTTTTCATTACGGCCTAACCATGCCCCATTTGGAGACTGATATCTGGCCAGATACCTGAGCCCTCTCTTGATAATGCGTTCCGTCGCAGTATCTACTGTAACCTGATCTGCCTCCTGCGCACTCGCAGGAGCCAACAATCCACCGAGGACGAGAAGAGGCAGAATAATAAGGCGCATTGGAAGTACGAGCTTCGAGGTCATTCTTTATCTCCCGGTGAGTCCGCGAGATTTTTGAGGTATTGCTCAATCATGCGGCCATGCTCCGGTGAGTAACGCTCCCCCTGCGATTGACGGAGCGTTCCTCTCTCTCTCTCGGGGAGGCCAATGTGCTTACTACCCCCCGTGCGCCTGCGCCGAGGACCATCCGCGCCGCCTTTACCTGTCCAGTTTCCCTCGTTACCCTCACCTCTCCCCTTCTCTTGTCCTTGGCCTTGGCCCTCACCCTGTCCTTGACCCTCACCCTGTCCTTGACCCTCACCTTGTCCTTGACCCTCACCTTGTCCTTGGCCCTCACCTTGTCCTTGGCCCTCACCTTGTCCTTGGCCCTCACCTTGTCCTTGGCCCTCACCTTGTCCCTGACCCTCACCATCTCCTGGACTGAGGCCAGCCTCGGCCAGAGAAAGCACCGCCGCTGCTTGCGAAAGAGCATCCTGGGCCTTCTCCGCCTCCAACTTGGAATTTGAAGCGTTCCCCGCATTGGCTTGCGCAGCCGCATTCGCAAGGGATTGCTGCGCATTCTGCAGCGCGGATTGTGCTCCCGCGGGAAGAGACCCTTCAGACCCTGCCGCCAACGGACTGATCTCACTATTGGCAGACTGTAGGGGACTAGTTGAGGTCTGCGTTGCAGCACCGAGCTGCTCGGCCAGTTCCTGAATCGCGCCCTGTTCCTGCGCCAGAGATGACGTGCCCTCTTCTCCACCAAGAGCATCCTGCGCCTTCTGCATCTCTCCGATCGCCCCTGCAACATCTCCCTTTCCCAGTCTCTCGGCCGCCCCGGTCGCAGATGGCTGCGCACCAGCAGCAACTTCCGCCGCGACAGGGTTTCCAGAATCCTGCGCCGTCTGGTCTAAAGTATCAGCCAAGGCCTCTTGGCGACTTTGGAGCTCTTCGAGAGCCCCCGCCCGGGGCTCCAGCTGTGCCTGCGCCTCCGAAACCTGCCCCTGCGCCGCTTCGATTGCCGCCAGGGCCTCTTCCAGAGAAGCCTGCTCCGACCCGGAGTCTTCGCCAAGCTGTTCCTGCAATTCCGCTATCTTCTCATCAATTTTCTCGCGGGCTTCCTGCAGGGCTTTCAAAGACTCACCCTGCTCAGGTTGAGCCCCCAGAGGATCGGTCTGCTGCAGGTTTGACTCCGCAGCTTCCATTGCTTCAGAGGCCCTTCCCAGATCCTCCGCGGCCTCGGGTGCCGGACTTTGCGTCTCAATCTCTAGCTCCTCTGTCTGCTTCTCAAGCTGGTCCTGGCGCTCGGCCAGCTTTTCAGAGGTCTCCTGCGCTGGCTCGGCAATTTCGTCGATCGTTTCTTTCTGTAATTCCTGCTGGCTCGTAACAATCTTATCCAGTGTTTCCCGTATTTTCTGTAGGGCCTCAAGATCCCGCTTTGCCTGCTCTAGCCCCTCAACCTGTTCCTGTAATTGCGCCTCTGCCTGCTCCAAGGCATCAAGAGCGGCCTGCTGAGCTAGCGGGTCATTCTCCCCCCGGGCGAGGGATTGCTGCGAGGCCTCCATCTGGTCAGCTGCCTCCCCGATGGCCCGGGCCGCTTCCGGGGCGGGTGACAGAGCGTCATTGGCAACCTTGCTGGCCTGCCGCTGCAAATCTTGCTGCTCAGTAGCCAGCTCTTGCTCCAACTGCTCCGAGTCCCCCTCCTGTTCAGCCCGGGCACTCTCGAGCTTGATCGCTTCTTCCACTGCTTTCAGCTCCTGCACCTCGGCCAGCAGCTTCTTGAGATGCTCCAGTTTGTCGAGGGGCACATCCTCGACGAATTCCGCCTTCTCGATTTCCTTGATCAACTTTTCCCGCGCCTCTTCCAGCAAGGCGAGAGCCTTTCGCTCAGGCGGCAGGGCCTTTTCCTTGAGACTCCCCGGGCTTCCTGATTCGGCAAGGATGGCCCTGACCTCCTGCATCGGTGGAACCGATCGCGATAAAGCCTCCGCCACTCCTGAGGCGAGCTCAGATAATTCCTGTCTGAGAAAATCCGTACGATCCACCAGTTCTGCCTGCGCACGCTGCAATTGTTCTGCCCGCCGTTCGTCACTGAGCTCGGGGCCATCAATTCCAAGGCCCTCCCTCACCTTCTCGATTTCCTTGGCGAGGCGACGCAGGGTATTTTCTAACTGGTTCGTAATCGATACCTGCTGCTCCGGGCGGGCGGTTTCGAGGCGTCTCTCAAGGCTGGCCACCTGCTGCTCAAGAATCTGAACCCGCTCGTTTTTCAGAACCAGCTCCTCCGCCTCCTCTCGCTCCTCGTCATCAAGATCATCGGTCTTCCTGATAATCTCTTTTTCTCCCGCGATAAGTCGGTCAAGTTGCAGCAATCCCCTGAGGAGTCTGTCCAGAGGATCCCGATCTGGCTGCAGGATCGTAACCAGTCGCCAGAGGGTATCACGTGCACTTTGTTCGTAACCAGCTGCGCTCATCATCCGGTTGCTCTTAAGATCAAGAAGCGCCGACTGCAGGGACGAGGACAGTTTATACTCTGCTGCGAAGGCAAGCGCCTCAGCCGGACGGTTTTCCAGAGATCCCGCAAAGGAGTCTTCCATCGCCGCAAGAGCAGAAATGACGAGGCTTACCTCCTTCTGCAACGCCTCCTGTTCCGTCTCCTGCAGACGCTGGGAAATCGCGAAGTCGTTTCCCCTACGGACCGCCGAAGGCTTCCGGGAGGCCATGATCAGCGCCACGGCTTCATGAAGGTTCGCAGACTGGCGGTCCCCAAGCTCCTGCATCCGCTCGGCCAGTTGGTAAAGCGCAATTTGGCGCTGATACTCGAGAAGGACCTGCCGCATCTGATAGGATGCTGACTTCTGTCCAGCATAAGCGTTGAGAGCCTCCACTCTCCTGCCCGGCACATCAGGGCCGGTCCGAGCGGCATTGAGCTGCCCAACAATCTCAGGCATCAGCTCCCCGGACACATCGCCAATAACCTTTTGGATTCCTGCAAGGATCTCGACATCCGTTCCCTTCAGGTCATTGCGCTCAAACTCGTCAACCAGTTCCGCAAGCAGGGCCGCACTGGTCGCAGTTGACTTTTCGATACGCTGCTGACCCTGCTCCTGATTAAGAAGATCCGTCTCCCCAAGGACCCAAGAGGGAGCAAGAAGCAAGGCGCAGCTCATAAAGAGCCCCCTGCTTAAGATGCAAAATCTGGCAAACATTATTCCTGCTTCTTTTCTATTTTATTTCCAGGCTCTTCAGGGTTCTCGGCCGCCGGCTGATCACGCCGCGCACGAATCCAATCGGCGAGGGCGGTGTTAAGGCGGTCCTGATCACTGGTTGCTCGGTCGATTCTCCGAAGGGAATCTCCAGCCCGACTTAGCAAATCATCACGTTTTTCGCGAGGAGTAACAACCTTGAGAATTCGCGAAGCGCTCCTTCCCTCTTCCGTCCTGTCACTCTGGTCGTGAGCCTCGATCCAGAATTCAATTTCATCTCCTTCCACCAAAGGAGGTTCAACCTGCTCCAGTCTCCAATCAAAAGTCTCAGATATTCTGGCGGCCCCCTGCTCCGTCAGGGGCAAGGCAAAGGTCTTCACGTCTCCCTCTTTGCCAACCTGGTAGCAGAGGGCAACTCTATCGACTCCAAAGCGGTCTTCCGCCTCATAACCAACCAGCAAACGAGCCTTCGCAGTCACTAACTCGCGCTGCCGAGATGGTCTTACCAGTCGCACCTTGGGCGGCTCATCACTAAGCACATCCACACGGTAAACAGTTGCATCTCTTGACTCCATCCCCTCCTCATCGAGCAGCTCCACGGTAAATCCTGTCAACCCCCCAGGAACCGGCAGGACGACCTCCGCTAGAAACGGATTCTCTGGGGTCACTACCGCCACAGCTGAATCCTTTTTCAGTTCTCCCAGCAAACGGACCGTCGCATTCGCAAGAGGTTGACTGGCCGTGATACTAAGCAGAAGTTCACTGCCTGGATAGAGCAGAAACTCTCCCGGGCGGTGGTCGCTGGGAGGCAGGCCCATGTAATCTGGATAGCGCTGCTTGCCAACCAGCTGCTCTACCGACGGACGGGGTAGGGCTATCACCTCCTGGCGATCGCTTCGCCCGTCCTTGATTGCAACTTGGAAGGTAAACGATTCCCGTATGTTCTCGAGGGTGGCAGCATAACGATTTCCCTCCTTACCGCGCTCCATGCGAATGCTTTGGCGACCTCCGGAGGAATAACGAACCCGGAGAGTTCCCTCCTCCGGCTCGAACCCTTGAACTTGCGCCTCCAGAGTCACGTTGTCTCCAATCCCGACCCTGAGATCCCCCGATGTCCAGACAATGTCGGTAGCCCGTGGGATTGGCACATCTGAAAGGAAGGCCCGTTCCAACAGACTCTTCGTCAGGGAGCCCCCGAGCTGGTAGCCTCCCCCCGCAAACGCTCCAAGCAGAAAAAGAATCACGAGAGCGCGCTTAAGGCGCTGGGTCTTCACTACTTTCGTGAACCTGAGGGGACCGGCGTAGGATGCCGTGTCCATCACCATACGCTCTACCATGAGCTGGCCTACGCCACCGGATACGGTTGCTTTTCCCTGCGCAAACTGGACCGAGGCGATCAGCCTGCTTCGGAAGCCCGGCTCCTCCTTCTCTACCATCAGGGCCAGAGTTTCCTCATCGCGCCTCTGGGTCACCAAGGCCACGAGCGCCCGCAGCAGAAGGAACGACACTACGATCACCAGCCCAATGAGTATCCCAGCCCGTGCTTCAAGGGGTAGTTCAACTAGCCAGTCTGCCGTGGGGATCAACGCAAGCCCGAGGAGAGCCGCAATCAAGGCTACCGCCATTCGCCGCATGAATTCCACCCGGACCAACTTCCGGCGCACCGCGCCCAGCTTCCGGCGCAACTGAATTCCCGGTTCATTGGGGACAGCGTTCTGGGATGATGCCGGGGAATCACTCATTTACTTCAACTCCGAGACCTTTCGAACGATCCACTCGGCGGCAAGGACCAGGATAATCAAAAAGAAAAACAGGGGGGAGGACCAGAGCTCTATTTCCCTGAGACTGCTCAACTGAGCACTCCGCTCCGTAATAGAAGCCGGCAACTCCTCAAGACGGGCAAGGGGGAAGTAGGCTCCACCAGTATCCCGGGACAAGTCGCGGAGCAGCTCATCATTCAGCGAAGCACTGGTGTATTCACGATTGTTCTCCGCAACGGTGAAATCCAACGTCGCAACCTCATCCCCGGCCACGGCGAGCCGGTAGTTACCGGGTGGGCCGGCGGACAATTCCGCACGATACATCCCCGGCTGACTGGGAATGGAACGAAGGACCACATCCTGTCGACGATTCGGATCATCTCCTGCCGCGAGAACCGCCTCAACCCGCTCATCCTCGCGAGGATCCCAGCTGGTCGTGAAGAGCCTCGCATACACCTGCACCCGGTCTCCCTGTTCAAAACGCCGACCATTAGAGCGCAGGGTGACTCGAGGGGCTTCGGTCAGGAGTCGGGATCCCGCCATGCGCTGGATCATCTGCCCCCATAGAATGGTGTGATAACGATCACCAGCATTGCGGCGGAAGCGCCAGAAATTATCCGTCCCTACAAAAAGAACCTCCCCAGCTCCATAACGATGCAGGGCCAGCAAGGGAGCCGTGCCCGAGCCAGAAGCCGGGTCGGGACGAGTCAGGAGGACTTCCGCCGCAGGTTTCGCCCGCTCTACTTCTGCCGCCCAATATATCGGGGGAAGACCTCGCCAGAGCGCCTCGCTGGCCTCGAGGTCGTTTCCAAGGCGTAACATCACGCTTTCCCTTCCCGCCGGGGTAAGACTGAGCCTTAGCGGGCGAGCGGAGGGAGCCTTACCCGCGTCGAGGGAAGCCCCCCCGATTTCAACCGGCAGGAGTTGCTCCAGCTCTGTTCGGGCAAAGGCAGACGGCATGAATCGCTTGCCTGCGATCACCGTCAAGGCCCCTCCCGCAGTAGCAACATAGTTGCCCAGCAGAGAGAGCCGGTCCTCGGTAAGAAGGCGGGGGTCGATATCTCCCAGCAAGATCAGGTCAAAATCAAAGAGATCCTCTGCTCGCGCGGGAAACTCCTCAAGATAGGGGCTACCAGGAATGCGGGCTATTTCCCGATCTCCCTCGAAAAGAAAGCAGGAAAGAGCGACCCGTCGTTCCCGGAGCAGCATCGCCTCGAGATACTTGAATTCCCAACGGGGAGCCTGATCCAGCAGGAGTACCTTCAGTCGACGATCAACTACCCGCAGACCGGCGCGGCCGGTATTGTTCTCGGCCAGGGCCTCGACTCCATTATCGGCTTCAAACCGGGCTTCCATGACATACTCGCCCACCCGCTTAGGGACAAACAAAGTGGTAACTTGTTGAAGCCCATCCTTCTCTATATTCACCTTTTCCTCTGCCACATCTACTCCCGACAGCGAGAAGACGATACGGCCAGAGTCTCCCTGCATTCCCTGCGTCCGCAACTTCACTGTTACCGGCACGGCATCATCTGCCAGCAAAACCTCGCGCACCTCCACCGCTTCCACCGCAACATCGCGCACCTCGGACTCTCCCACCCCAACAGTGTAAAGGGCAATACCCGAGTCCTTCAATTCCCGGGCGATGGTGCCAAGCGGCACCCCACTGTTCTGGCCCCCATCGGAAACGATCAGTAATCCTGCGAGGGGCGCTCCCTGATAGCGCTCAAGGGCCTTACGAACGACCTCTCCCACAGCCGTCTTTTCCCCAGCGGCGACCAGAGGGAGCTGGAGGTCTTCCCACTCCTGAAGCGAGCTCCCATAAAAGGTGAAGGTTGGGACACGCAAATCTTCCTCCAGGCCCCGAAGCATCTCCTGCCCGCCTGGGGAAGAGAGGGCTCTCTGCGCCTTCTGGAGCCGACTCAGTCCATCCGATTCCCGGAGAGACATGCTTCCACTTCGATCCATGAGAATCGGCAGAGTCCGCGACACCTCTTTCTCAAGGGTCACAACAAGGACCGGTTGCAGAAGGATGACTATAAGGAGGCCGAGGAAAATTATCCTTAAGGTGGCCAGAAGGAACCGGCGGCCTCCCGGGACCTCTCTGGGACTCCGGCGATAAAGCTCCCATGACAGCAGAGCCAGCACTACCATGAGCACAGCCGCAAGAACTCCCCACTGAGCTGTTTCCCAGCGCAGGGACCAATCAGCCATCCCATCCACCTCGTCTACGTCGAGGCCAAGAGCCTTCTGGATCAAGCCTGTCATCGTTTAGCCGTTGTCCTCCTTCCCATCACTTTGAACGGCTGAACCATTGCGCGAGAACGATTTCTATTGCTCCAAATAAAATCACCGTAAGAAGAAGAGGCCACCACAGTTCCGCTCCCTGGCGCTCCATTCCAAAGGAACCCTGCTTACTCATGGATTCCCACCGGGAAAGCTCCACGAAAGCGCCAAGGCGGCCAAGCTGCTCAGAGCCGAGTAACTCGGGGCTCGACTCTCGCACGCTGGCACGGGTCGAAAAAAGCAACGGCTCAGACTCCCCCTCAATAGCAACCTGATAGGCTCCCGCCCGACCGGTACGGTCGAACTTAAGAACTGAGCTACTTTCTCCCCCGGCAAGGGTAGTCAGATATCCCAGAGCTTCCGGATCTCTCATCTCGTAGATCGTTGCTGGCCGGCCGGCCAGACCCACATCCAAACGATGGCGCAGGACCTGTCCTGCTTCAACGTTCAACCCGGCTTCACGATTCTGGACAATTTTCCCCAGCAGCCTGTTTACAAAGGGGACAAAGGCGGGACGAATCGCAAAGTCGTTCCACTCCAGGTCCGCGCTACTATTAAAGACAAAAACCTTTCCCCTTCCATACTCACTCTCGGTCAGAGCGAGTCCCCCGTCATCATAACGCAAAGCCGGCCGATACTCCATTTCCCCGGCCTCCAAGCCCAGCTTCTCACGAAACACCACCCCCGCAAGGAGATCGCTATCGAGCCCGAGAGGGTTGGTTTCGGCAGGAACCACCGTGCGCGGCCCGACAGCGTCCTCATCATCGGTAGAAAAGGCGACAGGAAGGAGGCCATGTTTTCGGTGGAGAAGAGTGTTATAGGATTCCGGTCTGAGATTTCCGCCCGCAAAAACAATCAGTCCTCCACCTGCCTCCACATAACGGGAAAGTCGGTCCGCAAATCCTAGAGGCACGTCCGCAACATTCGCCAGAACTACAGCGTGATGACGATTGAGATCCTCCTCGGCAAGATCCGAGATGGAAACAATTCTTGGTTGCACCGGATAGTCAGTCTGCTCCTCCTCAGGGACCGGCGCCAAGGCGTGCCGAAGGAAGAAGGTTTCCGAGTCCCGGGCCTCCTGCCCGGGGTCTCCGTCGACCAGTAACACGCTCACCTCCTCCCTTGCTTTAATCACCACCGTACGGCGATCGTCAAAAGGCATCTTATCGCCTTTCAAAGCCACTGTCACCCGGTGGTAACCCGGGGTGGGAAGAGTCGCATAGAGGGTAGCGCTCTGGCCGTCACCTGGCTGCAATTCATCAATGATCCATGCTTCGCCCTCCGGCTGGCCATCGACAAGCAGTTTAACCGGCACAGCCGACATCGGCACATCCCCATGGTTGGTGACATCGACATCGATCCGAAACGGCTGATTCACGGAAGTTAGCGTCGCAGCAGGCCTGAGGCTACTGATAGCAAGGTTGGAACGGACCGGTGCTCCCACCGTGACCAAGTGCACCTTTATCCCCATCGCGATATCCCGCAACCGGGCCTCGAGAGCTCCGAAGCTCCCCCACTCCGCCGCATGCGCATCAGTAACGAGATAGAGTTCCTTCACAGATGCCGCCTGTCCCTCCAGGCCTCGGGCTGCCACCTCCAACGAGCGCTGGAGATCGGCATGGCGATCGGTCTGCGGAATTTCATCTATGCGCGCCGCCACAAGTTCAAGATCATTGCTGGCTTCGTGAGCGTGAAAGGCACCCGCAAGAGCGACCGAAGTCCCCCCCGGGAACCCGGAGAGAATCGCATGAGCCGCCTCGCGGGCCAGAGAGAGCCGGGTAGATTCGGTCTCACGGGTTCCCATGCTCGCTGAATTATCCACTATAATAGCAGCCGCAACCTTGGATCCTGGAACCCCTGATAACCCCTCCATCACCGGCCGGGCCATCAGAAGAGCCAAAAGAGCTATCATGGCACAGCGCACAAGAAGCAGAACCCAGTCCTCCAGCTTCATGCGTCTCTGGTTCTGCTCTACGCTGACTTTCAGAAAGCGCATTGCCGCCCATGGCTCCCGGCGAAAACGCCGGCGGTTCAGAAGGTGAATGATAATGGGGAGCGAAACTGCCGCGAGGCCCCATAGTAATGCCTGGTTCAGGAAGTTCATGACAATCAGCCAGCGGCGCTCTTCCTGAAGGTGAGATAATTGGCCAGGACCTCGTCGAGGGGTTGATCCGTTCGCGCCCCAACAAAATGGCACTGGTGCCGCTCTGCGTCCGACCGCAGCCGCTCCCGAAATTCTTCGAACTCACGGTGGTAACTTTTCTTGATCTGGCTCGGACGCGTCCGGATCAGCGGAAGATCCTCCAGACCCTCAAATTCCACGTTTCCAGTGAAGGGGAAATCAATTTCGCAGGGATCGAGAACCTGCATCAGGATCACTTCGTGACCCTTGAACCTTAGATGCTGCACACTCTGCAGAAGCTCCTCCTCGTCATCAAAGAAATCACTGATCACGATCACGATTCCCTTACGCTTGATCTGGCCAGCCATCCCATGAAGGACCGGGGCAAGGCGGGTCCCCCGAAGCGGCTCAAACCCGGCAAGGCGGTCCATGATCCGGAAAAGATTATCACGGTTGTCGCTGCGAGGGAGGTATTCCTGGACCTCTTCATCGAAGATGCCAAGTGCCACTGAATCCCGCTGATGAAGAATAAGATAGGCAAGGCAGGCCGCCATCATCTTGCCATACTCCAGCTTGCTGATCTCACCCGAGCCGTATTTCATGCTCTCGCTACCATCAAGCAGGAGGTGGGCAACAAAATTGGTCTCCTGCTCATACTGCTTGATGTAATAGCGCTCCGTCTTGGCCTGAACCTTCCAGTCGAGGTGCCTTACGTCATCTCCGGGAGCATATTCCCGATGCTGGGCGAATTCTATGGCGAAGCCCCGGTAAGGAGACTTGTGCTCTCCTGCCATATAACCTTCCACAATGAACCTCGCATTCATCCCCAGGGCTTCAGCCCGGGCGATAGCGCGGGGATCAAGAAGTTTTCGGGTTTCGGCGTCCACGGGAAAAAGGCGTTGCCGGGGGCATCAAAAGAGTGATCTGTGCTAGTATAAGAACACAGCTCCTAGTCCAGTTTCCTGTCCTTCGGCACGGATTCGAGAATCTTGGAAGTAATATCGTCCGCTGTCAGCCCTTCGCTCTGGGCGCTGAAATTCGGGATGATCCGATGGCGAAAAATGGGAGGCGCAACAGTGGCCACATCGTCACAACTCACATGACTCTGCCCATTAAGAAGCGCGTTGGCCTTAGCCGCCAGCACAAGGTTCAAGCCCGCCCGGGGGCCCGCCCCCCATGTCAGCCACTTGGAGCAGAATTCAAGTGCTTCGTCAGAACCTGGCCGCGTAACCCGCACCAGCTTCTCCGCATAGCGCAGGATATGATCTGCAACCGGCATATCGCGAACGACTCGCTGCATTTCGAGAATTTCTCTTGCCCCGAGAACCGGGTTCGGACGTGCCCCTTCATTCCCGGTATAAGCCTTAAGAATCTGGAACTCCTCTTCCTCACCGGGGTAGTCGACCTTGATCATGAACATGAACCGATCCAGTTGGGCTTCCGGAAGAGGATAGGTGCCTTCCTGTTCGATAGGGTTCTGCGTGGCGAGAACAAAGAATGGCTCCGGAAGCTGGTGATCTTCTCCCCCTACCGTCACCTTGCGCTCCTGCATGGACTCAAGCATGGACGCCTGGGTCTTAGGGGGGGTCCGGTTGATCTCATCCGCCAAGATAATGTTGGCGAAGATCGGTCCGGGCAAGAACTTGAACTGCCGCTCATTAGTTTCCGGGTCAGAGTAGATTACCTCGGTTCCTGTGATATCGGAAGGCATCAGGTCCGGCGTAAACTGAATACGCTTGAAGGATAAATCCAGAGACTCCGCCAGACTTGAGATAAGAAGAGTCTTGGCAAGACCGGGAACACCCACAAGAAGGGCGTGACTCTGCGTGAGGATCGCGATCATCACCTCGTTGATGACCTCGTCCTGACCGATGATCACCTTCCCGAGTTCCGCTCGGACACGCTGGACGGTATCTTGTATCTGGCCCGGATTTTGGAGGGCAGTTTCTGCACTAGTGCTCATTATTAGGAGGATCTTATGGACCGCAGGCTGAAGCCTTTTTGAGAGCGGTGCAATCGTGACAATTCCTTTCGGCCAACTTTGACCCGGCCATCACCCCCTACGATGAGGGGACCCCTCTTCCCTTGATGGGGTAGGATCCACGGAGGCTTACGCCCCCCTAGGGGCCACCGGGCCCTACTTGGCCTGAGGAGCCGCTTCCCGATTCTGTGGACTTTCCGCCCCCTGCTCCTCTGCCTCGCCGGGGCTCTTCCCATTCTTCGGAACATCCCATGCAGTCAGCCATTCCTGTCCGCCTTTGGTGTAGCCCATCTTGAAGAGACGAGCCTCAAGATCCGGATTATGAGCCGCTCCGTAAAAGATGCCAATCCTCTTGCGCCCTTTTTTTACCTGCTTGCGAAGAACCTTGATGCATTTCGAGTTTCGATCCCCGATGATCACATTATCCCCCGCAAGAGCTGTAATCTGGTCGTCCCCATTCCCAAGGTTTTTCATCATTTCGAGTTTCAGCATATTCGAATTCCCGGAAAGCAGCGCTGCAAAAAGCTTAGCGGGGCTGGGTTGCTCCACGCCTTCATTCTGCGCTTGTTGGGCCGCAGACATTGCGAAACTGAGAAGAGACTCCCCTTTCGCATCCTGCTTCTTCTCGAACTGCTTTGCTGTCAGGTCTGCATGAACGAAGTTCTTCGCAGAGTAATCAATCATCTCCACCTGGCTGGCGAGTTTTAGAAAGCGCGACATTCCGTTCACCATTCCACGCAGAAGATTTGTCTGAAGGTCTCCGCCTCTCTCCTCCTGCTGCTCCTGCTGCTCCTGCTCGGCCGCCTTTTTCTTGTTGATATTCTCACCCCCAACCATTTCGAAGAGAAGAGCATCATACTTGGCGAAAGACTCGTTAAGGATTTCATAATATTTCTTGTCCGCGATATGCACCGCCCCAATCAGATGGACGGTAACATCCCCTTTCTGGTAGCCTGTGACTGAAGTCTGCAGGCGGGCTACCTGCTCGTTTTCATCGATCCGGATGAAGTCCGTGGCTGCTACTGCCTGTTTTTCCCCACTCGGAGCCTTCTCAACTGGAGTGGCCGCGGACCCGTCCTGAGCCATCAAAGGGCTGAAAAGGTGGGCAAGAACCACCGCAAGGGAGAAAAATGGAAGAATTCGTTTCATTGCAGCAGCTTGGGGTCATTTGAGCAGCGCGACAAGAGCAGGGATTTGTGTCTGTTATGAAAAAAAAGAAGGAAACCATCCGGTGCCCTTGCTGGGTAAGCGATATTGATCCACGATAAAAAGGCCGCGGATGACCGAATCCTCCCATCTCAGTTACTGCCAGAACCTCTTTCGCTATCAGCGAAGAGGCTCGCGCGAGGTGATTGTCGGAGGCGTCGGCGTGGGAGGGGGGAATCCAATCCGGGTTCAGTCCATGATAACCGCGGACACACTCGATACCGAGGCCTGTGTTGCCGAGGTTCTGGAGCTTGCAAATGCCGGGTGCGAGATCGTCAGGATCACCGCCCAGACCAGGAGATATGCCGCAAATCTTGAGCATATCCGTCACGGCGTGAGAGCAGCAGGATGTGATGTTCCTCTCGTGGCAGACATTCACTTTAAACCAGATGCCGCGTTGGAAGCGGCAAAGTGGGTCGATAAGGTCCGGGTCAATCCCGGGAATTACGCAGACAAGAAAAAATTTGAAGTCCGCGAATACTCGGACGCCGAATACGAGGAAGAATTGGAACGGATCCGCCTCAAATTTGTTCCCCTAGTAGAACTTTGCAAGGACCTGGGTCGGGCTATGCGAATCGGAACCAACCACGGCTCTCTTTCCGACCGGATCATGAACAGATATGGGGATACTCCTCTGGGCATGGTGGAGAGTGCCCTCGAGTTTGTCCGGATTGCGCGGGATCTTGATTACCACAATCTCGTCTTCTCGATGAAGGCCTCCAACCCCAAGGTGATGATCGAGGCCTACCGCCTGCTGATTGCCCGCCTTGATGAGCAGGGCCCGGACTGGAACTATCCAATCCACCTGGGGGTGACTGAGGCAGGAGATGGAGAAGATGGCCGTATCAAATCCGCGATTGGAATTGGTTCGCTGCTCAACGATGGGATCGGTGATACCATCCGCGTTTCGCTAACTGAAGACCCCGTCCACGAAATCCCGGTGGCTCAGGCGATCGTCCAAAACCAGGATCGAGACTCCAGCTCTTCCTCTCTCCCAGCGGATACCACGGCCCCCACCTGGGATCCCTTCTCATACCAGCGACGCGCTAGCAGTGTACTCGAGATCAATGGCCACGAACTTGGTGGAGACAAGGTATACAGGGTTCTCACCACAAAGCACAAATGGGATGCCCTCGCCCACAAGCTCGACAAAATGGGCGATTTCCAACCCGAGATCATCATTGAGGAAAGTGGCGTCAGGGCCATCGATCCCCGAGACTCTGCGGCGATCGAGGAAGTCGATGCCCTTCCCGCCCCGACCCTGATAACCGTCCTCGACGGCATTGATATGGAGGTGGTCCCGGCCTTCCGGCTC
>Ga0115011_10001652_pt1 | contig 16011 bp, 16 predicted proteins | sample TroAtlMetagenome_2_FD_88705 | JGI IMG/M metagenome (GOLD analysis project Ga0115011, IMG submission 88705) | Marine eukaryotic phytoplankton communities from Atlantic Ocean - Tropical Atlantic ANT8 Metagenome | ecosystem: Environmental > Aquatic > Marine > Oceanic | place: Tropical Atlantic...
CGTTGAGCTAGAGGACCAGTTCGTACTTATGATTGAAGCTCAGAGAGCTTATCAAGGAAACGCACGAGTTGTAAATGCGGCCAATGAGACACTACAGGAACTGGTAAACTTAGTATAATCATAACACTAAGACCCTATATAACTAACAAACAAGCCAGTGGAGTTTATTGACTACTCCACTGGCTTGTTTTTGTGGTAGGTTTTGATCCATTAACATTGGGGATTTATCTTGGGACATTGGATTAGATTAAGCTCGCTCACTGATGAAGGAATAAAGAAGCTCCGTAACGACCGAGAGGAGATGTTCTCGAATATCCGTAGCGCTATTCAAAATGAGGGCGGCAAATTAGTGGCTGCTTGGGTTACCCAGGGCAAGTACGACATAATCTCCATCATTGATGCCCCAACGGAACAGGCCATACTGTCTATCGACGCCAATATTTCGGGCATGCGGATCTACACCTCCGAGACCTTAGCAGGAATTCCGATAGACTCATTCCTATCTGCTATGAAAGATGATCACTTTGGAATCTTTCTCGAAGGCTGGTTCAGTAAAAAGAGTAGTGGTAGGCGCCGTTAATACCTGTGGTCTGACATTCTAACAGCCTCATCATGCGCCCTCTTGGCGTTTATATGAAGTTCTGATGATGTGTCAGGAGAGAGCTCCATCACTAGCCTGCACGAGCTTATGGCTTCACGGTATTGTTGAGCGTCCAGGTATCGATCACAATCTATCGATTCTCTCTCGACTGTGTATTGGATTTGTGCTGACACACTGTCCACCCTGCTCCTGCAAACGCTGAAACCAGGATCAACCATTAAGCATTGTTGAAAAGCTACAAGTGCGTCATGTAAATAGCCGCTCTGTTGCCTATCAATTCCAGCATCGGCGAGCTCTCGAGCTGTAGCGCCTTCTGGAGGGGCTGGAACACTGTTCTCTGCCTCTGTGCTCTCAGACATAGCTTGTCTCAGAGCCTCTGTTGCTGAGACCTCTTGCTCGACCTCTTGCTGACTGAGTGCTAAAGTCGCCCGTTCTTGTGCACGTGCGGCATCTTCTCTGTTTGAGTTACGAATACTTATCATAACAACGACTAAGACTACAGCAACAACTGCTGCCAAAGCAAAAGGCCAGATCTTCCATGACTTTTCTGGTGGACTGTCGTCATTAATTCCACCAAAGTCAATAATTGATGACTCCACAGCTAACTCTGGCTGTCTAACCTCAAAACTATGGGACCCAATCGTGATAACTGACCCTACAGAGACCTGGACAGAACCAGGCACCCTATTTCCATTTACGAACACCCCATTCCTTGAGCCTGCATCCTGAACCCAGACCGCTCCATTGTGCATTATTACTCGAGCATGTTGCCTTGAGACCTCTCCATCATCTAACCAAAGCTCGTTACCAGACTCACGACCTATTCGGATACCCTGCTTTGTTATTGGGAAACTTTCGCCCTCTCTAAGCCCCCCTGTGACGGTCAAAATTGGGCCTGTCATGCTATCACCACTACAACAAATTCAAACACTCTTCTACCTGCCTCAGATCTAGCGCTATTCGGCTGTGGGGCCAACTTACTAGACACAGTAACCCGTCGCGGGCTTCCATCTACATTTACAGTTTGGGTAACCCTTGACTGAGTTCCTGTCTCTATGGATCTCAAAGCGCCCAAAACGGCCTTAGAAATAACCTCTTTGTTGATCACCTTAGAGACATGAGTTCCTACGGCGTCTGAAGATTTAACACCAAAAACTCTTAGCGCTATTTCATTGATAAACGTGACGTTTAAGTCTCCGTCGGCAACAACTACTGGCCAACTAGAAGCCATTACTAATGACTCTGTAATAGCGCTACTATCTTCATGTTCACCACCGCTAACAACCCCACTTCGACTAATCGCGCGGTTCACAGTGTGAAGTAACGCCTCCAATTCAGGCCATGTCTCGGAGGGCTTTACATGCTCGACATGACCCTTCATCGCTAGCTCCGACTCATCAACGGCCGCGAGTATCGGACGGTTGGCGTGAGACCTAACACTCCAGAATAATACCCCAAACAAAATGAACATTAATACTAATGCTGATGGGAAGAGATCGTTGGCCCGTCCAGTATCCTCCAAGAAGTCCTCTACAGAGAACCCAACATATACAAAGCCTCGAACCTGGGCAGGGGCGTTTCCAATAGAAATTCGAATAGGAGCCACAATGTAGAAAAGGTCTGTGTCAGGATCTGTCTCGTATGCGACGTCTTGAGTCTCGCTAGCCCTCTGAACCAACCTAGGCCTAGGGTTTGGCCTGTCGGAAGTTGGCTTAATCCTGCCACGACTATCTAGAAGAAATACCTCCCCAGCGACGACTCCTTTGGCTCTATCAGCCGCACCTATCGAGCCGCTACCTATTGAGGTTGCGTCTAGCTTGCTAAGAGCCTCACCGTTCACTCTAGCTATCGTAGAGGTCAACTCTACGGCGTATGACTTAGCAAGCCCCTCCATCTTTGAATCTACATTAGAGAGCAGGTGCTTTACCCCACCCAAAGGTGCAAATAAAGCTGCCAACAGGGCTATTAAAAACAGGCCTCCCAGCCTACCACTCCATGGAATCTTTATAAGAAACTCCTTGGCCTTGTCTAAACCAGGAATGCCTAAATCGCCGACTGTCTTTCCCGATGAATTCGGAGTATTTTGGGTGCGCGGGGTTTGAATTTTGGAGCTGCTTTGTGGGGGGGGCGGTCGCTCATTTAGACCCTGCTGAGGGTTCTGGGTGCCAAATGAGGCCTCACCACTAGGTTTATTAGACTCTCCAAACAGGTCATCTAAAGGGGGAGGACCTTGCTGAGAGACACCCTGGCCACCAAATGGTGATGCTGTTTCACCACCACTAAACCCACCAAACATAGGAGGAGGAGCTTCACTAGCGCCAGCGCTAGCCCCACTCTCGCCAAACAGATCATCTAATGGAGGTGGACCTGACGGAGATGCAGGTGGCTTGGATTGGGTCAATTCTAGAAGATAATCCCCTATCTGTATCCGCTGACCAATAGCCAAGACTGCTTCGCGGATCTTCTGCCCTTCGACGACAACCCCATTAGCGCTGCCGAGGTCACGCACAACAACCTCGCCACCTCTAACCTCGAAAGCGCAATGTTTTCTGCTAACCTTTGAACTTGGAAGGTGGATTTCTCTACCAACCTCTCGTCCAGCTACTGACATACCTTCATCTAGATCAAGCGATTTTATCGCTGGATCTGGAGAGCTTAATACCAATAAACTTAAACTCAAGGATCCTACCTCTCAAACTTCAGCGCGTCACCACGCTCGGTGTTTGATTCGGCTATTGCACCTACTGGAAGCTCTACTGCACAAACTGCTCCTCTATATCTTTTTGTCATCCTCCAGGGACGGATGTTCTCGACCAATCCAACAACCACTCCGTCGGAGTCAGCGAACAACACATCAAGAGGAAAGCGCATCCCGAACATATGGATGCTGTCACAAGGACTAAGGACCATAGCCGAACCAAGGCAGATCTCTTTCTCTCCCAGGAGACCTCGTAAACGACCCCACCAACTAGTCACGAACTTAGCCTCAGAAGCGACCAAGCTATCCTTTGTTTCGTTCCTAACAAACCCCACACTACATTCCAATAGGCCCATCGCCAAACATAAGGCTTAGAGCGACTGGGCCGAATATTACAATCATGACCGCTGGCATTATACAGATAATGAGTGGAAACAGTATCTTCTGGGCAGCGACCGCTCCTTTTTGCTCACCACGCTGGAAACGCTGGGTCCGAATAAGGTCTGACTGAGCCCTCAACACTGGCCCCACTGAGGCACCTAATATCTCAGCCTGTATAAGCAAAGCAGAGAAACTCCGAATCTCCGCCATATTAACGCGCCATGCAAAATTGCGGAGAGCTTGCTGTCGAGAAGCGCCAACTCGTATCTCTCCCAAGAAAAAGCTTAGCTCGTCTATAAGGGGGCCCTTTTTGGACTTCTCTGTTACCTTGCCAACCCCCTGAACAAAATCGAGACCTGCCTCAACAGACAGCGTCATTAGATCCATAACATAAGGTAGGGCCCGCCTAATGTTGTCTTGCCTTTGCCTAACAACGCCATTTAGCCAAGCGTCAGGAAACATAAATCCGATAAACAGAACAACAAAATCGATCCAAAGAGCCTCATCCCAGCCTAGCAGACCATTAAAAAATACTACGATAAATATAGCCCCAAAAGCGCCTGTCATAAGCAGTTTGTAAGCCATGAACTCTGTCGCTGTCATAAGGCCAGACATCCCTGCCGTGACAAACTGACGCTCAATCCAAGCCTTGTACTGCGGGGCCTTAATCCAAGCTACCAGTGGTATAAGAACCATATAGGCAGGGCGTAGGGAGATAGCCAAGAGAGATGTCTCAGTCGCCTCAATACCCTGAGCCGAAACCCCCAGCCGAAGCTTGGCGTGTTCATCATCACCTGTAGGCATGAGGAAGAAGGCAATAATGAATACAGATGCCCCAAGAACTGCCAAATAGAGCATTGATGTGGATGTTAATGCAGACATTAGAACCATATTACACCGATATGCCTTCTTTGGGTGTTCTTGCTTCAGTAATGATTCGTTTTAACTCATATGGATCTATGGGTTGCCCTGTAAACAGTTCAAAAGAAAGAGCCCCCTGATGAACCAACATTCCCAACCCATCCGAAGTCCTGAGCCCACGCTTAACGCAAGCATCTAAGCAGGGCGGGTCCTTCATCCAATAGTTTATATCTACCCAAATTGAATGTGAAGGTAGATCAGCCACAGAGAAGGTCTCTACCAGCTCGGCGGCGCCCCCTCCTAGAGAGTTGACAACCAAGTCAGCATTTTTTCCGACATCTTCAAAAGCTGACGCAGTGAGTGGAGCAGAGGAAAAGTCACAAGCTGGGACAGACTTTGATAGATGGACACAAGCATCTCTTGATCTAGCTTCCGTTCTATTGAGAAGTACGACCTCTTGTGCGCCAGAGACTGCCAGGGATGCAGCTATTGCTCTAGCAGCGCCGCCTGCTCCAAGGATAACGCACTTAGTACCTGTTGGATCAAACTCATGGTCTTCTTTTAAAGATGAAATCAGCCCCTCACCATCCGTGTTGTAGCCCACCAATACGCCATCGACCTGTATCACCACGTTTACAGCACCCGCCTCTTTCGCAGCTAGTGTAATTGTGTCTAAATCAGGAAGAATAAGCTCTTTGAAAGGAACAGTGAGGTTAACACCCACCAAATCCATCACTCGTATTGCATCAGCAACACGGTTAGCCTGGCTCGGATCAACATCAAAAGCGACATACACAGCATCTAGACCAAATTTCTCGAACAGCGCTGTGTGCATTCTGGGTGAGAGGCTGTGACGAACTGGGTGCCCCACCAAACCAAAGACCCTAGTATGCCCACTGATTGAATGTTTTTTGGGGTTGATTTCAACACTGTCCATATCAGAGGGACCCTATTAGTTCGCGAGCCTCTAAAACATCCAGACCGATGCGATCAACCAACTCCTGTGCTGAGTCAAATTTCTTCTCGCCCCGAATCCTATCAACAAAACGAACCGTCAGTTCCTTTCCATATAGGTCCTCATCATAGTCGAGAAGGTGAACCTCAGCTCTAAACTGGCGACCATTAAATGTCGGCTGAACCCCTAAGTTAGCGACACCCCAAAGGTCTGCTTCACTAGAGTCAGATACAGCCACCTGAACAACATAAACACCCCTTGCTGGGTGTAGCCCTGACAACGAAAGGTTGGCAGTTGGAAACCCTAGCCCCTTCCCTCGTGAGTCCCCATGAACAACTCGACCTTTGGCTGAGAAGTGACGCCCCATAATAGAGGCGGCTGCCTTAACGCGGCCCTCTGCAACACTCTCGCGAATTCTAGACGACGAAGCCGGACTACCTCCAACCTCCACAGGTGAAACTTTGGTTATAGCTATGTTGGGCAACAATTCAGTAAGCATAGAGATGTTGCCTTCTCGTTTAGCTCCAAATCTGTAGTCGTAGCCCACCACCAGCTCCACAGCTTTTAGCCTTTGATGAATCACCTCCTCTGCAAACCACTGAGCAGATCGTTTCGAAAAAGGAATGGTAAAATTCTCAACGACAACGACATCTATGCCCAATTCCGACAGAATCTCACACCTATGTTCTATTGTCTGAATCTGAGGGGGCGCACAGTCTGGCTGAAGTAACCTTCTAGGGTGGGGGTCAAATGTATATACACAAGACTCTACGCCAAGAGCCTTTGCCCTTTCGACAGTAGCTGCTACCAGTTCCTGATGACCTAGGTGAACACCATCGAAATTCCCGATAGTGACGACGTAAGGTCCACCAGTCAGCGAAGCTGAGCCATTTTGTATTCTTGTCATCATATGGCTGCACTAACCGTAAACTGCTTCAACCAACAGCCTTTTCATATCTCTTTGGCAATCCGATCTCAGGCCGCCCGAACAGATAACCCTGAAAAAGGTGGGCGCCACACCTGCGCAACACCACAGCCTCACCTTCAGTCTCAACCCCCTCCGCAACCATCCTAGCGCCTGTTGCGTCGGAAAATTTTGCGAGAAGATCGACTAAGCGCTGTTTTCTAGGCTCAGTGTCGACATTCCTAACAATTGACATGTCGATTTTTATGAAGTTTGGCTGTAAATCAGCCAATATAGATAATGAATTATAGCCAGCACCAAGGTCATCAACAGCTAGAGAAAAACCAGCTGACTGCATCTTATCAACAGCTGTCTCCCAATCATCAATCCCACGCAATCTACTACGTTCAGTAATTTCAAGTGCCACCCTTTTTGCGTATGGCATAAGTGGACCTAAGCTCTGAACTAGTCGAGTCGGGTCGGCCAACTGATCTGGATGAAGATTCACAAACAACATCGCATCACCTGGCATCTGCTCTAGATAGTCCGCAGCTCTCTTGGCGACTAGGGTACCTAACTCCTGTAGCATTCCAGACCTCTCGGCCATTCTTAATATAGCTAGGGGACCATCAAGGACAGGGTGTGTAGACCTTAGCAGGCACTCATAACCAAAGAGCTCTGAGTCACCTGACATCACTATAGGCTGTAACGCTAGTTGAAAATGATCAGAATAGAGACACTCTTCCAGAACTGCCCTCTCAGACTCTTCAACGGCTCGCTGCTGGGCGACTCGTATAGCCTCCATACGAGTAACTGCCCCAAACGCATCCTTTATTACCTCTCGTAACCTTGACGGCTCAAAGGGCTTCTGTAGGACCCTGAGGACTTCCCCCCTATTTACAGCCTCAACAACGATAGGGAAGTCAGTCCTCCCTGTCATCAGAACTCTTATGCACCCTGGCTGTAGATCTCTAAGGCTGGAAAGTGTCCACAGCCCATCTCGGCCGGGCATATCATAGTCGACCAGTGCAAGATCAAATGGTGTATCGCCCGCGTACCTCAGCGCCTCATCTCCGCTGCCAGATGTCACAACTTGGTGGCCTTCGGCTCCCAATATCCTTGTGATCGCTCTCCGAACGATTGACTCATCGTCAACTACGAGAATCCTCGCCATTTAATCTCCTCTGAACACTGAATAATGACAACATACAGATCTATCGTTGAGATCTATACCATTTTCTGGATGTTTTTTGATCCAAAAAATCAAGAACTAACGGGTACCTTTACGGATTCTGCTAAATTCATGGGTGGCAACACAGGTGACACGTATATAAACATTCCGTAACGGAGAACTCAGATGCCTATTGTACTAATCGCGGATAAGTTGCCACCTAGCGGCATAGCCCAACTAGAAGAAAACGGATGCAATGTCACCGACGACCCCAGTCTAAAGGATGAAGAATTAGTTAAACAGATGACTAATTTAAACCCTGAGATACTCGTTGTGAGATCAACCAAAGTGGGGCGAAGACATATGGAGGCTGCTTCGAAGTTAAGCCTTATTGTTAGAGCTGGGGCGGGTGTCAACAACATCGACATCGAAGCCGCATCAAGTTTAGGTGTGCACGTATCAAACTGCCCAGGAAAGAACGCAATAGCTGTCGCAGAGCTCACTTGGGGCCACATTATAAATGGTGACAGACGAATCTCTGATTGTGACGCAGACCTAAAAAGAGGGCTTTGGAAAAAGAAAACCTACTCTAAATCCAACGGGCTCCACGGTAGGACACTAGGGGTGATTGGGTGTGGAAGAATTGGCCAAGAGGTCATTAGCAGAGCTCACGCATTCGGAATGAACGTTGTAGCCTGGAGCCGATCTCTCACAGATCAAAAAGCTTCGAGGCTTGGTGTCACTCGTTTGGACTCAATCCACGCGGTGGCAAAAGAGGCCCACATCATCACGGTGCACCTAGAGGTAAACAGCCAAACCGTCGGAATGTTCTCTAATGATTTCTTTGGAAACATGAGAGAGCAGGCTTTCTTTATAAACACATCTAGAGGGGAGCTAGTTGATGAAACAGCCCTACTTGATGCGATAAACAGAAAAGGTATAAAGGCTGGGCTTGATGTTTTTGATGGTGAGCCAAAAGTCGATGGAGAGTGGTCAAGTAAACTATCACGTCTAAACAGTGTCTACGGGACTCATCATATCGGGGCGTCTACGAGTCAATCTCAGGCCGCTGTAGCAGAAGAAGCTTGTAGAGTTGTTATCTCTTACATCAACCAAGGTATCGCCCCCAATTGCCTAAACTTGTCTACTTCTACTCTAGCTTCACACCTCCTTGTGATCCGCCATAAGGACCAAGTAGGTGTACTTTCTGAGGTACTCTCAAGTCTAAAAAGTGAAGGTATCAACGTCAAAAACATGGACAACTCAATCTTTGCAACAAACGACCCCAACGTACAAGGGGCTGCTAATGCTAGAATTCAATTGGTCGGAGCACCTTCTGACACTCTCTTACAGACAATAAACAATCTAGCTGCCGTCTTTGAGGCAAAGCTAATCCAACTGGAGTTATAAGAATGACAAAGGCTCGCATACACAATTTCTCTGCTGGACCAGCGGTCTTGCCAGAGAGCGTAGTCTCAACACTACAAGACCAATTGCCAAACCTAAACAATTCTGGCGTAGGACTTATGGAGATATCTCATCGGTCAGAGACTTTTGAGGCAATCGCCAGGTCAGCCAATATGCGTCTGCGCAGACTATTAGCCCTACCAGAGGATTACGAAGTCTTAATGTTACAGGGAGGCGCCTCTCTACAGTTCTGCATGGTGGCTATGAACCTCCTCCAGGGCGGGGTGGCAGACTACATTGACACAGGAACCTGGTCAAAAAAGGCGCTCGTGGAGGCTAAACGATTTGGCAAAGCTAGATCTGTATGGTCTGGAGAGCCTATTGAATATAGGGCTGTTCCAAAAGACAGTGATTGGAACTGTAGTGAGGACGCTGTCTATACCCACTACACCTCCAACAACACTATCTATGGCACTCAGTTTCACACTCCACCCAAAGGTGAGCGGTTAGTCGTCGATATGAGTTCTGACATTGTCTCGACGCAGATAGATGGGTCAAAGTTTGATGTGATTTATGCTGGTGCCCAAAAAAACATGGGTCCATCTGGTGTGACCGTTGTAGCCCTTTCACCATGGGCGGCGGAGAGGTCTGATCCTAACCTACCAAGTATGTTGAGGTATAAGCTTCACATAGAAAAGAACAGCATGTTCAACACCCCAAACACATTGGGAGTATTCACTCTGGACTGTGTTTTAGCGTGGATTGAAGAGCAAGGGTTAGATACGGTCGCTGAAACAAATCGGAGAAAAGCCAATAAGATCTATCAGGTGATCGACGGCTCTGATTTCTGGGTTGGTAGAGCAAGGGCTGATAGCCGGAGCCTTATGAATGTGACTTGGGACCTAGCAGACAGCTCACTTCAACAGAGACTACTAGACAGGGCCGCCACTGAGGGGTTCAACGGTATCCGAGGTCACCGCTCCGTAGGTGGTCTGCGAGCAAGTGTATACAACGCATGCCCAGAGGCTAGCGTGGACGCCTTAGTAGACTTTTTGAAGGAGTTTGAAAGGACTAACGGTTAAAAACTGCGTCATCAATTTCAAACTAACTTTTTGGCATTGACTCGATGTAAACTGACTGACTAGGAAACGCGAAAGAGACGTTCAGTTTTGCTGCTAATTCCATAAGGGATATGTTTATCGCAGACCGAGCAACAAGCTCATCATGCCACCCTGGAACATCTAGGTAATAGCTGAACATGATATCTAATGAGGACGCTCCAAACTCGGTAAAGTGGACCTCTGACTTTTCTGTCACAACCTGTTCAGATTGTTCTAGGATATCCCTGAACCCCGAGACAAAAGCCGCAATACCTGCTGGGTCTGTGTCATAGGATAGCCCAAGGTTACCCCTTACCCTCCGAAACTCCCGAGCACCCACATTATCTATCTTAGCATTGGCTACCCGTGCGTTTGGTATTGTCATCACGGAACCGGATGATGTTCTCACACGTGTCGAGCGCAAACCCACCTCCTCAACAGTACCAGCGACTCCGTCTATGTTTACTACATCACCCACATGGAACGGCTGATCAGTGAATATTGTAATCGAGCCAAAGACGTTTGCTAATGTATCCTTAGCAGCCAAAGCAATGGCGATACCTCCTACACCTAGACCAGCCACAAGAGCTGACACATTCACACCTAGATTTTGAAGCACAAAGACTAAACCAAGGACACCTACAAACAACCTCATCATCTTTACTAGGATAGGGACTAGCTGATCGTCCATCCGACCTTCAGTAGCCTCGGCTTTATCCTCCATCACCCTAGCAGCCACGTCTATTAATCTCATGGCAAACAATACAACCGCTATACTTATCAAAAGTTTAGACAGAAAGAAAAGCGCTGCCGAAACCTCTACCTTAAACTGAAGATCTGGTATTCCCAGGCTCATAATAGAGCCGAGCATAATCCAGATGGTAGGGCGGTGAAGTTTCTTATACATGTTCGCGTCGATCTTCTTACCGAACATTTTGCTAGACCTAGCTAACCACAGGCACATGATCCTGTAGGCCAACCAGCCCAAAAACCAGCCCGAGACAACTAGAACAGAGAGCCAAACAACCTGCCACAATCTAACATCCCACAAAATCGGCTGAGAGAAAACAGATGGCAGTATGTTCTGTACCCAAAGTGAAACACTAGAGAAGGTCTCTGCGTATATGTTTGGAACCTCTAAAAGACTATTTTGAGAATAGACCCAGCTGTCTCCAGACTTCTCAACATATATTGAAGGAAGTTGAGGGTGAATTTGAAAAGTCTCGATGGTGAGACCTTCTTCATCTAGTGGGTTACCGTCTAGTGGAAAATCCACTACTGACACAAAGAGCCCCTTTGAATCGAGGATCTGTAACAACTGTCTAGCAACACGCTCACTATCATCAGAATAGGCCGCATCGAAACAAAAAACGCTTGAGGTCGGGCTCTCAACATCTAAGCCCAAGAACAGAGAGTCTACGGCTCCTCTGGGAGTAGTACAGTCAGCAGCTGCTGAAGCTGTCCCCTGAAAAGAGCCTATTAGCATCAATAAAACTAAGAAAAAACGCATATGAATTCCTATACAAAAGGCTAAAATCAGCCTCTATTCAATCTCATGCAGGACCACACCACCTGCCAATTTTGGTTCAAACCAGGTTGATTTAGGTGGCATAACCTCACCAGCATCCGCAACATCAAACAATTCATCAAGGCCAGTTGGATACATAGAGAACGCAACAGCCGATGCTCCCGAATCCACCGCCTTTTCAAGTGGCGCTGTTCCCCGGATACCACCAACAAACTGGATCCTGTTGTCTCGACGCGGATCTTTAATGCCGAGTAGTGGAGACAACAATTGATTCTGTAAAACAGCTACGTCTAGACGAGCAACTGGATCGGCAACATCAACATCTATTGGCGTAATTGAATACCAATCTCCAGCAAAATACATATGAATTCGGCCTCGTTCACTAGGGATGCTTTCCGATGTTTTTGTAATCTTAAACCGCTCTTCAACGAGGCCAATAAACTCATCTGGCTCGTAACCATTGAGGTCGTCTATCAGGCGGTTGTATGCCATTACACACAGGGAATCATCAGGAAAGAGACCAGCCAAAAACCACCCACTATTGCCAGACCCCTCTCTGGCGGCGAACACTCTGGATGCTGCCGCTGATCTGTGATGACCATCAGCGATGTATAGGGCGCCTACCTTTGAAAAGGCCGACTGCCAAGCTGTCACTTCACTAGGAGAGCTAATGACCCTGAGGGTGTGTATAACCCCATCATCAGTCGTTATGGAATAGAGAGGTTCACTCTCTAACGCAGAGGCCTGTAGATCAGATATAGCAGAATCCGCCTTGTGCGTAAGAAAGACTAAACCCGTCTGCGCACCACTTCCAAGTATATGGTCAACTCGATCCTGCTCTTTATCTGGCCTGGTAAACTCATGTTTCTTTATCTGACCATCGTCGTACTCAGCAACAGAGCAGGTAGCCATTAATCCAGACTGTACGTGGTCTCCCATTTTCTGGGTATAGAGATAAAAAGATGGTGATGACTCCCTCTCAAGAGCACCTGTGTTCATAAGCCTAACGAGCTGCTCTCTAGCGGCCTCATATGCTGCTGGGCTGTGGCTATCAGAACCAACGGGCATGGTGACCTCAGGTCTCGTAACGTGAATAAAACTCTGCGGTTGGCGAGAGGCTATTTCTCTTGCTTCAATCTCTGACAGTACATCATATGGTGGGGCTATTACGTCAGCTGCTGTCGTGTTGGTGGGACGCACTCCATAAAACGGGCGGATATCTGCCATTAAATCCTCTCAAAAATAAAAGTCTCAACCATGCGCTGGCTGCCAGACCAGAACTAATTCCTTCAGACAGATAGCGCATTGTATTGAGAGGGCAAGACACGCTGATTAATCACTGATACCTTAAGCTACATCGGGACTCGTCATCAATGTTCTCTCACTTTGTTATTGGTTTAAGAAATGATCGTTTTAGTAACTGCTGGAGGTAGGGAAGGAAGAGAAGCCACTGAACCAAACAGCGAAGGTCGATTACGACCTAAATCCCCTGAGGTTTGGATATCCGAGACATATATTACGGCCATAAGGGCAGCAGGAGGAACCCCGATAATAGTCGCCCCAAATGAGCAAAACATAGAACAGCTTCTGAGTGCTTGCGATGCTGTTGTTATTACTGGTGGTCATTTCGATATTCATCCAAGCCACTACGGAGCCCAACAAGTGGGCAGAATAGACAACGTAGACTCTGGACGAACAGATACAGAGTTAGCTATAGCGAGGGCCTGTATCGAAAAAGACATACCTGTCTTAGGGGTCTGCGGCGGAATGCAAGCTCTAGCTGTGGCAGCTGGAGGCACACTTATTCAAGATATTTCGACTGATCTGCCGAATACCAGCGAACACGAGCAGCCAACTAATCCCGCCACTCCTTGGCATGAAGTTATCTTCTCTAAAGGCAAGCTATACGACCTGTTTGGACCAAAAATAGATGTTAATTCTACTCACCACCAGTCAGTAGAAGACCCTGGAACATTCATCATTACAGGACTGGCCCCCGATGGCGTGATAGAGGCGATAGAGCAACCAAACCTGCGTTTTTGCGTAGGTGTTCAATGGCATCCAGAGTTATTATTCCAGCCAATATACGAGGCATTAATTCAGTCATGTTAGTTAGAGCGTCAATTATCGCTATCATTCTAAGCACATCGCTCGCAGGATGTGGACAAGAGGCTACCTGCGAATCGAAACCCCAGGGTCAACCTAGAGATGAGTGCTTCCATGATGAACTAATGAACACAACAGCCGTAGACATAGAGGCTGTTATCGGTCTGGCAAACAAGATCGAAGACCCAATCATTCGTGGGGCGGCGATATTTAGATGGATAGAGCTTCACAACAGAGAAATTCCTCGCGAAAGAGGGAGAGAACTCTGCGATATATTATCTGACAGGGAGAAGACATCGTGCGAACGGCGGCTATACTCAGCACACTTGCAACGTTAGCGTGTGGCACACCAGAGCCACCACCTAACTTAGATCCTCAACGTGGTCCGCCTCTCGGCCCAGGACAAATAAACCAACACGACGCCTCACGTGAGGATGTGAGGACCCGTGAAGATTGTTCTAGGTACTCAGAGCGCCCAGAGTTTTTTGGTTTCTGCCTACATCAGGTCGCCCAACGTGGAGAGGGCGAACTTGGAGTAGACCAACTCTGCGAAGGAGCCGGCATATGGGACGCCGATTGTCACAACGCTTGGGCAATAGCTAGGGCCAGGCCAAATACCAACTGGAGCACGGATGTCCTCCTTGCTGCATGTAAGGCTAGTGATTGCAGGTTTGAAATTCTTGATTTCAGACCGCACCCAGACGTTACAGAGCAGGTAAGGTTGTGCTCGGAACATGCAGGGCACTTCGGCGGAGACTGTGCAGCACACGCTATGGACAGATGGCTCAGAACTACACCATCGGAAGCGGGCTTTGCAGCCCTAAAAGAACTTGAACTATTTCCAGACCGTATCGGGCACTACATGGGATTAGCCGTTGGGTGCTACGGTATTGGAGAATGTGGTGAAGAGACAGATGCTGATGAGCGCTGCCAAACCACTCTGCGAGAGATATCAGACAACCCTAATATGTGTATTGCTATGAGGGATCGCACCCCATAATTCGGAGAACCTACCAGGTCCCTATTGGTCCCCGCTCCTCTACCAGCAGCAACTCTCTTGAGAGGCTTGGGGCTAAACCCGCGGCAACTAATGGATGAGTCAGTGTCTCCCAAATTATCGAGTAACCACGCACTTCGTGAGTAAGATCCACTGAGAGTGTGCGATAACCAGGCATAGATGCCTCCACAGTGTGTCCACTAAGAAACACTGGGCGGTATGGGAGGCTCAGATCCAAAGGGGTTACCCCTACCTCCTCGCCATTCACACGTACAAGGGCGCCGACAGGCTCACTAACTAGGTTAACTTTGTAGCTACACCCGGCAAGAAACACAAAAAGGAGCATCATCTGCCTGTTGCAGGCTCTAATAGGTCCAAAACTCTCCTTAAGTTACTGTAAAACTCCGCTCGACTTACTGCGCCTTGAGATATTTCTGTACCAGATATCTCACCCGCAGCACCATAGCTGATTCTTAGGGCGCCATCTGAGCCAGCGCCTATCTCAATTGGTCTGCCCGTTGTGTCGTACCTGAAGGTATATTCGGACGAGTCACTAGATGTGACTAGGTCAACCTTTCCATTGGGTCCGTACTGAAGAGTTAGATCTATACCCTCTGAGGAGCTTGCAGCCGCCAAATTTCCAAAGTCGTCGTAAGTGTAGTCATATCGACGTCCATCTGAATAGGCGGCCTGAAGAATTCTAGAGAATGTTGGGTGATATGCCCAACGAACACGAGTACCATCAGGGTGTGTCACCGACACCAACCGAGCCTGCCTGTCGTACTCATAAGTAGTAACGGAACCATCGCTACCAGTAACCTGAAGAGGTTTGTTACAACAGCTAGAAAGAAGTGTCTCCTCTTGACCACCTGACCATTCTATAAGGTGGCGACGAGCTGTGTCATCAAAGGTATGAGTGGTTATTTCACCCCCACTATCGACCGTGGCCATAATTCTACCTGGTCCAAGTACGCTCCATGAGTAATTGGTAAGGTCTTCTCCCAACATCAAACCAGTAGCCCAATCTCGGTCTAGATCGTATGCCACCTGAACCTGCCTACCACCTGTCTCCAGGATAGCTGTGACATTGTGCTCTTCGTCATAGATATAACGCTCTTCCCTGTCGCCTGGACCAGCTACAGACACCAGGTTTTCATTGCCATCATATGAGAAGCTGATCCTTCGGCCTGAGGTGTCTTCCATCCCTGAAACCAAGCCTGAGTTGCTATCCCATGACAAAACTATTGAGCCACCATTTGTGTGGTTCACTCGGGAGAGGCGATTTTCTCTGTCGTAGTCAAG
>Ga0115011_10001653_pt1 | contig 16011 bp, 15 predicted proteins | sample TroAtlMetagenome_2_FD_88705 | JGI IMG/M metagenome (GOLD analysis project Ga0115011, IMG submission 88705) | Marine eukaryotic phytoplankton communities from Atlantic Ocean - Tropical Atlantic ANT8 Metagenome | ecosystem: Environmental > Aquatic > Marine > Oceanic | place: Tropical Atlantic...
CTTGGTGAAGACCATGGAGGCTCCGCGTGACCTCCAACTTGCGAGCCGAATTACACAGTATGCTCCGTTGGAAGGAGACCTTGAGAAGACCGCCGAAATCATCTTCCTCGTTCGCCCCGATTTCGTTATTTTCGATGAGGTGCGCCGGGCCCGAGATTTCGAAATTTTTGCCGATGTCCGCCTTGCAGGCGTTGGCTTGTTGGGCGTGACCCACGCAAATTCAGCGTTAGAGGCCATTCAACGGTTGATTGGGAAGGTGGAATTGGGTTTGGTCAGCCAAGTCTTGGACACCATCCTTCACGTCGAGTCCGGCAAAATCCAACAGGTCCTCGAACTGCGCATGACGGTGAAGCCCCCAACTGGGATGCAGGAAGAATTGGCCCGACCAGTCATTGAAGTCGTGGAATTCCCAAGTGGTAAACTCACCCACGAAATGTTTGCATTCGGCTCAGAGATTGCCGTCGTCCCCCTCGAGGGGCGAAAGTCCAACGACCTGTCGCCCATCAAGGCGATGGCGAAAGAACGCATTGTGGAGACGGTCCGTCAATGGGTGGGCGTTGACTGCCAAGTCCGTTTTTCAAGCGATTCATCGGCCGTCATCTATGCTCCAGCGAACATGATCTCGACCCTGGTTGGCCGGGGAGGAGAAAACGTCAAACAATTGCAAAACGAACTCGGAGGCATGCGCCTTTCCATTGAATCTTTCAAGGACATGCCTGAGGGCATGGAGCAGCCAAATGGATTCTGGCAGGACAAACGACGAAAGGGGAACGGCTGGGAAAATCCGCGCCGCAAAGGCAAGTCTGCACGACGCCAACAACGCAAAAAATGAGCATTTTTTGTTGTTGTATTGTGGTTTCTCAACCATGATAATGGGGCATCCTTTAAATGTGAACCTTCAAAGGTCGGACCAGTGAGGTCTCACTATGTCCGATGAAACAACCACCCCCGCGCCCGCCTCCAACGGTTTAGCCGGCTTCGTGCTTGAAAACCGTTCATGGATGCATCTTGCCTCCCTCCTCATGATTGTGTACGCTGTTTGGGCTGTCATTGAAGTGCTTTCCAACACCTGGTTCCACGACCTCCAATCCCTGACCCTCTTTGAAACGGGAACTGAAACCAACATTGATCCAAACGACATGCAACGCAACAACAGCGGGATGATCATTGCCTCCGGCGCTGTCTTGGGCCTGTTTGGCTTGTTTGCACAATACGTCTACCGAGGCGCCCCCATGGTCGATTCGTCCATGGCCGCTGCTGCTGCCATGATTCTCGACCAGGCCACGGCCGACCGAGTGTCAGAGGAAGACATCATCTCCAAGGCTGAAGAGGCCGCAACGGTTGCCGCTGCAGAAGTGGCCAAGGAAACCGCTGAAGACACCGTCATCGAAATGCTTGACCCCAATGCGGCTGAAGAAGGGGCTGAAGAAGAGGCTGAAGAAGCCGAAGAAGAAGCCACCGAAGAAGAAGCCGAAGAAGAGGCTGAACCTGAGGAAGAAGAGGCTGAAGAGGCTGAAGAAGCCGAAGAAGAATCCACCGAAGAAGAAGCCGAAGAAGAGGCTGAACCCGAGGAAGAAGAGGAAGAAGCTCCTCCAGAAGAAAAGAAGAAATTTTGAGGTGAAGAAAAATGTGGGAACATCGCAGCGTATCAGACAAATCATTCAAAGAAACGAATCGGATTCTACCGAGCGAAACGTACGTCAAACTGATGGACGAAGTCGAAGCCGTGGTCACACGAGCACAGGACGACAAATTCGACCATGAAACATTCATGACCTACATCCCTCGTCAGGGCCCGTGGGAAGAAATCCCAGCCTCAGACCACTCCCGTGCTGATGCACGTACCCGCTACATTGGGCCCGCCACTGCCAAGCTGTTGAACACAAACTTGGTGCTAGGCTCGTCGTGGATTGACTCAGACCGATTCAAGTTCGAACGACGAATCACGAATCTCTCTGACTACCTGAAGCAGAAGACGATCATCAATGCCAACATGTGGACGCCTAAGCAGTTGTTCACCACGCAGACGTTCTTCTTCTGTTCCACAGGCGATGAAGAGCGCATGGGCGGCGCCATCCTCGAAGGCGACACCCGAAACGACGACCATTTGTTCCTCGGCACCGAAGGCAAAGAATTCCCCGAGTGGGAAGTCATCCTTTGGGGACTGGGCCACCGTGGTGTTGTCCCCGACTCCGACCCGCTTGACCGCGTTTACTACCCGTCGTTGATGCACCGCAACGTGTCTTTCAACAACCGATTGGGATGGACACGCTACTCTCCAGCAGGTTTCGGAAAGGACGCCTCCGGCTACTTGATGACTCGACCAAACACCTGGATTTGGCCAGCTGTGAACGGTAACCGAGAGACCGCTACGGCGTTCAATCTCCTCGTGAACCTCCCTGACCGTAGCTCTTCCTTTGGAGAAGAAGGCATTTCGGACGTGTACATGACGACCGGCAAGACCTCCCTCTACACCATGATGGGCATGATGCAATCCTCCACCGTCCGCCAAGCCTTTGGCGCCGGTTCCGAAATGGTGCCGTTGGAATTCCACTGCATCGAGCCCGGACTTGACGAGTGGATCAGCGGTTCCAGTGATGAGGACAAGTACAGTCGCCTGTTCGAGGTTTGCGCCACGCTCGGCTACGTGCTCACCGACCCTCACATCGGTACGCTCGGTGGTGCTGCAAAGCGCCGTCGCCTCATCATGTACCCAGCCGACCAAGGCAACCTCTTGACCTGCGCCAACGCCAGTCAAGTCGCTGACCACGCTCTGAAGTCCAACTACGACTCTACCGTGTTCACCAAGCTTGACCAGGCTGACTTCATGAACCGAGTCACTCGCCGATTCAAGGCCTACGCCGATTTGGTCGCTGCCTCCGACGTCGCTCGAGGCGCTCGCTGGATCAGCCAAGCCGATGTTGACGGCGAGAAGATGATTGGACCCAACGTCCACTCCATCCTTTCCGTCCGCGGCTATGACATCCTCAACATGCAAGAATACCTCAACACCTTCAACGATGTTTCCGCTGCCCCGGAGCGATTGATGCGCCGCATCATCCAGACCGTGGCCACCAACGCATTGAAGACGGTCTACCCCGTTGACATTCTCGGTGAATCTGCAGGACCAGCGCCGTTTGAGCACATCTTCAACTCGCCCGACGACAACCCACTGGTCTACTACACCGACGTACGATTCTTGGTCCCGACCTCCATCGACAAACTTCGGTTCCAGACCGCTGCTCGTGGTGCTGACCGTGGTCGTATGCGAGAAGCCTACGCTTCCTTAACCGCTGCCGACCCCATGACCAGCCTGTCCATTCAAGACCTCTGTCTGCCGTTCTTGGCCGACCTTGGCGACGACACCTGGCAAACCGGTACGGGCATCAACGAGAACGAAATCGTGGTCGAAGTGACCATGGCCGTCAACCCCGCCCGAGTTTGGCGCGCCTACCTTGAGCCAACCACCAGTGAAGTTTTCGACATGCCAAAGGGCGACAAAGGAACCGCCGCTCAACTTTGGGGCGATGTGTTCATGACCAACGAAGTGCTTCACGACAAGATGAAGAAGGACGGCAACGAACACTACCTCAACTTGCTCAAGATGGCTTATCACTGGTCGAACAACGAGGCGCAGAAGATCCACAAACTCGGCAAGCATGGAAAGAAGCCAGCGGCAAAGAAGCCAGCGGCAAAGAAACCAGCAGGGAAGAAGAAGTGACTTCTTCTTGAATAAGGTTTGAAGAACAGGAGGCCCCGCCTCCAACCATGGCGACTGGAAACGACGGGAGCGGCCGAGCACCCGTGGCCATCGTTCGTCCAACCACCTCGGTTACAAGTGGGGTAGGTGTCACTCAGAAACTGGTTACCGCAGCCGTCGCCTTTGGAGACCTGATGCAAGGCACGTTTGGCCCGCAAGGCCTCGACAAGATGCTCTACAAAACCAACGGAGAAACGGCCGTGACCAACGACGGAGCAAAAATCGTCGCTGAACTTTTGGTGAAACATCCCGCAGCCAAAGCCTTCGTCCAATTGGCAGACGCCCAGGAACAAGCCTGTGGAGATGGAGTGACAGGATGCCTCCTCTTTGCCAGTGAACTCATGCGTGAAGCTGGCCGATTGCTGGAGCGAGGACTTCACCCTTTGGTCTGCATCCAAGGGTACCAAACGGCCCTTGAGGTTGCTTTGAATCACTTGGACACGCGTTCAGAAGCACTGGATAATCACGACGAACGCTTGCATTCCATCGCCCAGACCGCCATGACCGGAACCTCTGCTGACACAGGGGACAGCACCCTCGCCCGTTTCATTGTCGAAGCACTTCAGACGGTCGCCTCCAACGATGGTGTTGACCATGAAGACGTTCGCATGGCCAAGCGGACGCAAGGCAACCTCTACGACACTCGTTTGGTCGATGGCTTGGTTCTTGATGCGGCCCTGACCCTTGACCGCCTCCCTCGAAGCCTTGAGGCAGGGACGCTGCTGGCGTTAACCTGCCCCCTGGACCAAGAGGAAACGGTTCGCGAAACCGAAATTGAGGTTGAAAAGGCCGACCAGTGGATGGCCTTTATCGAGGCCAAAGAAACCCTTCTCCAGCAGAAGGTTGAGGCCGTTCTTGCTACCGGTGCGACGGCGGTGTTCAGTGCAGATATCATCGAGCCGAGCATTTTTCATGCGCTTACCGATGCAGGTTGTTTCGTTCTCGGAGGCCTTGAGCGTTCAGGCATTGAAGACATTGCTCGAGCCTCAGGCGCCACCATGTGCGACCACCTTGACGATGCAGCTTCCTCGATGCTCGGACAATTTTCATCCCTCGAAATTGAAACAGGGGAAGGATTGGATGGACGAAGGGAACGTCTTTGCATGCGCTTTGGCAAGCAAGCAGGTTTGGTTACGTTGGACGTCGGTGGGGGCGATGGAGCGGCTGTTGAGGAGACCATTCGTGGCCTGTACGACGCCCTCCGATCGACCTCGCTCGCCATGAAGACAGGAAACATCGTCCGAGGAGGAGGCAGTTTTCACATGGGCGCTTCCTTGGCCGTCAAAGAAGCGGCGGAAGGCCAAGCCGGGCGTGAGCGTTTAGCGATGGAAGCGTTTGCTCGGGCCCTTGAAAACATCCCATCCACCCTGGCCCAAAATGCAGGCGTTGACCGCCTTGACACCCTCCTCGCCTTACGCGCTGCCCATCGAAACGGCGATGTTGATTCTGGCGTTGACGCAACGGGCGAGATTAACCTCATCGAATCCACTTGGCTACCCTCGGCTACCCTCCACCACGCCTTGGAGTCGGCGACGGAGACCACGTGTGGATTGCTCCGGGTGGACCAAGTCATCTCAGCCCGTGGCGATTGAATTTCCATGGCAAGCGGACCTTGTCGCTATGTTCAAGTGCATCCGACGGGGCAACTACGATAACGGGTTCAGTCCATGAAAGCCGTTTCTCCTCCGCCTCGAGCCCTTCTCAGCGTATGGGACAAGACAGGAATCGTAGCGTTCGCTCGGGGGCTCGCAAACCTTGGTTTTGAAATCCTTTCAACCGGAGGCACCGCCCGAAAACTTTCGGAAGCAGGGCTTGATGTTCGCCTTGTGTCGGATGTCACTCAACATCCGGAAATTTTTGATGGTCGTGTCAAATCCCTTCATCCTGCCATTCACGGACCGCTTCTCGCTCGTTTGCACCAAGAAAAAGATGCAGCAGAACTCTCTCAACTTGGCTACGCTCCTATCCGCGTGGTTGCTTGCAACCTCTATCCCTTTGGCGACGCTGCTGCAAAAACGCCACCACTTTCCAACGATGAACTGCTTGAGATGATCGACATTGGTGGCCCGACCATGGTTCGTGCTTCAGCGAAGAATCACCAGCACGTGTTGATCGCCACCAATCCTGACCGCTACCCCGCCCTCCTCAACGCCCTTGAGCAAGCTGAAACTCCGGCGGCCGTTGAGATGGCCCTCAGACAGTCGCTGGCGTTGGAGGCGTTCGAACACACAGCGGCCTACGATGTTGCGATAGCGCAAGAATTGCACCGACGGACCACGGGCGACCCAGCCACCTTTTCCTCCATGGAAGAACAGCGCGACCGCCTTCCTCAGAGCATACTCTCGGCGAGCCATCAAGTGGGGACGCTTCGCTACGGCGAGAACGGGCACCAAGCCGCCGCTCTGTACGTGAGCCATGACGCCCCCGAAGGGCATAGCACCCTCGTGACAGCCCAGGTCGAGGGTGGAAAGGCCATGTCGTACAACAACTACAGCGATGCTGACGCCACCCTTCGATTGTGCCGTTCACTGTCCACCGATGAATGGCCAGCGACTCCACATGCCTGTGTCATTGTCAAGCATAACAATCCGTGTGGTGCCGCTCTGGCCGCCACCCAACGAGAAGCGTTTGAGATGGCGCTTGCCAGCGACCCAGAATCCGCCTTTGGCTCCATTATCTGCTTCAATGAGGTTGTTGAACCATCAACGGCAGAAGCTGTAGGGAATTTGTTCGTTGAGGTTATGATGGCCCCAGGGTATGCTGAGGGGGCGAAAACGACCCTAATGGCCAAGAAAAATCGCCGTTTGTTGACCATTGAATCCCCAAATAACCGATTGGCTCCGCTTCAACGACAAGTGGTTCGCAAACCCATCGAGGGAGGCGTCTTGGTTCAAACAGAGGAGCCACCCATCATCGACTGGAGTAAAGCGAAAACGGTTACCGAGGTTGAACCCACATCATCGCAAATCGACAGCATGAAGTTTGCCGTGCGCGTTTGTGAGCAAGTGAAATCCAACGCCATCGTCATGGTGCAAGGCACGGCGACCGTGGGCATCGGCCCCGGCCAAACCAGCCGAGTGGAAGCGGTGAAAATCGCTGCCCGCCGCGCCGGCGAACGGGCCAAGAACTGCGTTCTTGCGTCAGATGCATTTTTCCCATTCAAAGATGGATTGGAGCAAGCAGCCGACGCTGGGGCTTCAGCCGTTGTCCAACCCGGGGGCTCGATTCGCGACCAAGAAGTGATTGACGAAGCCAACGCTCGCGGCATGTCCATGCTGTTCACGGGCCACCGACTGTTCCGCCATTGAGCGGCTACTCGAGCGTGGGGACTTTCCATCCCACCCACCAGATTCCAATGAGGGCCACAATGGCGATGGTGGTTTGACCAAACCCTGGGTCTCCTAGTAAGGTGATGTACCATATGGAGGCCACAGAGACGGCGGCGATAAGGCCACAAATGACCATCTTTGAATGAAAAGGAAGAGCCCGGCCGTTTCGGTAATAGTCCAAAAGAATCGAACCAAACACCCGGTTCGTGAGAAGCCAACGAAAAAGACGTTGAGAAGACCGACCGTAACAATAGGCAGCAGCCACCAACCAGGAGGTCGTTGGCCATCCGGGGAGCAACACACCAATCCCGGCAAAGACCACAAAAATGCTCCCGAAAATGATCCAAATCAATCGGACGACCGGGTTGGCACTGGGCTTGTGATTGGACAACACATCCCGAATGATCTCATCGTCCATGAGCACGGCATTCTCGCTTCCGCGACCTTGTCGTTCATCCCCTTTTGTGGAATCCAAGGATGCTACGTTTGTTGACATCTGTCCTCGTCAATGGCGGTGGCGGCCGTAATAAAACCTCTTTGCAGGGGATGGAAAGGGTTGAAACCCCGCATCCTCTGGGTGAATCATGGATTCAATTCCCGTCGGTGGGCGAACCGCCACCGCCGACCAACCGCTTCGATGTGCGGTGTTTCTTTCGGGGTCGGGAAGCGGCATGGAAGCACTCGTTCAAGCACAGCGAACGCAAAACCTTCTCCACCAAACCGTGGTTGTGGTCGCCAATACATCAGGCATTGAAGGTCTTGAACGCGCCCAACGTCTTGGTGTCCCGACTCTGGTCGTGGAACAAAATCATGAGGGACGCCTCCGTTCAAGGGAAGAACATGAGGCGGAGATTCTGCATCAAATAGCCGATTACAATGTTGAAATGGTCGTTCTTTCAGGCTATATGCGCCTCCTCTCTCCCCTTTTCCTAAGCGATTGGGCCAATCGCGTGGTGAACATACATCCTTCCTTTCTCCCTCACTTTCCTGGCGCTCACGCTCATCGGGATGTTCTGGCCTCGCAGACCACCATCACGGGTTGCACGGTTCATTTGGTGGACGAAGGGATGGACACAGGGGCCATCCTTGCTCAACGGCCAGTACCTGTGTTCACGGACGATGATGAGGCGACGTTGGGCGCCCGTGTGAAAGTCGAGGAACATCGACTGTATCCACAAGTGTTGACGTGGATCGCCGAGGGACGCGTTCATCTCATCGATGGCGTCGTTTCAGTTGCGGGTGTTGAAGGTCATCAGGTTGGTTGAAATTGGTGAAGGCCGCACGGTGCGGAGAAACATCGATCGATGGCAGATGTTGCATGACTTCCCGGATATTTTGACCACCCTCGTGTACGGCAACCCCCTTGGGAAGATGGGCGAACAGTGGTTGCCTCCGAAACTCCTCATCGAGTGGAACGCCACCCTTTGGTGAGTTGTTCAGCAGTGCTTGCACCGCATCTTTCTCGAGGAGAAAAGCATCGCATGGAACCAACAAAACGCCTTCATCAAAGGCGTTGAGCAACCACAAGAGAAGTTCATGCAGACCTTCAACTCCTGGAGGGTCAACCATCACCTCCCCCTCGAAAAGGGACCTTCGTTCCTCTCCACCACATAACACAACGGTTCGCTCAAGGCCTGCCTCTTGCAAACACCGTTGAAGCCGTTTGACTCCACCAAACATGCCGGCTTTGTCTTCCTGCATGCGTTGACTGCTGCCCCCGGCGAGAATGATGGCGACGGTCATCCAAGGCACCTCAATGCATTTTTTCGAGTTCATCAAGGGCTGCTTCCAGTTCGGACAATAACCCACGGACCCGTTGGAGTAAGGCCTTACGCTCACGGCTTGACCGGGCCTCAGGCAACCACTCAAGAAGGCGACGGACATCCTTTGCATCGCGCTCCACGGTCCATTTGAGAACGTTCTCAAGAACGGGGTCTTCTGCGGGTAAAAGCCGTTCCACCATGGAACGAATTGAGGAGGCCAACTCCTTCAAGTCTCCGATTCAAGCAATCGGCTTCGAATTCGCTCAAACATCTCGCCGCCTTTGGGCGCTTGTTCAATCAGGGCTCGACACCCAATGTTCTCCCGCTTCAGCGACAAGAAAAGGACGCAATACTGATGCCAGTGGGGGCTTTGTTCAGCTGCTGCTTCCAACCACGCATCATCCGGCACAGCATGTCCTGCACGAACCAATTCCTCAGCGACTTCAAGCACCACCAAAAGCGGCTCTTGACGCTGGAGCAGATGGATGAAGGCCATCCATGGCTCTTGACCCAACGTCGATGGTTCGAGGTTTGCAAGAAGGATGCCTGCAATGCTCACATCCTCGCGACCGTGCCGTTTCCAAAGGGAAGGCACTACCTTGGCCAATGTTCGCTTTCGAGGAGCATTCGTCAACATCCATGAAGCAATTTGACGCAGGTCCGGTAAGGGTGTTCCAATGTGAAACCGGAAACCCCCTTCGGTCATGGTGACATCGGTTCTTGGCTTGTTGGCAAAATCACTCACGCACGCGGCATAGGCCGTTTTGAGGAACTTGAGGCATTTACGCTTTGATTTGAGTTCAGAACTTGATTGCCTTTCCAGCCAATCGTCAAGAAACGGATTCACCGCTCCTCACCTTCGGGAGATTTCTTCCTAAAGGTATCGAAAAGGTCACCTACCAATCCAACCGAATCCCTGAGCGTGTCCATCAAGGTGTCGATCATAGCCTTGTCCCCGTACTTTTCCTTCATCATTTCACGAAGTTCCTGCTCAATTTCTTCGTGCAGTTCATCGTCGATGTCAAATTGGCTTCGTAAGTTGGCCATCACTCGAAATTCGTCTCGAGAGAGTGAGGCATTCACGATGGCAACTTCAAACACTTTTGTGTAAATGATGCGCATGTTTTCAGGCGATACCGGCTCGCCACTCCTCGAAACTTCTCCAGACTGGATGCACTGGTAAATGTAGGCGGGCTCCTCTGGAGCAAGGTTGAGTGCGCTGGCGAGTTTGATGATGAGTCGCTTTTCTTCCCGAGTCAACACGCCATCGCCCAACATGACTTCCACCGTAGAACGAAACACGTCCAAGGCTCCGAGTTGTTGCGACGACACATTCTACCGAGGCACCCCGACCTTTTGAAGAAACCGTTGGGGGAGTAAATAGCATTCTTGAGCCGCGATTACGGCACAGGATTCAAAAGGGCTCGTCAAGTGGAGGTGTCTGTTCACATTCACTTCCCTTGCTCTGCAAGTGGTTGCCTCGGACGTCGACAACCTGGTTGTCGACCCAACGCATCGTGGCTGTGTGCAAACAAGGAGAGAGAACCAAATGGGAAGAAATAACTCAAACCGCGGAAGCGGCAACTCAAACCGCGGAGGCGGTGGAAAAGGCAAGGCCATGAAGTATGAAATTCGGGCTGATATCAAAGTAAACGGAACCGTCCAACGCAAGGACATCATTGGGGCCATCATGGGGCAAACCGAAGGGTTGCTCGGCGACGACCTCGAATTGAGGAAATTGCAACGAACCGCCCGCGTGGGCCACGTTGACGTCGAGATGGATACCAAGAATGGAAAGGTGCATGGCACCATCATCATTCCAAGCAGCATGGACAATGTCGAAACGGCCATCATCGCCAGTTCGCTGGAAACCATTGACCGCATTGGTCCCTGCAACGCCATCATCAAGGTCGTCGCCATCAGCGACATCCGTGCTACAAAGCGTACGGCAGTTGTTGACCGAGCCAAGGAACTGCTTCTCACCCTGGTCAACTCAGGTGAAGCCGCGTCCAAGACCGTGATTGAAGAGGTCCGCTCTGTACTCACCGTCGGGACGGCGAAATCCTTCCATGGTTTGACCTGTGGACCGAACGTCGAATCCTCAACTTCACTGATCATTGTTGAAGGACGAAACGATGTTCGAAACCTGCTCAACTGCGGCGTGAAAAACGCCATCAGCGCTGATGGGTCGGGTAACATCAAGCAGGAACTCATTGACCTCGCCAACGGCAAGGAAAGCGTCACCGTCGCCATTGATGGCGACCGGGGCGGCGAGATGTTGTTCATGCAACTCTACGACATGATGAAAGTTGACCACGTTGCGCAAGCACCAGTTGGTCAAGAGTGGGAATTGCTCCCACAGAAAACCGTCACCATGTGCCTTCAGAAAAAGGTCGAAGCGGCGAAGTTCAAGCACCAACTTGACAAGAAAATCGCAGAAGACGACCAAAAGTTCGGCGGCGACAAAAACTGGGACAAGGACATGGGCGAGGAGTTCGAAAAGGAAGCGGCGCCAGCTGAAATCCAAGAGCTCTTTGACAAGGTTGACGAAATGGGCAAGAACAAAGCCATCATTCGTTTTGCAGATGGAACGTTTTCTGATGAAATTGGACCCTCCAAACTTGAGGCTGCGTTGAGCGAATCAGAAGAGGCCGAAACGGTGCTCTTCAACGGTTCAGTCACCGAGAAAGTCCTCAACTACGTGAATCAATCCTCGGCCAACACGGTCGTTGGAACCAAGGAAGGCAAGGGCTTCGAAGCCTCTGATGGCTTGACCGTTTGGTTTGCTGAAGTTCATCGATGATGGCGGTACGGTTCACTTAATGTGGTCGTCCGGATAAGCCAACATCATGGACGAGGACGACCCCGTCATGTGGCCCAGCGACGACGAGGAATCCACGGAAGAGAACGAAGCCCCGGAAGAGGCAACGTCTTCAGAGAAATCGGACGATTCCAGTGAAGAGGACTCCTCGGGCAACGATGATACTTCAGACCTTGCGGAGAGCGAATTGGACCCTTCCGATGAGCCACCTTCTTCTGACGAACCAACGCCTTGGACCCTTCCGATTCGGGCCGCCCCCATCCTCGCACTCCAGGGTGAAGAAGTGGTTGAATTTCCACTGAGCCAACATCGGAACGGCCTGGAATCGACCTCCCTCGTCATGGATGAGAAGTTGATGCGCATTGTTGAAGCACGCTACGATCCCGATGGTGTTCGTCGTCTTAACGTTCGAATGGCTTTGGTCAAAGAACACATCTCCGGCTACTCTCACACCCACCTGGATTTGTTTCAAAAATTGCAAGGCGTTTGGTGGGGTGCTATCGGTTTCGGCGTACTCATGGCCACAAGTTTTGCACAAGGATTGTTGGCGATTGGCGGCGGGGCGTTCGTCTTGGCTGGTGTAGCAGGCTTGCTATTGACTCAACTCGACCTCCACCGAATTTCATTCTCAGACCATGGTGGCCGCCATGACTTTTACCTTTCAGGTTGGCGCCAGGAGCCCTACTTGATTCACAACAGCACGGCTCTTTTAGGCCCTGCCTTCGTTGAATTTTTGCGGACTTCAACGTTGGAAACGCAACACATTGATGCCGTGATCGAAGCCATGGCTGCACCTCCACAGCCCGCTCCAACCCCCGTTCTTGCCCCTGCGCCAGAAGCGCCGCAACCCCTTCCGCTGCCGCCGCCCACAACCGCATCCAATCCTACACCACACGAGGCATCAACGCCAACTGGCCCTCCCCCGGCTTCTATGCCCGTAGGTGGACCCCCGGTCTCCACGGCGAATGCTTTGCCCGCGGCCCCTCTTCCAACGCCGCCTGCCGCCGCTCAAACAGCCCCGCCGCCCCCTGTTGTACTTCCACCGCCACCCGCTCCACTGCCGGCACCGGCTCCCCTTCCAACACCACCTCCTCCGGCGCAATTGCCTCCGGCTCCGTTACCCCCGGCTCTTCTTCCGCCGCCTCCGTCCAAGGCTCAAATGGACGAAGATGCCCTTTGGGATGACTTGACTTGATTATGCTTTGACGCCACCCGCAGAGGGAAGGTTGACGCTTTGTGCAAGTTTTGAGACTTCGGTTGTCAGTCCGGCCATGTCGCTTGGAAGTGGCCAATTATCTTCTCCGAGCGGGAGGTGTTGGCCGAGGCCAGGAATACGCTCGAGGGCAACTCCCAATTCCACAGCATCAGCCAGAAAATTTCCTTTTGACCCAGAATGGCGCGCTTCCAAACGTCGACGAGTCCACCGCTTCAATGTGGGCACCATTTCGCCCAGAGCGGCTAACAAAAGCGCCCGTTCATTGTCATCATGATCTCCAGCAGGTAAGAGGCGCAAGGAGAGGCGCAATAATCGACCGATGCGGACATCCCTCGGAACAACGTTCACCTGTCCCGCTAAATTCCGCCGCACATCCTGAAGCGCCTCCAATCCTCCTTGTTCAACGGTTGCAGCCAGTTCACTAAGGCCCAACACCGCCACAAGATTCGTCAGCGAAGCGAGGGCTTTTTTGGTCCCATCAACCGTGTTTACCTCGGTTGATACGGTGGTGGTTTCGTCCTCCATGGGTTGAGTTGGTGATTCTTTTGTTTCCAAAACCGCTTCGAGGATTTCTTCCTCTTTTTCTTCAATAGGAGTCGCTAGGGCCGGTGCATCCGGCTCCATTACTTCCTTCGGAGTCCTCTCGCTTACGTTTTCGTCGAGGGGCTTTTCTTCCTCGCCAGCATCCATGGCTTCCAACATGGCTTCGTGTGCTTCTTCAAGCGCTGAAGCGGGTTGAAGCACCTGCCGCTCGCGGTGTTCAGGGATGGGCACCAGAGTGGGGCGGCCCATGGGGGGTTCCAGAGTTGCAATTCATACCCCTCGTCCTCGATGGCGCGTGAAGCGAGGTGCGTGGTGTAATTTGGGATTTGCAAGTTGAGGTGAGCCAACCAAGGCGGCTGCTGACTCATCAATTCCACTTCCAAGGCCAATTTCACGTCTCTTTCCCAAGGCAATGCGAGAAGACGACGTCGAAGAACATCATGACGCAGGAGGTGGGGTCGCGCATCGCTCAATTCCCGAGCGACTTGCAGCGGGGCGTCCTCGACCTCCGCCAACCACTTGTCAACCCCCCATCCGGCTTGGCGAAGTGATTCGAGTTCAGCAGCAATCGATGCCCGCATTCTCGAATGAATCATACTGGACTGGCTTGAGCTTTCGTAGGCCCCGTTTGAACGGGTGAGATTGGCAACATGCCGCTCAAGTTCGACCAAATTCAACTCTGAGGTTCTCACCTCATGTTCCAACCTTCCAGAACGGCGCAGAGCGGCTAACTCATCTTCAAGCATCACACGGTGGCGTTCAACCCGGCGGGTGAACCGTTCAATGAAAGATTTCATCTCATCAAGAACATCATGTCCTATGTCTTCAGTAGCGAGCAATTGTTGGCGAAGGGCGACTTCTTCATCACCAGAAAACGAGGTGTCCAAGGTGTTGAACTCTTGGATCAATGCCACCCTTGCATCCCATCGCTGTCGTTCCACCGTCATGCGTTCCATGGCGTTCATTGGATCGTCAAAGACCCGTTGCCGCCATTCACTCACTTCCAATCCAGCGTGCTCGTAGGTTTCCAACAATTCCAACCCATCAAGCTCCAATTTCTTCCACAGAGTGTCCATTTCGTCAACGGCATCCCTCAGCCGATCAGTCAGATCAAGATGTCCGATGTAGGCGCTTGAAACCTCGGTTTGCGATGGCCAGTACCGGGCAAAACGCCCCCATCGCTCAATCAGCTAGAGGTGCCGCTCAACCATCTGAGCGACCTCATCGTGATTGGCCTCCCACTGCATCAATTCATTGGGGTGCAATTCACCTTCGTGTGGGAAAATAATACCCCTTTCTCGCCATCCTTGAACGATGTCGGACAAGACCTTCCTTCGTTCTTCCAAGGTTTGAGCCAAGGCCTGAATCTCGTTGGACAAGTCTTCCAAAGCCGAAGCATCATTCACATCCTGCAAAGCATGGCATCTTGCCTCCAATTCAATGGCCAACCCTTCATCAAAAGGTTGAATCATTTGAACAGCACTAAGCCGTACATGTTCCTTTTCTGCATGAAAGGCTTGCCAACGTTCAAGGACGCGTAGGCCTTCAAGCAACGGCAGTTGATTGAGTTCTTCGACGGCATATCCATGGGCTCGGAGGCGTTGAGCACCGGCCTCAATCATCTCGACTTGGCGTACTTCATCAGCCTCAACCGTACCGAGGTGCCTCATGAGTTCATCCACCCGCTCGGGCGACGAGAAGAGCCGGTGGAGTGGCACGACGGCGGCATGGCTCGAGAGGTCCAATCGGGCTAAACGGTCGTAAAGAGCATACCATGCATCGCCGTCTCCTCGGTCAAACCAAGTGGATCTGCTTTGATTCAACGGAGGCTCCCATGAAGCGACCGTCCTTACTTCACGTTCGAAAGCAAGGTAGACCTCCTCCACGGTAAACGGGTCGTTGAGTTGGGTAGCATAATCCGATAGAGCCTGACTGAGGGGTTGTGCCTGAGACAATGCATTCAACCGTTCTTCAATTTCAGTGGCCGTTTCACGTCGTTGTTCAAGCCAACCAAGGCGTTCATGAAAAGCGTCGCTGTGTTCGGCCAGGAAGTCGTTCATCGCCGCTTCAGAAAACCCGAATTGGACGAGCGATGCCAAGCGAACATCACCCGTATCGTGTCCCTCGCCGTCGCCGTTCATTCGCCCTCGTCCATCCCACGGACCATGGAGGGCTTTCAATATGAGCGGTGTGAAAGAGGGAAATTGCCCCCTCTTTCCTTCATTTTGCGCGGGTCGGCATCCTCGATGTAGGTAAAAAACGGCCTTCTTCGCCCCAAAATCTTCCGCAGACCATAAAGGTGCAGCGGACCGCTGTGGGTCAATGAGCCTCATCGTCTTTGGTTTTGGTTTGATTTCTGCGGGTGCTGCGGGGGCCTTTGGATACTCGCTGTATCACGGTCACAAGAAAATGACGCGTTTGCTGGACATGCAAACTCTCCTTAGAGAATCCCAGTCAACTCACTTCCATCACCTTAACGTGGCCACGGAAGGGGTGCTCTCCGACATTCAATCGCTTCAGAGCACCATGGATGCCCTTCGTGCCATTCACCCCGAAATTGATGCATCACTCTCCGTTCA
>Ga0115011_10001654_pt1 | contig 16005 bp, 5 predicted proteins | sample TroAtlMetagenome_2_FD_88705 | JGI IMG/M metagenome (GOLD analysis project Ga0115011, IMG submission 88705) | Marine eukaryotic phytoplankton communities from Atlantic Ocean - Tropical Atlantic ANT8 Metagenome | ecosystem: Environmental > Aquatic > Marine > Oceanic | place: Tropical Atlantic...
AATTGCATGATACAGCAAAGGCATACTATGAAGAGTTTGACTTTACATGGTATGAAGAACCAATGCACATGAATCTTATGGGGGTTAGAAACACTAATACTAGATCAAACAACTCTTTTGATGACAAGTTGATCTGTATGTATACTGATGAATCCGGAGGCCAACATGTTTATGTCTGGCCCGGAACCACTCGACCCGGGCGTACAGCAATGATGGACGGTAGAGCCTCTATTGCAATCATGGTACCATCAGCGCCACAATATCACGCCACGCCCGCACCAACTCGCAGCGGGCGCCCTTCTAGTGCAGGTATGAAAACATATTACAAAGGCGCCCCAAGCAGTGGTAAGGTTCGCGGAAGGAACTCCGATGGCGCCAAAGGATATTCTGGCGTAGGACCAGACCCAGTGCAGTCATACCGAGACAGCAATAATGACGATGTTTTTAATTATGATCCTAGCGCCATTGGAGGTTGTCAGCAGTGCCAGATTCACGGTACTGGCCCACACATGGGCGATGGGGTTGCTTCAAAAGTTGGAGGCACCCGCGCAGACGGTTCAACTTGGGCTTGGTCAGAAGGTTGTCAAGTCTGGGGATCGTGGGCCGATTATACATTTTGGTTATCTTTGTGGGGTCAACAGATTCAAGCCGGCCGTGAGTTTGTCGACTATGTTCTTATACGTGCAGAAGACTCACCAGAATTGTGGGGAACAAATACGGCATCTTCAACAGATGAGAGCACCCCACAAGCAGGTGATCCGGTAACATAAAGAGGAAATGAATGAGTTTATTCAGTCGAGGAAGAGACAAGGGCCGCGAAACAAAGAACTTAGACGGCAAGAAAAAACATAAGATAGATCAGATTAACGACAAAACTTCTGGTTCTGGGACTGACGAAGCAAAAGCTTCTCGCCGCAGAGTAATCGGAGGTATTGGCTGTGAGTCTATGATAGAGCCTGTTCCTGAATTTGACAAGGCTCCGTGTGAAACTGTGTTTAAAGGCCAAAATAATCAGTGGATTGTTCTAGGCCGAGACCGCCCCGGAAACCGAGCTTCTGGATATGGTGGCCAAGGACACACTCATTGTGGCCACATTGATCTTGTCGTCGGCCGCGGCTCAAGCAAAAACAATGGTCTCAAGGCAGCAGGTCCAAAAGACGGCGAACTTATGGGCAACAACTTTTTTAATGATGCGGCAAGAATATACATAAGTCAAAAAACAGATATTGATAAAAACTTTGGATTATCTAGAGGAAGACAGGGTAACAAAAAAGGTCACTCTGGTATTGGTATTAAAGCAGACGCGGTCCGAGTCATCGGCCGCGGCGGAGTAAAGATTATTACAGGAAAAGCCCAAAACGTTAAAGCCGGAATGGGCGGAGAAAAGTTATCAATGGGCTCTAAAGAATCCAGACCATCTCCAAAAATTGAGTTAATTGCTGGTAACCAAGATGGCTCGTCTCGTCATTTTTCTATTGATAAAGGATTTTTCTCAGTTAACAACATTCAACCTGCCGTCATGGGAGATAACATGGTTGAAGCAGTAGGGGAACTTATAGAACTAGTTAACCAACTACAAGGTGCGGTTGCAAACTTTGCAACTCAGCAAACATTACTAAACACTGTTATGACAGTACATACCCACCCAGTAGCACTTGCATACACCACTCCCTCCCCGGAGTTAATGGGTGCCGGCATTAACAACACAATTAAAATGATTACAGATGTGCATATTCCCCTGTTTTCTCAAAAGGTAAACACCATGTTCTATGAAATGAATTATTTACAACCTTTTGGAATGCAGTACATATGCAGTAGAAGTGTTAATATAACATAGGCTTAACCATGTCAACATACGAAACAGATACAAAAGAAACTGAAACCACAACTGAAGATGCCACGCTTCCGGAAACAGAAGAGTTTGATTATGTAAATTATCAATCAGTACCGGTTTATGATAATAGTTGTGAAACAGTTAAGATGGAGGAGGAACCACCGGAACCCGCTTCCTGTCCAACTTGTATACCAAATCCTAAAGCCCCAGCAATTGATTGGACAAAGCTCAACGATACAAAGCCTTTCTTAAACGAGCGCAAGTGCACTTACTCTATTTCATTACGAACACAATATGAGGGTTCTGGTGGCGATGGATCAACCCTACAGGACCGTTTGGACGAGTATGTGGATGAAGGGGTCAAAAAACTACTAGCACACTATAATAAGGCTCTGGACGCTAACACAATTGCAGCAATGAATTCAGTTGCCGGCGCAACCGACCATTTCATTCCTCCCCGCGCCCGACTAAAGATGAAGGTGCTGATCGAAATCCCGGCGAACGATTTTGATAAGATGCCTTCCGCGCAGGAGATAAAAGATGACAGCACTTTAGAATCTCCTCCTGCTGATCAATCTGACAGCCTTGAAGATGTAGGTCCTTCAGCCGCAGAAGCTGCCACTACTTATACTGCTCACTTGGAACTTGAAGGCTTGGAAGAGAGCATGAAACAAGTCCATCACGGACTGGAAGCATATGCGCGCTTTCAGGTGATCTACCTAAAGACACAACGAGGACTGGTGCTTTTCCCCGGCGGCCAAATGGTCAACTTGCTAGACGAAGCTAAACACTTCAAAAAAGTATACCCGGGCATTTCCAATTTCTTGAGTGAAAAAGGTTTTGTTATACGCGAGTCCCGAGGCAAAAATACTCTGGGAAAAATTCCCAACGGGCCAAAGCTTATTAATAAGATTGATATTAACTTTGATAATGATTATAAGATAGTTAAGATTATACTCTATCAGCATGGCACATGTGAAGAAGCTCCTATTGAAATTGAAGGTCTTAGGCTACACTCACTTCAAAACACTTATCCGTTTGATCGGCCAACTACTATGGCCTTTCTTACTGAAATCGACAATATGAAGAATGACCTTCGCCGCCGCGAAGGAATGATACCATGGACTGAGTTTGTTGAAAATTATGTAAAACCCAAACCAATTATTGATTCTGGTGTTGATTTAAAATCAACTGTGGCAGCTTTTGCCGCGGCAGCAACAGGGCATGCTACTGATAAAGACATGGAAGTATTGGCCAAAACTGCGGTTACTATGTCCGATGCAGACAGAGTCGCTGCGCAGACCCCCGGATCATGGGGTGGGGCCCAAGCCTCATATCAAGATTACAAGAAAAGATCTTCTCAAGACAATTATAAAGGTTCAGCGCTAGATCAGGCGTTAGGAAGAGAGCCTGTAAAGAAAGCCGATGGTTCCACTGATTGGGAAGCAACATACGATGAGATGATCGATAGAAAGACACTCAGTACCGGTGAAATGACTGAGATGGCTTGTAACATGGACGGCCTGTCTGGATTGGGAGATGCAATCTCTGACTGGGGTGACAACTTTGTACAAGGTCTTAACGATGAATTGTTTAGTATTTTTGATGCCGTAGCATATCAGTTCCAAAACTATCTTTGTATGTCTCCCGAAGACCGCGCAAAACTGCTAGAAAATCTACAAAATATGAACAACCAAGCTATGGCTGAAATGTTAGCCGAAACTATAGCTTTGATTTTTGGTTTCTTAGAAATGATCGAATCCTTCCAAGAGAGTATGGATGAGATCAAAGATATTAAGGGTCTTTGGACCGGCGCCTTTGACGAAATTAAACTGTGTGGCTTATTCGATCTAATGTTGGCATTCATTGAGTGTTTGGCTATGGGCTTAGACTTAGAAGAAATGCTAGAGCCCCTGCTAGCAGCCGCTCTTGCGAACATGGATGTTGATAACTTTCATAAGATGTTTGTCGGCCTGCCTCCTGAAGCACAGAGAGAAGTCATGCAAAAGGTCCAAGCCAACCTAGGCTCTCATATGATGCCTTGGGACGCCGCTAAGATACAAGGAAAACCTGATCCTTCGGCAGCTACTGCATTTGGAAATGAACCTTCGGCCGGAACAGTCGTCTCTTGGGGTGGCCCGGGCACTCCACTTAACAAAGAAAAAGCTGCATCTAGATCAGATCCTGATAGTATAGCAACCAAATACGTTGGTGTGGCTCGCAAGTTAGAATCCGCAGCGTCAAAAGCTAGAGAAGATTCAGCGTATTACACCGAACCTGATGAAAATGGAGACACTGAAAAAATATATGGGATGACAGAAGCTGCAGCATTGGCACTTGTTGCCGGCGCAATGACAGATCAGCATGCCAAACTAGACGAGTATAAAAAGGCATATGACTTATCAGGTAACTATCCTGAATTAGCACAACAACTTATCGATCAAGCTAACGGTTCATCCACGGTGGCAGTTGAAGAAGTGAGCGCCCTAGGAATGTCAGTCGATACTTCAGAAAAGGTCGCTAGTATCGAACAAACTGTTGAATATCAAACAAGATATGAACAGATGATTGAAGAATTGTGCCGCGCGAATTACGAGGTTGACAAAGCACTGCGAGAACTCGACGGAGATGATACTCCGATGCAGTCTTATAAAGATTATAAGGTTGGTTGTAGAGAACAAGAGGAAGTGAAAGAAGCTGCACATGTGGTGGCTGTAGCATACGCCGAAGGTGCGGCAGACGACGGCACAATTGGCTCCAATGGCCCATATGGAACAAGAGGTTCACTAGGAGCAGCCCTAGGAAGCTCGGTCACAACCCTCATATCGGCTTACGCACAAGCAGTGCTTGACTACTATGTCGTCGCCGGCCTAGAAGATCTCAAAAAAGTAATCATGGAACAACCCGGCGCACAATTCGTTGCCAAGATGATTGCTGCAATTGATTGTATTGTACCACCATTATTTGATCCGCCACTGTTCGATTTCCTAAACACACTAGAAATTGACTTTTGTAATAACCAGTATGGTATTGTTTTACCTAGGCTTGGTGCTCTTCAACTTCCAAACTTCAAAGATTTCTTTAAATATCTGATAGAATACCTGAAACAGATCTTGCTATACATCATATTCAGGATTATGCTTTATATTCTGACAAAGATTATCTTTATGCTGTTTGACTCGTTGTGTAAGGCACTACAAAAGCTAGGAGAAGCTGCTAGTCAAGCTCTTGCAGATGCAGCGTGTAATGCAATGGAAGAAGCTGGAGGCTTCTTGGGTGACGTCGCAGAGGCGGCAGAATCAGCCGGCTCTTGTGAAACACCCCCTAGGGGCTTAAAAGATCTTATTCGCGAAGGTTTCTGCGGCCCAGATGCGTCTGACGCAAAAGTCGACAAAACTACTCAAGAACTTATGAGAGGACTCGGAGGTGTTACAGAGGCAGACGCTGCAAGAATGGCTAACCCTGATAGCGTCAATCAGCTAGTCGCTGATATTTCTACTGTTCTGACTGGTGACGAGTTAACAGATTTGCTGTTGGGCAATCCTAATCCCGGCGCCGTCCAAATGATTCGCGAGGTTGTCCAAACAGAAAACCCAGATTTCGCATCAGCCCTTGGTTCTTCGGGACAAGTCCGAGACATGTTCAAGAACTTGGGTAACATGATGCCTCCTGAGTTCAAAGCAAAATTACGTGATGATATTTCTGTACCACAGGGCATGCGCCCAGCAAACCCCAACCTTTGTACCACACAGGATGATATTAAAAGATTCAGAGATTTAAGAAACACAATCTTAATGGCCAAAGATGGTACCACTTTGGATCAGGCAAATCAGCAGTTCGATGCCTTCCGCGGCCGAGCCCTAAACGACTTAGCCGAGATTGGAGACATTCTTCAGGGAGGCGTGGAAAACTTTGTAGCTAGTAACCTACCACCTATTTTAGGCGGTCCCGATCCTTCTCTGCCATCTGATGATGCCTGTCCGGACTCTGACGGCTCACCGGAAGCGCTCATTCCTAGAGATCCGAAAGAGCTAAAAGACCTAATGGAGGCAGCGACTGAAGGATTGTATGACGCAGTAGATCAATCATTTGAGCTAGACTTGAACGGCCGTAAAGGTATGTTGAACATGATTTTGTCAGATACCTATGGGATACCCTATAGCAGACATGACAGAAAAGCAGATAGATCAATAACATACTCAGATTATAAAGGTCAGCTTGCTTCTGACTATGATATTGAACCAGCCGAGGTCGCTGGTACATTTTGGGAAAACTTGATTAAAAGAGAAAAGGGAGAATATCCGACATATATTGCGCATTATTTAAGAGATTACCTCAATGATAAAAAACATTTAGGTGATGGGTACGAATCTACTTCAGATTATACTTACGATGAAAACATAATATTTGATGCTACAATACCGGGTGCTACAGCATTAGAAGGCTTTGAGGGGCCAATAGATGATATTGGAAACCTTGTTGGAACAGAAGGAAACCCATTTGTTATCGCCGGCGGAAAGGACCCAGATCTGACCTTGACTTTCCGCGATAACAACAAGGGCGTTGCAATGGATTATCTCACTAGCGACTATCAATTTAATGAAGGATTCAATTTAGAATACCAATCGTATATAATTAGTGAAGACACTGAAGGTACAAAGGTTACTAATACAGACAATGTTTACAACTTAAAAATCATTGAAGTGGCAAACGAATATGCAACATTACCTCGCAGACCGAGTAAACTTAAATTAGATTCTGACGATAAACCAGACTATCACTCCTCGGGCGAAGAAGTTGAAACCGAAGATGTTATAATTGATGTCAACATCGCCGGCGAACTTTCAGCTGAAGCAGAAGAGATGAGACTAGAATACGATCTCACAAAAAATTCTGACGCTAGTCCACAAAATAACGTGTGGAGTCAAATTTTAATAAGCAAGTTTACTAATTTAGGACTGTCTGAAGAAGAGAGTGAGTTGTTTAGCAGTGATACACTGTTCTCTTCTACAAACGCAAATCAGACATATGATAATATCGCAAACACGTTATTAGAATATATGGGTAAAAATATAGCAGCAAACGAACCGGCTTACTTATTTGGGTTCACCCCCGGCGAAGACGATGACTTGACCCCGCAAGACAAAGCATATATGTCACCGGACGGAACCATGCTATTCTCACAATGGGCTGCGAAGGTCCTTGCTCCATCACTTGGTGATGAATATCTTAGAAATAACGGCAAGCCTCGTTGGAGAAAACTCAAGAAATATATTAAAGCAAATCAGATTATGGGCGTTTCTAGACATTCTAGATTAGAATTCTTAAACCCTGCGGAATACGGAGGTAGCTGGATGGCTCCACCATATTATATCACCCCTCCGGTCTACGAAGGTTGGATGGGAATTAGAGATGCGCTACTGCCAGAAATCGATGGTAAAGAGCCTAAGAGAACTTCTGTTGCAAACTTTAAAGATATTAAAGAAAGAGTGGACGATTTAACAAACAAGATGCCTGACGATCCTAGACTGTCCGAGTGTCCAGACTGCGTGGTTGAATTACCTTATTCTAGAATCCTTGATCGTGCCGCCGCCGGCGGTATGGAAGGCCCAATTCTTTCATTGATTAGACTGTATGTTATTGAAGAATTCTTAAAAGCAATGCCGGTGTTCTCTAATTTCAAAGCTTTAATCCCAGAGGTTATGGATTATACCTATGTTGAATATATTATTCAAAAAATGGAAATTGATTTTAAAGAAAATTTAGGTCGGAAAAGAGGCTTCCTAAAAGGCGATGCCTTGTGGTATACCTTCTTAGAGCAGTGTGTGCAGTCATACGGCCGTCGCATCCAACTTGATGGTCTGGAGCCGCCGGCGACTGTCCAAGGCGCTCTAGAGGGCTTAAACGGATTACAGAAAGGATTTAAATACCCATCGGAAGAAGATCTAATGGGAGCGAAAATGAAGGCCGGCCTAAATCCATGGGGCGAGTATGGAGTCGCAACAACAGACTTACAACCTGAAGTAGTCTTTGGCAGAAAAGTGGGCACTACTACTAAACTAGAGTGGTATAGAAGATGGCACTTATTACAAGCCGTCAAAGATTCTGAAATTTCTGCTAGAGTAGTCTTAAGAGAACTGGTTGAAGAACAACTGGAGCACATGGCTGATAAATTTTCTGAAGCTCTTGAAGAGATTAATCTAAAGCCAGAAATTACGGACATTCACAAGTACTTCATTGGTTCAGGTGATTTTGTAGTAGGGCGCCAATCATTCTCACCCGATTTAGATGGCTATAATGGAGAAGGCGACATACTAAATGTCGCGTCAGGCTTAGATTCAAATCCATTAAATGGTTATCAATCGCCGGAGTGGACACCCCTAACAGTCGGCGTTCAGATCGGTGATGGTGGCGAAGGTTCACTAGCAACGATTGATAATTATACATCTAGATTGACAACTGGAGAGTTTATACTTGAGAAGTATGTCAGAGTAGAAGATAAGAGTGAGCTAGGAATTACAGATGAACTACCAGAAGCCATCATCGAACGCTCAGACAAATTAAGAGGGGTTGTCAACATCGATACGTGGAAACAATTTCTTAACAGCGCCCTGATGGTTGAACATCGAGATAAGAAACTATCTGAGTTCTTTGGAGATCTAGAATTTACTCATGCTTTAGACGAAGAGGGGAATCCAACAGGTGATCCAACAGGAGTTGTCGGCTCAACAGGTGTCAAATATGGGCTAAGAATCAGCTATATCCCACCAGAGTCTATGGCCGACGAGCTTGAAAGTGCACTATCACAATTACAAAGCTCAGACAACTGGTCAGCAATCCAAAGGCAGGCAGAATTAGAAAAGGCATATTTCTTAGAAAGCCCAGTATTTAACATAGCAAACAACTCTATGATTGTGGGCGAGGTTGATGTTTTTGATAGAGTTACTGGCAATGAAGTAACAGCAGCATCAACTTATGCCCAGAGTTTAGTAGATAACCTTGATACAGCAATTGGGCTAGAATCCGAAGGCGGAACTGGCCAGTATACCAGTTACAAGCCTCGGTCAGCTAAATTCATCATCCCACTTGCTCATGTGGAGTATGATGCATTAGATTATACTGTATCTGGCCACGCAGAAAACATTGAAAATGAAATGGATCTGGCATGCCTCGCGCAAGATCTAATAAATACGCCAGAGTTTGAGCTAATTTTTAGATATATTTTTCCTCTAAATAGAATTACTTCACTTATGGGAATTTATGTTGGCAAAGCATTTTTGCCGTCAATCGGTGAAAAAGTGATGTCAACAACCGAAAGTAAACTGCACAAACTTGTAAAAGAAGGGTACCCGACACCGGACTCAACAACGGGCGAGTGGCAAGTATATAACTTAAGATTGGTTACTGGAAGATCCGGCGCGTCTTATGATCGTTGGGACACAGACTTCTTGTTTAAGAAAACTAAAAGAAATCTAGTTAAGATGTTCAGATCTTATTTTAAATCAAGAGAGTTCTTAGCAAACGGCGACGACGATGCTGATGGTCAGGGCGATTTTAGTAATAATGAGAAGCGCAAAAAGAGAAAGAAGAAGGGCGGTAGAAACAAAGATAAGGGCATGAAGCGAGGTTTCCGCAGACAACGCAGAAGAGAACGCGACAGACCATATGATAAAAATGGTAATTGATACTAAACTAAAAACTATATACTCTATAGTGAATATACAAAGGGGGATTCAAAATGGCGTACGATGCTGCATTACCTTTTAGAAAAGACTCTACTGATGGTTTCGGCATGGTGGATACACTAGTTGATGCTGTACATCAAGATTTAAAAATACTTCTTTTGACCGCCCCCGGAGAAAGAACAATGGACCCGCTGTTCGGTGTTGGTCTTAAAAGGTTTTTATTTCAAAACTTGACAACAGTTACTTTGGGCCAAATTGAATCAAAAATACAACAACAAGTGGGTAAGTATTTGCCCTTTATTACAATTGTTAATATTGAGTTTTCAAGCGCTTTAGACAGTGCCGGAACCTTTATCCCCGATCTGGATCAAAATTTGTTAGGAATTACTGTAAGTTATTCTTTCGGATATAGCGACGTAAGAGAAATATATGTAACCTCATAAAACTGTAAATATAGCTAGTTAGAAGGTGGAGCCACAGAATGTCAAAAGATAAAAGATACAACAGAAGAATTAAATATACGAGTAGAGACTTTGACTCAGTTAAGAAAGAATTAATTGAGCAGGCAAAGATCTATTATCCGGAAACGTATAAAGACTTTAACGAAGCTAGTTTCGGCTCAATGATGCTGGACTCAGTAGCTTATGTGGCAGATCAATTAAGTTTTTATTTAGACTATCAAGCAAACGAAAGTTTTCTTGACACTGCAATTGAATATGATAACGTAGTCCGTCATGCGAAAAGCTTGGGCTATAGATGGAAGGGCGCCCCATCAAGCATCGGCGTTTTAGCTATGTATGTCATCATACCAGCAGCAGGAATTGGTATGGGTGTGGATTATGATTATGTGCCAGTCCTGAAAGCCGGCGCACAGTTCACATCGGCTACAGGCGCAAGTTTCCTGTTGATGCAAGACGTAGACTTTTCCTTATCTTCTAACGAAATTGTCGCAGCAAGAAAAGAACAAACTACTGGACTACCAACACACTATGCTGTTAAGGCTTACGGCAAGATAATTTCTGGCGAAATTATGAGAAAGACAGTTACTATTGGCGATTTCCAAAAGTTTATCAAAATAAAAGTAGGAGGCTTACAAGAGGTCTCAGAAATTTTAAAAGTTACTGATGATGAAGGACATGAGTACCATCAGGTAGAATACTTGTCACAAGATGTAATTTACAAAGAAGTGGTCAATAAAGATGCCCGTATCTCAGGAGTCCCATCCGTAATGAGGCCGTATGCGGTTCCTAGAAGATTTGTAATTGAAACAGAAGGAAATGATTTATATGTCCAGTTTGGGCATGGTTCAGATTCTGAAGCTGCTTCTCCATCTGTAGTCGAGCCGGCAAATCTGACGTTACAGCAGTTTGGAAAAAGCTATATTACTGATGAATCTTTCGACCCTAATAACCTTTTGTCTAATGACAAATTGGGAATCAGTCCATCAAACACTAAAATTACTATTGTATATAGAATAAATTCAAACACAATTTCAAATGCGGCAGTTGGCACTGTTGTTAAGCCCGGAAGCAAAGAATTCGTTTTCAAAGAAGAGACTCTTCTAAGTCAAAAGAAACTTAAAGATGTCACATCTTCACTTGAATCATATAACGAAGAGCCAATTCTCGGAGCTGTAACTCTACCAGAAACTCAAGATATTAAAAGAATGGTGTATGACTCTTTTGCAACTCAAAATAGAGCAGTAACAAAGCAAGATTATTTATCACTAGCTTATTCAATGGATCCAAAATTTGGAAAAATTAAAAGATGTAACATCATTAGAGATCCTGATTCGTTAAAAAGAAATTTGAATATGTATGTGTTGGCAGAAAATCCTAGTGGAAAGCTAGTTGTCGCTAATGATTCGCTAAAAAGAAATTTAAAAACATGGCTAAACCAATATAGAATGATCAACGATACAATTGATATTTTGGATGCTAAAATTTTGAATTTTGGAATCGACTTTACTGTTGTCGCTCATCGAGACTACAACAAACATGACGTATTAAATCAATGTATGCGCATTCTTAAGAAAGAGTTCGAACAACCGAAATACATGGGCGAGCCTTTTTATATTTCCGATATTCAAAACATGCTAAGCGATCTAGATGGAGTTACAGACGTCAAGAAAGTCGTCATAAAAATGAGAAATGGAGGAGTATACTCTGATTCAGCAATAGACATAAACCAGCAAAAATCTGCCGATGGAAGATATATTGTAATTCCACAAAACTGCGCAGTAGAAATTAAATACCCCAATGTTGATATTAAAGGAACAATTACGTAATGGCTATTAAAAGATATTTCGCGTTAAAAGATAACACAATCACGAACGCATTTGAGTCTAATCTTACATACCGTGCAACTGGTTCAAACATGGGCGCCGCCGATATTCTTGAAACGTTCAGCATTTATCAGCAAGCGTTTACTAGCTCAACAAAACAATACGAACAAGCCAGAATTTTAATTCAATTTCCAGCAACCGGTTCGAATCTTGTAAACAATGTTAAGTCAATTAAGGCAGATAGGACCGCCGGCAGCATTGCTGCATCTGGAAGTGTAAACTTTTACCTCAAAATGTACAATGCTCGACATGGCTCGACTACACCTAATAATTATAATATTGCTGTAAATGCGCTCGATGCAGATTGGCAAGAGGGCACCGGGCTGGACATGGATAACTACACAGATCTTCTTTATGGTGACACTGCCGGCTCAAATTGGATTTCTTCATCATTAGGCAATAAGTGGACTTCTGCCGGCGGCGACTGGGACGACGACGACTCGTCTGCTGCCACTGTTTATTTTGATACTGGTGTTGAAGATTTAGAAGTTAATATCACACCTATTGTTGAAAAATGGATAGCAGGCACTAAAAACAATTATGGAGTCATTGTTCGAATAAGCCCAGAGCATATTACAGAAGAAAAGTCTTACTATACAAAAAAGTTTTTCGGAAGAAACTCAGAATTTTTCTATAAGAGACCGGTCATTGAAGCAAGATGGGATTCAACAGTAAAAGATGATCGCAATAATTTTTATTACAGCAGTTCGCTGGCAACAGAAGCAGACAATCTTAACACACTTTACTATTACAACTTTATTAGAGGCCGCTTAAGATCTATTCCATTAAGTGACGATTCGGAAGTGGTAGTTAGTTTATATACCAATTCACCGGACAACACTCCTAGCGCAACAGACGGCAAGGTTGCCCTCTCCGCCGGCGGTGGCGTTGTTTCCGCAGGAGATGTCAACGCAACGGCTAGCACCTCTACAACCGGCATATACAGCGTCTCCCTGTCTGTCACTGGGACTGTCGCGACTCACTCAAAATTGTATGACGTTTGGCAAATCAAAACAGCCACCATGCAAACCGAAGAAGGATATACTCAGTTTTTTACCGGTACAATTAAACCTAAATCTGATGTAGGCGCCGTGTGGAGCAAGAACCTCACGTATGTTACCACGATACCTAATTTTAAAAAATCATACAGCCGATCAGATACCGACCGTATTCGACTCTATACTAGAGAAAAAGATTGGTCTCCAACTATTTATACTAAAGCAAGCAACACAATAGAAAGAACTATTATTCAAAGCGGATCGTATAGGGTGACAAGAAATATTGATAAATTAGAGGTAATTCCTTTTGGAACAGGTTCTGACTTACACACAGTATTGTCTTATGATGTTTCTGGAAATTACTTTGATATTGACTTTTCAATGTTAAAAGAAGATTATTCCTACACTCTGGATTTTAGTTTTTATGATGATGCAATAGGCGACTGGATTGTACAGCCTCAAAAATTTAAATTTAGAGTGGATAAGTAGCGAGATAAAACATGGCAATCAAAGATCTATTTGAGAAACCGCAGCAAATATTAACTTCAGCCGACGCTGAAACGACAACTGAAGGAAAGGTAGAATCAATCGATAACCTTGATGCAGTACTGCGTCAAAAAGAAGAATTCGTACCGTATATCGATCATGCGTCAGCATCTAATTTTGCGATTTATGGATCAGCCGAAAAGTATTATGAAGATGCTATTAAAGCAATTTATAGAGAATATCCATATGATGGCTCTTTGCATGAGAAAAAAGAGTTTGAATTAAACTTAAATTATCTTACTCGATACGTTTTAGAAAAAAGATATCCAAGAACCAATGGGCATATTACACTAGCAACTAACGCAACTTACAGTGGACTTACTGGTTCTTACGGTACAGTATCGTCTAACGAATACATTAAGATTACCGGCGGGCCCCACACAGCGTCAAACTTACAGTTTGGCGTAGAGGGCATGATTGGAAAGCCCCTTTACGAAACGTTTAAGTATTCCAACAAGCTAGACTCTAATCCATACACAACCGCCGGCCTCAGTAAAGGTCAAAAATTAGGATCTCAACTTTCGAACTTAAGGTTCGACCCAGCATCTGGTCAAACAGTAGAATTCTGGCTTAAGAAAGACTCTTTTGATTCCACAAAGACTAAAAGAGAGGTCGTGTTTGATCTTTGGAACAATAAAACGATGGGCGCCACGCCTGATTCCACCGCCGGCCGCTTTCTTATCGAGTTGACTTCTAGCGACGGAGGACCATTTCGCTTAACTTACATATCGGGTTCTACAACATTAGCATCCGACTTGGCAATTTGTAGTGCAAATATAACAGGCTCTAAGGTTGCAACTGGTGGTTGGAACCACTACGCTGTTTCTGTAAAATCATTTCCATCTAGTGACGAAACTCTTGTAAAATTTTATGTTAATGGCGATTTAGACAAACAAACTACAATCAGTGGTCATATCAATGAAGTTACGGGCGCCTTGACAGCCCACTTAGGTGCCCTACAGACAGGAACTAACCTAGGCGGTGCTTTAGGTGCCGGCCTACTTATGGGTTCTTTAGATGAGTTTAGGTACTGGAAAGAAGCGAGAACGTCAGAACAAATCGGTAGAAACTGGTGGACACAGGTTCACGGAGGAAGCAACAGTGAAACTGCGAACACTACGTTAGGTGTATACTATAAATTTAATGAAGGGATCGTTCAAACCTCCGCCGCCGATACAGTAGGATACGCTTACGATAAAAAGATCTTAGATTACTCCGGACGAGTATCTAACGGTGTTTGGGTAGGATATCCCGGCTATGGTTATTCTGCCCGGTCATTAACGTCAGCTATGGTTGAGTCAAATGTAACGACTACAGAATTTAAAGATCCAATTTTATACACCTCACATGCCGACGTTCAAGCTTTACAAGCAGAACTACAGGCTAGCGGTTCAACTTGGGACGACCAAAACAACGCTTCTATGTTGAACGCGATCCCGACCTTCATGAGAGAAGAAGATGAAGAGATGGGAGATGGTACATTAACTAATACCCTACAAATCATGGGTAGTTACTTTGATAAGATCCATCACATGATGTCAGCTCTTCCAAAAGTAAGAGCAACATCATACTTAACAGCTTCTGCAAAGCCTTACCCATTCGCAACACACTTGTTGGAAAGTTTAGGGTTAAACGCTCCTGAACTGTTTGTACAAGCCAACGTACTAGAATCGATGGCTCAGCGAGACGAAGATAGAGAATATACACAGGATTTAACAGAGCTTAAAAACTTAATTTATCAAAACATCTATAACAATCTAAACTACATCTATAAATCTAAAGGAACAGAAAAATCTATTAGAAATATTGTTCGGTGTTTTGGTGTCGACGAAGAGCTAATTCGTTTAAATCTGTATGCTAGTAACCTCACATACGAGCTTAAAGATAATGTTAGAACCAAAACCGTAAAAACAAAAAGTGTAAACTTTAATGATGTAGATAAATTTGATTCAACAATATATCAACTTACAGATCCGAGTAACGCGAATACGCTAGGTTATATTACTGGCTCTGGTCCAACAACCGTTACTGCTTCTCTAGGTCACGAAGACTTGCTTGGTATGACTGTTGAGACTGAAATCATTTTTCCAATTAAGAAAGATATTCGCGAAGCGGGGTGGTTTGAAACACCCTTTACAACAGTGTCATTGTTCGGTATGCATACTCCGACAAACAACGGTTCGTCTTTTGATACAAAGGACTATGCGAACTTTCAAGTTCAAGCGATTAAGTCGGGCAAAAGATCAAACCATGCCTACTTTAAGTTGACATCTGATTATGATCCATATCCGATTCCTGTATTGACTTCTAGCGTGTATACAGATGTATACGACAACCAAAGATGGAATTTCTCAGTTAGAATCAAGCCCCTTGATCCTGTGACCAACTTTGTGCAAGATAATCAAGTGGATACAACTTTTAATCCGCTAGCTAGGATATGTCAAAACTATGAAGTTCACTTTTATGGTGTTAACATGGAGACCGGCTATCCAGAACACACCTTCCACCTTTCCGGCACAATGGAAGCACACCAAGCTAGAGATTTTTTAAGGGCTTCGAAGAAGCTTTATGCCGGCGCTCACAGACAAGACTTTACGG
>Ga0115011_10001655_pt1 | contig 15993 bp, 11 predicted proteins | sample TroAtlMetagenome_2_FD_88705 | JGI IMG/M metagenome (GOLD analysis project Ga0115011, IMG submission 88705) | Marine eukaryotic phytoplankton communities from Atlantic Ocean - Tropical Atlantic ANT8 Metagenome | ecosystem: Environmental > Aquatic > Marine > Oceanic | place: Tropical Atlantic...
AATCTTCAACGTTGAAAACTTGAGTTTCTGTAAAAGTAATTTCCTCATCCCCTGCTCCCGTATAGGTCTGTTCTCCAAATACAGCATTCCTTCCCGTCTCTGGGGCCGAATGTTGATTAGCACCAGAATAATCGAAAATTACTTGTTTAGTAGGTTGATAAATACCCCAATCCACCCAATGCACAGCAGGAAGTATACAATAATCTGCTAAATCTTCCCCATGGGTCAATGTTTGCCAGACTACAATATCTTGTGACTCCTCATAAGGCAGGCATTCGTCAGACCATTCTGCCCAAACATTTCCTTCATCTACATGGATTAATGTGTCTAATGGTTGAGTTCTTAATTTGTCAAGTTCACTAACATCATCCATTGCTCCTAGTCCGCCATAGTCCCAAAAACCATCTTCATAAATAGGCCATGTCACTACACATATTAGGAAGGCCGCTACTGCTGAACCCACAGCTATTTGTCTACCTATTACTGGGGTCAATCTTGCTCCCAATGCATTCAAACCAAATTTTCTTACTGCGAAATATATTACTACAAAAATGAAAATTCCCGTAAGGACCCAAGGTATTGCATTGAATATCTCGGCAGTCCATGGTTCCTGTCTCCCACAAAACAGGTAACTATGTGAATCAGCCCAACAATAATTCTTCAGATCTTTTGCATATAATTCTAGGAATATATTAATTGAGAATACAGAAATGAACCAAACGTGAGCAAGGTATACTGCACCTGCTGTTGCAAACCAAGGGTCTTCCACACCTCTTTTCTCCCTCCCTCCCAAAAATGGAGGCAATGCAAGGATTCCTACAGGTATTCCAGTAATTGCAGCACCCCACCATGCAGCATTCCAAAAGATATATTCCGCGCCAAAAAATGCTCCTATAGGACCTGCTGGTATTGTGTAAGATGGCAGATACTCCCCCCACCTCAAATATCCGTAAGAAAATAACACATACCAGTCTGGGAAAACGAAACCCGCTTGAGCAAAAGGATCTGCTGCGCTGTGAAGTGGAGGAGGAATCAACCAACAATAGTAGGCTAGAGTCGCAATCATCGAAGCGAAAATAATAGTGTCCCTTAGCACTTCCGATGGCCAAAAAGGATGGCCCATATGCGGCCTCCTTCTTTCTTGATCAGCTTCGACTAGGTTATCTCTTTCGCTGACATAGACGTCTGCGATTCTACCAAATCTTTCTATTATTCCCATTCAAAAAATCTCCTAATGTGGCTCCGCAATTCCTTGAACCCAGACAATAAAAAGATGGGCAATAATTAGAGTAGTTACGATTACCGGTAGGATGAAAACATGGAGGAAATACATTCTTGTTACTGTCTGTCCAGACAATGAGGTTCCTGCAAATAAAGCCTTAGCTACCCATCCTCCAATAAGTGGAGTGGATGTAGCCATATTTATTCCGATAGTAGCTGCCCCAAATGCTAAACTATCCCATGGTAATAGGTATCCTGAATATCCAAAGAAAATAGTGAAGAACATTAGTGCAACACCAATCAGCCAATTTAACTCTCTAGGATTTCTGTAAGCTCCGGTAAAGTATACTCTACACATGTGCAAGAAAACTGCTGCAACCATGAAATGAGTAGTCCAATGATGAATTGATCTGATGATATAACCAAATGGCAACTGAGTCATGATGAACTCCATTGAAGAGTATGCTGGAGTCGGATCGCCTTCACCTCCTGGGACATAGTATAGGCCAAGTACGGTTCCTGTAATTACTAATATGACAAATGCAAGAAATGAAATCCCTCCTAGGCAGTAAAGAGGATACCAATACCAGATAATTCTCAATTTATATTTTTCAGCGTGAGTTAATGGCATCTGTCTGTGCATACTGTGGTAAGCATTCTTACTCATCCCCCAATAGTCTTGGATTCTGAATCTTGTGTCCAACCAAGAAAAGGCCCATAAAAACGCCTTTTCAGCTAAACCCATACCTGATGCATTAGTTTCAACGGCTCTAAGAATGTCTTTCCTAGGCATATCATCCCTTTCTTTTCGAAGAGTAAAAGCCACAAGAACGACTACTATTGCTATAAAGAACCATAAAAACCAGAATTGTATCATATTTTTTACCTCACGCGCAATATGCATACCAGTCTACAAAGTCTGGCAATGCTTCAATCATATCTCCATTAAGGACGAATGGTATTAACGGCATTCCGTTTGGAGACGGACCTCCAACCTTTCTTATTCCTATGTAATTGAATGGGGTTCCTCTACCCATACTATTTTTCTCTATAGCAGTAGGGTCAAATCTGCTGGAATGGCAAATACAAAATAACTTATTTCCGCCTGATTCAGTTCCGCCTGCCTCCCAACTATCGTTTGTGTAATCATTTGCTACTAATTGCCATCCCGGAATACAACATAGATGAGGGCATCTAGAGAATACAATAATTAGATTATCGTGGATTGATAGTGATGAATATTCTACTTTTTCATCTACTTCATATCCCGAACCAATATATTTGCCACCAGAACTGTAACCATCCAAATATTGGAACCTTGGTTTGTTTGAGGCCGCTGCAGAATTTTTATTCTCTTCGTGCGGGACATATACTACATTCACAGGCATCCCTGACCAAACTCCTTGTGCTCCGGCCATTCCTGTATTGCTAGTTGCTGCTGCTTGTACGAAAGAATCGTAACTCATTGGCTCAAGATGACTATCTCCATACCACACAGTATCTTCCGCACCTGTAGGGACCCAAAATCTGACAGCAGTGTCTCCACCTCCTGAATCAGCTTGCCCCATTAATAAAGATGCAAAACCTATGCTACCTAGACTTGCCAATGTAATTCCTCCAGCAGCTGTATTAAATGAATACCTTAAGAATTCTCTTCGATCAATCAATTTAGATTCTTCTTTAGTATAGGGATCATCTTCGGATAAAGGGCGTAATCTAAAATTTCTACTCATAATTACACCTCGTATTTTTTCCACCCTTCAGAATCATTTGGAGTGATATATTTATTTCTCCTATGTTTGATAATTACTAAATCAGGCATCACAAATCTCAGGTATACTATACCCATGATTATTAGTGTAGTTAACGTCATTGCCAAAAATAATGATAATAATTGCTGATCCCAGTGGTTGTATAGTCCATAACTTAGTGAACCAGCCCAGAAAAGGGTCCACACTAACCCCCACAATCCTAGAAGTAGAATAATAATTGAATCGCCGGCAGGCGAAATACTAGACCTTACTATCGTCCCAGGGGCTGGCTCATTGAAAACGCCATGATCTACTGCAGATACATATGTCTCTTCTGAAAGCTCAACACCATCCAATGCTGTACGCGCATCCTCTATGGAGACTTTTCCTGACTTGACTTGCTTAAGCAATTCTAGCACAACATCTTCTCTCATATTTGATCACCTCTCCTTTCGTGTTTGATTCTTAGCCTTAGCAGGTTCGATCTACCTTTGTAGTTTCGTGAGAAACCATATCTCAAGAAAAATCCACAGAAGATGATTACTATAATTACGGCAAAGAAACCTAGAAGTCCAAGCCAATGTGCTCTAAGGGCTGCTCCCATGTGATGTAAGTCTACATGAGATTCCTTGGGCGCAGGGGGCTCTATCTCTCCGTTACCGGAGAATAACATACGAGTAGTTCCATCATCTACTCCTTCATCCAATGTTACGGTTAGTCTATTCCATCTATCTAATGCTGAAGGAATTGCATCGCCATTAACTGTATTCCCTGCTATCCAGAAATTTACTGGGCCATTTCCTGTTTCCGGAGCATTCCAAATCAGATACCAAGTCCTATCATCTGTCTTCGACCCTGAATCCGTATGTGTCAAAGTATTTTCTTCTCCTTCCCAATTTTGTACATGTGATTCAGAATCAATACCTGCTGAAAGAGTTCCTTGAGTTACCCTCATTGAAAACCCTCCTGTTTGTTCTCCTCCAATTTCTGCCCCTCCGATTAGTTGAAGAGTCATTGCGTAAGACTTTCCAGCTTCATAATGGAATGGAACATTATCTAGCACTACTGTGACGGAATTATCTGGTTCTTCAGCATGACATGTACAGCCTGCAAGTGCAACATCTCCTTCGCCATCTGAATCCCCTCCTATGCCTGTGTGGTATGCTTGAGTTGTAGTCGCTAAAAATAGCGCTAATACTGCTAAAACCAAGGTCCGACGGCTAACGCGATTGATGTTGTTCATATCTCACACCTATGGACATACCTCGCCACCTGAATGAGGGATATTAACCTTCCAGTTTGGTCCCTTCTTGGTAGGGCGATTTAATATTGATTTTTGACTATCAAACATTAACAACACTCAAACCAAAAGTAGTATTCCGAGATACATATGACTAAGCACACCTGGGAGAACATTTACGAACTTTCAGATGAACAATTGAGCAATCTAGACAAAGCAGAAGATTTGATAGAAATGATGGATTTAACTAAAGCAGAAAATCTTCTTTTGGAGATGAATAAAGAAGACCCTAATTGCGTACCAGTTTTGAATGTATTAGCTCACATGTACGGCAGACATTTATCCGACTTCGAGAATGCAATAAAATTCTATAATCTTGTTTTAGAAATCGAGCCAGATAATGCATGGGCAAGAGATGAAAGACGTAAATATAGTCGATATTTGTCTTATGATTGAAGTATCTCTAAACACTAGTTATCATTCTGAATGCTATGCATCAGGGCGCTCTACTAATTGTTGGCGTTGGAGGTTTGGGTTCTCTTTGGGCTGAAAGATCACACTCACGATGTTCTAGATTCTCAGATCTTTTACTAATTGATGCTGACGAAAATACATTCAACGGAAGTCCAGAAGCACATTGCTTGCATCTCGATGCATCAGGAGAGGCGAAGGGCGCAGCGGCATTACCTATGTTAGCCAAACATAGGTTAAATGAGGGGGTCAAAGAAATACAGCCTTTGCTTGATAATGCCGAACTAGTAGTAGTTTTGACTTGCTTAGGTGGTGGAACAGGTTCAGGTGCAGCATCAGAATTTGCTAGATTGGCTAGAGAATCTGACTGCATGGTAGTTTCAATAGTAGGTTTCCCTTTCGCAGAACAACCAATTAGGTATCAATTAGCTGAGAAATCTTTCCCAGAATTGTATGATAACTCCAACGTGTGCATAAAAGTAAGTCTTGAGAGATTATCTTGGCAATCCAAGGAAAGAAAACTCGATTGGAAAAAAGGCGCAGGTTGGATAGAAGAATTAGTCGAGGGCTTACTATCAACACTTGCTAAGGTAGGTAAGATAAATCTAGATTTAATGGATTTCAAAACTATTGTAGAACATCCTGGCGAGGCCACAATTCTTGTAGGCTCAGGTCCTACGAATTCATTATCTGAGATAGTGAAAAATGCTTTACAATCCCCTCTTTCTAATCTAGAAGTAGATGGTGCGAAGGGTTGTTGGATTCAGGTTGAAGGTGGCCCTGATATGACTATTTCTCATCTCAATAAAGTTACCGAAGAATTTGTATCGTTGTTAGATTCTGATTGTCAAGTTCTACTTGGCGCCCGATCTAGTGATGAAATGATTGGACGTGTTAGAGTAGTAGCAGTTGTTAGTGGTTTGGGAAATCTTTGAACCGTTTCATTGGTTAACTATGACTTATCCCATGTGTCGTGCCTAAAGTCAATAAGTCCGCCAGAGGAAAACATCGATGGATTGGTTTCCAGTTAGATATTCGGTATAACTCTAGAGATAAATGCGAATTATTCTTTTCTAAAATTTTAGATAATATTTCTTGGAGGTTATTCGATTTTAAAATTGTTGATGGTGTGTCCAATGGTATTCTCAAGGTCCCTCTGGAATCATATACGGATGCTAAGAATATAATTAACGAGCAAGATAAATCTGAGACAATTACTTCATCTGGAAAAATAAAACTAGTCCGTGAAAGGATGGGCTTAAAATAACCAATATATTCTATCAAGGCTCTCTGCATTATTTTCTCTTTCTCCAGATAATGCGATTAATTCTCCTTCATCATTCAGGCCCACGACTCTAGCCTTTCCGTCCTTTATTTGCAACGAATAACCTCTCGATAATAACCTCGAAACTCCTCTCCAGGATTCTATTTTAATTCTATTTAAGGATAAATCATCATCTAATAATCTATGTTTCTCGAATAACGTAGATAGTGTGGCATCAATCATATTAAAAAGACTTATTTTAGATATTTCGGGCATTTTTTCACTCCATCCTAAGGTCTCTATATTCTTTACCTTTTTAGCCGAGTAATTGATCCCTATTCCAATCCTAAGATATTCATTTTGATTATCCATTTCAATCAAAACGCCTCCTATTTTCTTCCCGTTTTTTCCATAAATATCATTAGGCCATTTGTTATATTGTTTCAATAATTTTGCAATCCTTGTACCGACTATTATTTGTATAATTCCTGGGCTAATGTCGTCTAAAATTGTTTTTCTAATATTCCATGTGGCGAGCAGATCTTTTTCATCCGAAAGCCAGATTGAATCTCTCCTCCCCCTCCCTCCAATTTGTTTGTTAGTCAGTATCCTCTGCCAACCAATTTTAGGCAATTTTTTAGCTTCTTCCATTGTTGAATCGCACTCTTCCAAAGTAGTTGCAGATATCCCTTGTCCGGGCTTCCAGTATGCTACAACTTCTATTTTCTCATCATGGATCCATATTGATTTAATCACCCTATGTGACCATCCCAATCTCGCCCAATAATCAGTTGTGCTGGGGCTCTCAGGGTATTTTCTTTGCAATAGAATTACTAACAGGTCAGGTTCTAAAACGTCTTTGTGTTCTTCCAAATAATCTGCTAATTGATGCCCCCAACCCTCTCCTTCCAGATCTGACATTGACGCCTCTTCTATCCAACCGAGTCTTGGCTCGCCAGGCGATGGAGGAGTGAGGTAGGGCAAATTCCAAAATATTAGTTTGGTTTCATCGGGTATGGAGAAGTTTTCATCCCCAAAACCTCCTTCTTTGAAATTAATTTTTTCACTCACCGAAGCAGCCATGGAATTTTTCTTTGCGGCGGCTATTGCATAGGGGTTGATGTCACACGCCTCAACAAACCAATTATTTTTGGCTAGCATAATACTAATGATTCCCGAGCCGCAACCAATTTCCATTGCTACTCCATCTGCTTTTAGATTTTCCAAGACCTCAATTAGTAATTCTGAATCTTCTCTAGGGGGGTAAACAGTTTTAGGAATATCGAGTGATATAATTTCTCCGCCTTTTAATTTGAAATCCACTACTTGAAGTTCTATGATAGGATTCTTTTCTTCACCTAAGTTCATACAATTAAACCTCCATTTTTTGCATTTTTTTTCAAAACGTTTATGTCTGACTGCCCTGCTTTAGGCATGCCGATTGGGAATTCCTAACCAGCACCCCCCGTCCAGTGGTAGCCATGCCTCTACCATCAGATTGATAAATACCCCTTCAGTCCGACGACAGCCCAGCATATGCTATGGGCCTGCGGCATAGTCAAGGAAGACATCAAAATAAGAAAAACATTTTCTGTCTAAAAGTCCTTTTCTGTCTCGCAAGCCCATGTTTTTTGTTGGATGGTGGTGTTTGATTTGGCAGTAAAAAGTTCAACGAAAAAGAGATTAATGGAACTGGGTGTCTCCGAAGAACATGCCCACAGACTTGCAGATGATGCAAACATGGATGCAATCAAGAGAATGACTGTCGATCAGGTCGCTAAGAAAGTAGGCCTGGAAACTGGTGATGATGAACTTGAAAACATCATGGGAATTATCCGTGAACAAATGGCCTCAAGAAAGAGAAGCCGCAGTGGGAGAATTACAATTTCCCGAAAATCTATTCTTGATGACGACATACCTCAAGGTGAAGACCGGTTCAATGTTCTGAATCATTTCTTGGTCCCTCATCACGAATTAGTTCCTGTTGATCAGGAGGAAGCGCAACTCGCTCCTTGGGACATGCTCCAAACCGATTTTGATGGCAGCTCTAGGTTAGCAAAGGAATTACTCCCGAAAGTTCTAATTACAGATCCTGCGATTCAGGCAATTAAAGAGGTTGAAGAATCAAATAATTCTGAACTTCCTGCTGGTTGGCTAACTAATAGGGTTGTGAAAATAGTCAGGTATAGTAGATCTGCTGGGTCTAGTACTGCGTTTCGACTAATTGTGGAGAGTACCTGAGGGGTTGATAATATGAAGGAAATTGTAGAAAGTTATTTTCAAAGAAGAAGTTTAGTAAACCATCAATTAATGTCATATAATGACACAATTCTCGGTGGAGAAGGGCGCAAAAGTCGCATGGAAAAGATAGTTCGAAATATTCGCGTAGGTACAGATGAACCTGTCGAGGAGATACCTGGTGGCAAAGATGGCGGTGGAGCAATCAAACTTGACGTTCTTGAGAAGGAAATTTATGTTCGCTTGAAAGGATTGCGATTAGGTAATCCAACTATTAGAGAGGCTAATGGTGCTGAACACCCTGCAACTCCTTTGGAATGTAGAATTCGTAAACTTACATATTTCTCTCCAATTTATATGGATTTCGTGATTTATCGAGATGATATTCCTCCTGAACCCGGCCAAACTCATGGCTCTATAGAAGAATCAAGTGTACATATTGGAAATCTTCCAATAATGGTTCGTTCTGCTCGTTGTAATTTACATCCAGATCATATTGCAGGTTCTCAAGACTCTCCTAGAAAACTATCCCCTCATACTTCAGCAGATGATGCAGAATATCATGAAACACTTCTAAGAAAGTTTGGAGAAGATCCAATGGATCCTGGTGGATATTTTATCATCAATGGTACTGAACGTGTTCTGATATCTATGGAAGACTTAGCTCCTAACAGAGTCACAGTTGAAAAGAACAAGAAGTATGCTCATGAAACTGAAGTTGCGAAAATTTTCTCTCAGAAAGATGGTGTTAGAAAACCTCTGAACGTTGAAAAGAGAAGAGATGGGATGCTAATGGTAAAAATTCCAAGTGCAGGTACTGCTGCAATCCCAGTAGTTCTGTTGATGAGAGCTCTAGGTATGGAAAACGATAGAGAAATATTCGCTGCGATCGCAGGCCCAGTTGAAGCAATGAAATATACTGTTGCAAATCTTAATGACGTGAAAGACAATGAAGAGTACGGTGTTGAGAATACTGAAGAGGCAATTGCTTGGCTTGAGAAAAAGTTTGCACATGGTCAACAAAAAGAGTACCGTGAGTCTAGAATTCAAAATATGCTAGACAAAGAATTATTGCCTCATCTTGGTGCTACATCCGAAGCTCGAGAAAAGAAAGCAATTTTCCTCGGAAGAATTGTCCGTCAAGTACTAGAAATGGCTATTACAAACAGAGACCCTAACGATAAAGATCATTATGCTAATAAGAGAGTTCGTCTCGCTGGGGACTTAATTGAAGATTTATTCCGTGTCAGTTTGCAACAATTGGCTCGTGACTTAAAGTATCAGCTCGAACGCCACCATAATAGAAAAAGAGATCTTAAAATCAATGCATGTCTAAGGCCTGATGTACTTACATCAAAAATAATGCATGCATTGGCTACAGGTAACTGGGTCGGTGGACGCTCAGGAGTGAGTCAATTATTGGACAGAACTACATATCTTGCTGCCTTATCTCACATGAGGCGTGTTACAAGCCCATTGGTCCGAAGTCAACCTCATTTCGAAGCAAGAGACCTTCATCCAACTCATTGGGGTAGATTATGCCCTAATGAAACTCCAGAGGGTCAGAACTGCGGATTAGTGAAAAATGCTGCACAAATGATTGATGTTTCCGAAGAAGTTGCCGAATCTGAAGTTAAAGAATTATTGAAAGAAGCAGGAGTAGATGACTCTCCTGCTGGATGGGCAGATGGTTCTCGAATACACGTCAATGGAGACATTTTTGGTTTACATAAGAGACCGAACAAGTTAGTGTCACAATTCAAACGTCGTCGTCGTTCTGGAAGAATACGCCCTGAAGTTAGCATTCGTCACGACTCAGAAAATAAAGACGTATTCATTAACACCGATAGAGGAAGAATTTTGAGACCTTTATTAGTTCTCGAAGAGGGCAACTTAGTTCTAACTAAGAGAACATTAGATGGTTTGAGAGCAGGTGAACTTTCATTTAATGATCTAGTAAATACTGGAGTTGTTGAATGGATAGATGCAGAAGAGGAAGAAGACTTGCTCGTAGCCCCTAGACCATTTGACTTGCCTGAATTCTCTCCGAAATATTCTCGCCCAATTAATCCTGCTAAAGTCGAATGGCTGAATCTTGGTGATATGGAAGACAAGAAAGAGGCTAAATTAAGCGCCGAAGTACAGTTACCAAACGGCGAGACAGTTACAGAAGAATTTTCTGTTCCTTTGAATTACTACCAAGAAGATATCGAGAAGTTAACTTTACAACAAACAAAGCAAAACAAAGTTCTAGTTTACACTCACGTGGAAATAGATCCTCAATTGATTCTCGGAGTTTGTGCATCATTAGTTCCATATCCGGAGCATAATTCTACACCTAGAGTTACAGGAGGGACTGCTATGGTTAAGCAGAGTCTCGGTCTTCCTAGTTCTAATTACAGACTTCGTCCAGACACAAGAGCTCACATTATGCATTACCCTCAACAATCAATTGTTGGCACTAGAGCAATGAAATCAACTGGATTTAGACAAAGGCCTGGTGGACAAAATTTTGTTGTCGCCATTATGAGCCATCATGGATATAATATGCAAGATGCAATAATTATGAATCGTGCTTCTGTAGAACGTTCTCTAGGTCGTTCATCATTCATCAGAACATATAATGCTGAAAATAAAAGATTCCCTGGTGGGCAAGAAGAAAGAATAGAAGTTCCCGGTACAGGATTAGATGAAATTAAAGGATTGAAATCATTCAACAGTTATTCTCATCTTGAGAGAGACGGTTTACCGGTGCCAGAGGAATTTTTGACTAGTGGCGCTCCTGATTCTAAAGTTCTAGTTGGAAAAACGAGTCCTCCAAGATTCCTTGAGGAATCTGCGGGCGCTTTCCTTCAAGCACAGGAACGTCGTGAATCCTCAATGATGGTAAGGAACGGAGAATATGGTTGGGTAGACAATGTATTCGTTACGGAATCTCTAGATTCTGGAAGGTTAGTAAGAATTACACTAAGAACAAACAAGATCCCAGAATTAGGCGATAAATTTGCTTCTAGACACGGTCAGAAAGGAATTATTGGAAGATTAGTCAATGAAGAAGATATGCCATTTACAGTAAACGGAGTAGTTCCAGATGTTCTAATTAATCCTCATGCTATTCCATCTAGGATGACAGTAGCTCACGTTCTAGAGATGATCGGAGGCAAGGTTGGTTCTATGGAGGGCCGCCAAATAGACGGTACTGCCTTTACTGGTGAAAAAGAAGAATCATTACGTGCAGGATTGTTAAGAAACGGATATAATCACACTGGTCGAGAGACCATGATTAGTGGCGAGACCGGTGAAGAATATCCTGCTGATGTTTTCGTTGGCGTGATATATTATCAGAGATTACACCACCTAGTTAGTAGTAAATTGCATGCCAGAAGTCGTGGTAGAGTTCAAATTCTTACAAGGCAACCTACCGAAGGGCGTGCACGTCAAGGTGGATTGAGATTCGGAGAAATGGAGCGTGATTGTTTGATTTCTCATGGAGCATCAATGGTCATCAAAGATCGTCTACTTGACGAATCTGATGGTTGGAACCTTATGGTATGTAATACAAAAGGATGTGGCCATATAGCTTATTTCGATTGGAAACGTAGAACTACTTCTTGCCCTGTTTGTGGCGACAGATCGGATGTTCATACAGTACAAACATCATATGCATTCAAACTACTTTTGGACGAAATGAAAAGTCTCGGGGTGGCCATGAGGCTTGAACTGGAGGATAGAAAATGAGTGCTAGAGACGCAGCTAAAATCCCTAAGAGGATTCAATCAATTAAATTTGGATTGTTAGAACCTAATGAAATTCGAAAGATGTCAGCTGTTGAAGTAAAGACTGCCGACACATATCGTGACGATGGACATGCGTACAAACAAGGTTTAATGGATCCAAAAATGGGTGTTATTGACCCTGGTGTAAGGTGTGAAACCTGTGGTAATAAACATGAAGAATGCCCTAGTCACTTTGGCCATATAGCACTGGAGTTACCGATTATGCATATTGGTTTCACAGATTTGATTAAAATGTCTTTGAAGTCTACTTGTAATTCATGTAGTAAAATACTATTGCACGATCAACCGAACACTCACCCTCTCGATCCTGAGAAATCTGAACAAGACTATTACCGAGATAGAGTTAAGGATGTTATGATTAAACATGGAGTAGGTTCTAGAGAATTTAAGAAAATTATTAAAGATATAGAAAAAGAATGTTCTAGTAAGAAGAGAACTATATGCATGCATTGTGGTTCTGAACAAGGAAAAATTATTCTTGATAAACCTTCAACTTTCAAAGAAAAGAAAGAGAATAAAGGCGAACATAAGCTAAATGCTAGAGATATTAGAGAATGGTTAGAGAGAATCCCTGATGAGCACTTGTTGTTTATTGGTATGGATAAAGACTCCAGCCGACCTGAATGGACAATAATGAAAGTACTTCCCGTGCCTCCAATTACAGTTAGGCCGTCTATTACTCTAGATAGTGGAGATCGTTCTGAGGATGATTTGACTCACAAATTGGTTGATGTGCTAAGAATCAATCAAAGATTAAGGGAAAATCGTGATGCAGGGGCTCCTCAATTAATTGTTGAAGATTTATGGGAATTATTACAATATCACTGTACTACTTATTTCGATAATCAGACTAGCGGTATACCTCCTGCAAGGCACCGTTCAGGAAGGCCGTTGAAGACTTTAACTCAACGTTTGAAGGGTAAAGAAGGCCGATTCCGTTCTAACTTGTCAGGTAAGAGAGTTAACTTCTGTGCAAGGACTGTAATTTCACCAGATCCTAATTTAGGTATTAATGAAGTTGGAATACCTGTTAAAACCGCTAAGGAATTGACAGTTCCTGTGAGGGTAACAAATAGAAATAGAGAACAACTAAGGCAAATGATTCTCAGAGGTCCTGATGTACATCCTGGTGTGAACTACATTATTCGAGGAGATACTCTAAGGGTAAGGATAACAGATCGTACTAAGTATATCTGGGCAGGATTTAGATGTATGAATCCTGATTGTCACTCTGGAAGTGACGACGAACCTTATTCAGGTTACAGGCCCGATTTGAATCAGGTATTACCTGCACCTAATTTCCTTCCAGGTTTAGAGTTAAAGAGGCAAATGAGAAGAAACTCCATTGGAGAACTCGAAGAAGAATGGGGTGTCGATTTAGATAAGACATTATGTAATCTAAGAGGTGAGGAGAGTGAAGGTTCTATGAAAGGACAGAGTCTTTCTTCTGAGGATCCACGTGCTTTGATACACAGTAGATGGGCTTGGGAGCATTCAAACCCTGAAGACGAGTATCCTGAGCATTTAGAAGTTAATTGCCCTCATTGTGGTAGTCCTTCAATTGAGGATGAATATGGGGAATCCTATCGAACTGATGTTGAGGATAGACTAAGCACTATTGATAGAGATGGAAATCCAAAGCCAGGTGTTGTTATTGAAAGACATTTGATTGATGGAGATGTTACTATATTCAACAGACAGCCATCTTTGCACAGAATGTCGATGATGGTTCATGAGATCAGAGTTATGGAGGGCAAGACCTTCAGATTTAACTTGGCCGATTGTACTCCATACAATGCAGATTTCGATGGAGATGAAATGAATCTTCACGTTATCCAATCCGAAGAAGCTAGGGCCGAGGCGAAAGTTTTGATGCGTGTTCAAGAACACATCATTACTCCAAGATATGGTGGTTCCGTGATTGGTGGAATCCACGACCATATATCTGGATCATACCTGCTAACTCATGGGTCTAAAATTCTCCCTGAGAAATTGGTAATTGAGATTCTCGGAGCAGTAGGATGGGACGGAGGTCTCCCGGAAATAAAAGAGATTGATGGCGTTAGAGGGTATCTCGGTTCTGATGTTCTCAGCCTAATTGTCCCAGAAGGATTTAATCTAGAATATACAAGTAGATCTGGCGATCATGTACAAGTTAGTGACGGTAATGTTGTTGGAACAATAGACAAGAGAGGAATAGGCGCTGAAGATGGTAGACTGTTAGATGCCGTTGTTCAAACCCATGGCCCAGATATTGGGGCAGAGTTCATCAATAGAATGACTAAAATGACTATAGCAATTTGTACTGCTATGGGCTTTACTACTGGTATAGACGATGAAGACTTACCTCCTGAGGCCAAAGCAGCGATTGCAGAGATTAATAAAACTGCAAGCGATAATGTAAATATCGAACTAGAAAAGTTTGGTAAAGATGGCCGTAGGTACGAAACGAGACCAGGTAGGACTGCTGAAGAAACATTGGAAGAAAATATTTTGAATATATTAGATTCAGGTAAGGCAGAATCTGGTAAAGTTGCAAAAGAATACCTTGGAGACGACAACTCTGCGGTATTGATGGCTACATCAGGAGCTAGAGGGTCAATGGATAACTTAGCCATGATGGCAGGCTCAATAGGTCAACCTAAGGTTAGAGGTAAAAGACTGGAAAGAGGATATCAAGAAAGGGTCCTACCTCATTTCAAGAGAGGGGTGAAAGGAGCACAAGAGAAAGGTTTCGTCTCGTCTTCATTCAAGAGAGGACTTGAGCCTACAGAGTTCTTCATGCTTTCAGTTTCCGGGAGAGAATCTTTAGTCGATACTGCAGTTCGTACTTCTAAGTCAGGATATATGCAACGTAGATTGATTAATGCAATGGACGATTTGAAGGTAGCAAACGACGATATGCGTTCAGTAAGAAATACTGCTGATAGAATTATTCAATTCGAATATGGTGAAGATAAAGTTGATCCTGCTAGAAGTAGAAAAGGTGAACCTTTTGATGTAAATCAAGTTCTCGATGATGCTTTAGGGGGTGCTAACTGATGGTAGTAAAGAGTGCAACAAAGAAGAAGTTGATGGACTTAGGAATTGAAGAGGAATATGCTCATAAATTAGCGGATGATAAAAAATGGGATGATGTCAAGGTTTTAACGTCCTCTCAAATCGCTCAGATATGTGGTACTGATTCAGGCACGGCTACAAAAATCTTTGAAGTAATGGCCGGGTCATCAAAAGCTGCTCAGAGAGCAGCAGCTAGGATCGATAAAACATTATTGAGAAGAAAGACTGCAAGAAGAAGTAGGAGTTCTAAAAGAGCCACTTTACCTATACAGTCTTATGATTCTGAGTCAAAAATGGTTCAGATTCTTAGAGACGTTGATGTTGAATCTGAATTGTATTCACAACTGACGGACGCCTCTGTTAAATTGAATGCACCAATGTCTCCAAGAATCACCAACGACTTGGTAAATGCTCTAATTGCAAGAGGTGAGACAAAACTGACACCTGCAAAGGCAAAGAAAGTAGTAAGTTCTGCTAACGTTCATCTCAAAGGTTCTAGAGTCGATCCACACGAAGCCGTTGGAATTACTACTGCTCAGTCAATAGGTGAACCTGGTACACAGATGACTATGAGAACATTCCACTATGCGGGTGTAGCTACGGTAAACGTCACCCAAGGTCTTCCACGTATTATTGAAATTGTAGATGCTAGAAAAGTACCTAAAACTCCAACAATGAGAATCTATCTTGATGAAAATAATGCTAAAGGAAAACCTCTTCGAACTAACCAGAAGCTAGTTCAGGAAATTGCAGCAGGATTAGAAACCACAACAACACGTGATATAGCAAATATTGACGTAGATATTACACAAAGACATATCATCCTTTCACTTAATAATGCTAATCTCCGTGTTAAGAAAATGAATGGTGCAGAAGTCCGTGACAAGTTATCTCGCGCTCTAAGGTTGTTTGTTCAAGCAGATAATGATGATAAACCTAAAACGTTGAAAA
>Ga0115011_10001656_pt1 | contig 15993 bp, 16 predicted proteins | sample TroAtlMetagenome_2_FD_88705 | JGI IMG/M metagenome (GOLD analysis project Ga0115011, IMG submission 88705) | Marine eukaryotic phytoplankton communities from Atlantic Ocean - Tropical Atlantic ANT8 Metagenome | ecosystem: Environmental > Aquatic > Marine > Oceanic | place: Tropical Atlantic...
AACCAAAAGGGCCCGGCCTAACGGATATTCTTGGGATACAAGATGCAGGCCAATTGTTCATTCGATGGACATCGAGCCGGTGGGGTCTTTGGGGAAGTTTCAAATCGGGGTCGAGTGTCGTGGCAAGTTGACAGTCGTCACGCCATCTTGGCGGTGTCGGCGGGCTGATCCACCCGATTCAGCGGAGTAGAACGATTTGGGTGAGGTCGAGTGCGTATGTCTCCCTCACTTCTCCCTCAGCGCTACGGATATCCGCTTCGAGCCGGAGTTCTGCATCGAGCAATGGGCTGATTGCCTCATCACTCATCAATCCGCCTTCCTCATCGACCAATACGAGTCTTGCGAGCAGGTATTCGCATGCGTGAGCCTCGCGGTTTACCTCGAAATACCAATCCCGGGTGATGTGATGAGCGATTCGTCGTTCACCCTCGAACAAGGCGAGGTCGACGTCCGACGCATCGGGGTCAAAGTGACCCACGACCCTAAGCGAGACATCGACGTGATAGCCTCCTTGGAAGCCCTGATCGACGGTGTAGGCCTTCGGGTCGACGTCTTCAAAGGGATCACCTCGCCCCAGCGTCAGTCGCGTGGGGCCATCACCGCAACGGCTCATAGGGCCCATGTCGGGGACAGGAGGGGGGGAGGGTTGTGGACAGCCGGTGAGTGCCAGACAGGCGATGCTAATCGTCAGAAGTCGTCGATGTAGACTCACTTGCACCGCTGCTGTCTCCCGTGCTGGAGCTCGAGGTTGAGGCCTCGCTGCCTCCGCCACTGTACCCCTGTGCATACCATCCACCACCTTTGAGTTGGAAACCGGTGCGGGCAACCATCTTCTCCATGGCGTCGGCGCCGCATGTCGGGCAAGCGTCCGGAGGCGGATCGCTCATCTTGGCCCAAACTTCGGCGACTTCGGCACATTGGGTACAACGGTAACGGTAGATGGGCATGTGTTGCTCCCTAATCTGCGGTTACGAAGGGCGTCGAGTGGTAAGCGCCGCGGGGCTCAGTGTCAAGCGTCCAGGATCCCGAGCGCCTTCACCGAGGCCAAGATGAGGGCCAACACGACGAGCTTTCGAATGAAGCCCGCACCACGCGAAATGGCTGCGCGCGCCCCCATAACGCTGCCGAATATACCCCCGAGAGACAAGATTCCACCACGCACCCAGTCCACCTGGCCAGCTTGACTGAATATGCCCAAGATTGCGGCGCTGTAGACCAAAACAATGGCGACCTTGGCCGCATTCGCCCGAACCAAGTCTAAGCCCAGACCCCGGACCAAGAGCAGCAGCATGGGGATTCCCACGCCCGCTTGGAAAACGCCGCCGTAGAAACCCACTGCCAAGAATCCGACCATTGCACTCGTGCTCAGCTTGGCTGGGGCTTCTGATGGTGGGACCAGCCAATTGGGGCGCATTCCGATCAAGGCGGCGAGCGCCAAGAAAAGGACGCCGAAGGCCGTCTCTAGTGCTGGAGGCGGGATGTGAATGGCCAAGAATGCGCCGGCGACGGCCCCCACCAGGATCAGCGCACCCGCTCCGCGGGCGATGCGCCACGGGCGGACACCACTCGAATGAAAGGTCGTCGTGGCCACGACAGCTTGAGCACCCACACAGAGGCGATTGGTGCCGTTTGCCACCGAAGCGTCGAGTCCAGCCACCATCAAAATCGGAAGCGTGAGCGCCGATCCGCCACCCGCGATCGCGTTTACGAATCCGGCACCGCCGCCCGCCAATAATAGGATGACCCACTCGATCATGGTGGCCGTTGGTAGCACGAATTGATTCCCAGGTGTGGCTCAGCCATGCTGTTCATATGAAGCCGGTGATTCTTCGTACGGGAAAGACGTTCCCTGAGCTCCGTGAGACCAAGGGAGAGTTCGAGGCCTGGTTTGCCAGGGGCCTGGGCTGGTCGGTGGATCGGTTTGCCGTGGTAGACGGTGTCGATGGCGACCCCCTCCCGGACCCGGGCGGGATAGACGGGCTCTTCATTACAGGCAGTGCCAAATCGGTTCACGACAAGGAGCCTTGGTCCGTGCGTGCCGGCGAATGGGTGGCCCGAGTCATGGAGGCCGGCATCCCAATCTTGGGGGTGTGTTACGGCCATCAATTGATTGGCGACGTCCTCGGTGGTGATGTGGGACCCAACCCCAATGGCCGGGAGATGGGGGTGTGCAGCGTAGAAACCTATGTCGACGATCCCCTCTTTGAAGGACTGCCCACCGTCTTTCCCGTGATTCAGACTCATCTCGATGCCGTCAACCGGGCGCCTGCGGGGGCGACGGTCATTGCGGGCAACGAAAATACGTACGCTCAGGCCATGGCCATTGGCGCGAACACGCGTACCATCCAATGGCATCCAGAATTCGATCACGAGGTCATCGAATTCTATATCCGGGCACGCGCACACCTCATCGATGCCGAAGGTGGACCCGGGGCCACCGACCGAATGTTGGCCGCGGTTCGACCGGTCGACACCGGACGGACCATTCTGCGCAACTTCGTTCAACATTATTTGAAATGATCCCGCCGCAGCAATTGACGGGCGCCATCATCGCTGGTGGTCGTGCCCGCCGGTTGAACGGACTGGCCAAAGGGCTAATCCACGTGGATGGAGAGCCCATTATGAGTCGGCAACTCGGCTTCCTCGAGACGCGTTGTCAGGCCAGGTTCATTATCGGTGACCCATCGGGGCCGTACACCGAATTGGGGGTGCCGGTTCATCCAGATCTCATTCCAGAAAAGGGGCCGCCGGGCGGTGTACATTCGGCGTTATGCCGTGCGACGACTCCATGGGTCATCGTTTTGGGTTGTGATCTACCCTACCTGACGGGTGGGCTCATCGATGCCCTGTGCATCGATGGGGATCATGATGTTTGTCTTTATCGAGCGGGAGGACGTCGGCAGCCTTTAGTCAGCTGTTGGCGACGTGCGGTGGCCTCCAAGATCGAGGCCTTATTGACTGCGTCGAGTCCAGGCTTTGCCGGTTTGATGGCCTCGCTTCGAGTGCGTGAACTCGAGGGCGCTGACGCCAAATTCTTCAACCTCAATACCCCGTCCGACTTGGCTCGACTCTAAGACGTGGTCTCAGAGGGTATTATCGAGGGCAAAGTCGAGATTCTCGTCACCCACCTGAGCGCCCTTGGCCAGCGCACCGACAATGTCGCCGGGTTGCTTGCTGATGGCATCGCCATCTTGATCGATTCGAGCTTCAACTCGAACCGGTCCAGCCAGGCTCGTCCCCTGCATCATCACGTCGAGGGGAGTGATGACGTAGGTGAGCGGAAACAATGAAGCCCCCATGACCGGCACCTTCTTGGCCGCGATCAGCATGCCGCGACGGCCTTCACCTTCATCACGACGGACGATGATGAAGAGTACCGAGCCTTTCTTGACCTTCTCCTTGAGGGCGTCGATCAGCGTGATCTTTCCTTTGAGCGTCCCGCCTTTGGTTGGCTGCGAGGTGGCAGCCTGACCCGTAGGCGGATGCCCAGGAGGCATTGCGCCCTTGGCGATGGGCATCGAAGTAGGCATCGAAGTCGGCATCGAAGTGGGCATACTCGCAGGTTGCGCCGCAGGCGTGCCCGGCTTGGCCTTTTGAGTCTTTACGACCTTGGCCTTTTGCACCGGTGCCGGTGCCGGTGCCGAGGGCGCTTTGGGCGGCTCAGCATTGTCTTTCTTGCCACATCCGGAAATCGCGAGCGAGAGGAGGGCAAGGGTGATGAAAGCACTACGCATGATTACCTCTGGTCTTCAATCAGTGTCGTTTTGAATGCGCGCACGAAGACGCGCCAAGCGCTCTTCGTCTTCGGACGTCGTCTCGGGCGCAGCGAGTTCGTTTTCGGCATTTTCGCCCGCCGTCGGTCGTCGCCATCGGCTAAAGACCCAAATGAGCAAGAAGCCCAATACGGCAAACGGTAAAAAGGGAACGATGATCGTGTACCAAGGTTGTACCGGATTGGCCATCTGCTGGCCCTTTTCGAACCGGTCCGCGTATTTGGCCTGCAAGATATCGATGATCTGGGCGTCGTTCTTACCCTCTGCGGCCAGGTCTCGGATCTCGCGCCGGACCTCGATGGCTTGATAGCTGGTACAGGTCAGCAGCGTTTTACCGGGGCAAAAGGGACTGTGGAGTTCATTGGCCAACCGACTGACTCTTCGAGCCACGGGGTCCAAACTCTGTCCATCGCTTTCGGCGGACGCGACCATGGGTAGGAGCGTGGCAAAGGCTAAGGTGCAGATGAGTGCTCGAAGATTCACGGTGTTCTAACCTCGGTTACCGGCGCACGGTACACGACGTATTCTTCCCCGGCAATCCGGCGGGTTGTCTAGGTCGAGCCGCTGCTGCACCATAAGCCATCGGCAGCCTTGGAGGATATGATGGGTGAACGGCTCTCGGGAAAAACTGTCTGGATTACCGGTGGGAGTCGCGGAATTGGCGCAGCCTGTGCTCGAGCCGCAGCGGCCGAAGGTGCCCAGGTCGCGATTACGGCCCGCAAAGAAGAGCCGCTCCGGGAGGCTGCGGCTCGGATTTGTGAAGAGTTCCCCGACCGCGTGCATGCGTTTCCGTGTCATGTCGGTCATCCAGATGCGTTGGCTCAGACCTGGGCGGCCATCAAGACGACTCTCGGTCTCCCCGACATTCTGCTCAATAATGCCGCGACCAATCCACACTACGGCCCCCTGTTGGAGGCGCCGAGATCCATGTTTCAAAAGACCATGGAGGTCAATGTTCTGGGCCCCTTGGAGGCGACTCGGCTGGTGGCCACGGGGCTAATCGACGCGGGTCGATCGGGATCTATCATCAATGTCGCCAGCATTCAGGGCCTGCTTGCCTGTGCGCAGCAGGGGGTCTACGGCATGAGCAAAGCGGCCTTGATTTCCATGACGCGAACCCTCGCTGTCGAGTTGGGCCAAAAAGGGATCCGAGTCAATGCCATTGCCCCTGGGTTGGTGGAGACTCAGTTTGCCGCGGCCCTTTGTGAAAGTCCTGAGTTTGTACAGGTGTATGCGAATCGATCAGCGTTGGGCCGATACGGCACGCCCGATGAAATCGGTGGCCTCTTCCTCTATTTGGCCTCAGATGAATCCGGCTATGTAACGGGACAATCATTCGTGATTGATGGAGGCTACGCGAGCTCTTGAATTCACGAACGTCCGCCTTTCGGCCTGAGCCGCCCAAGCGGACATTCTTGGGGTCGACAGCTCTGGCTCGCTACCGACACCTCCTTTGGCCTCGCTGGCGGGAACTGAGGAATCTTGCCCGACGAGACGGGAAAAAGAAGCCGATTCGGCGGCTGGTTCTGAGCTGTCTGGGTGGGCTCTTCATGGTGGGTGCTTTTTTGGGCGCACGCTGGCTCTTTGGGATGTTCCTCCAGGCAGAATTCCTCGCAGAGCTCCTCATTCGTCGGATCACTGGGATTATCCTCCTTTTCTTCACCGGTCTGCTTCTCTTCTCCAATCTGGTCACCGCGTTTTCGGCGCTCTACACAGCCTTGGATCTCCCCACCCTGGTCAGCGCGCCCATCGCCATTCCTCGCCTCTATCTCGCGCGCTCGACCCTGACCTGGGTCCAATCGTCATGGATGATGCTCGTTTTTGCGCTGCCCATTTTGGCCGCCATCGGACCCATCCTGGGCGCTCCTTGGTGGTATTACGCAGCCCTGCCTCTGATTCTCCTCCCGCTCACCCTCTTCTGTGCAGCCTTGGGCACCATGGGGGCCATGCTCCTCGCCCGTTGGTTCCCGGTTCATCGGACTCGCGAAGCCTTTGTTCTCCTCGCGCTCGTGGCCTTCTTGGTGGTCTATGTGGCCTTCCGTTTGTCCGAGCCAGAGAGGTTCTTCGAGCCCGGTGGGTTTGGGGATCTGGTCAATCTCATCTCGAGCCTTCGAGCTGATGGGGTGGGCTCCAGTCCCCCCGGCTGGACCGCGGACATCATCTTCGCCTGTGTCCGCGGCGAGCCTGCCCAGATCGTTCACACGGGCGCCGTGCTGATTTTGTCGGCGGCATCCGTTTGTGTGCTGGGTGCGTGGTTGGCGCGCGTAATCTATCTCCCAGGACTCATGCTTGCCCAGGAGGGTCGGGGACAGTCTGGGCGCGGGCGGAAAACCCGTGTCGTCCGCCGGCCATCGCCTCCATCCACGCCCGAAGCGGCGTTCATGCAACGAGATACGCGGCTTTTCTTTCGGACGCCGGCCCAGTGGAGCCAACTCTTATTGGTCGGTGCCTTGGTCCTCGTCTATCTACTAAACTTTAGATATTTTCGGACGCTGACCGACGGCGGCATCATTGGTTCTTTCGGTCTCTTTGCGGTCAATTATCTGCTCGGCGGCCTCGTAATGACCACCCTCGCAGCCCGTTTCCTCTATCCGTCGGTCAGTTTGGAAGGCTATGCGTTTTGGCGTATTCGAGCGGCACCGATCACCTTCGAGCGGCTGCTCGTAGCCAAGGCCAGATGGGGTGCTAGACCCCTTGTACTCTTGGCGGTCATCATTGCGGCAGCCAGCGATTGGATCGTCGATCTGCCGTCGTGGATGATCATTGTTTCGGCCGGTTTAGCCGGCATGACAGCCTGGGTACTCAGCGCGTTGGCCATTGGGTTTGGTGCCTTGGATCCACGCTTTGACATCGACGCGCCGGCGCGCATTGCGAGCGGTATGGGTGCTGTGACGTTCATGCTCATCGGAATCGCCTATATCGGGATTGTGGGTCTCCTGTGGATTCTGCCCCTCGATGTGCTGTCTATGTACTTCGAGCAAGACTACCTCTCGCGGGGTGTCCGACTGCTTCAAGCGGCAGGTTTAGCGGGGCTTAGTGTAGTTCTGAGCTATGGCATCCGACGGTGGATTCTGTTCGCGGGCGCCAAGAGTCTCGATAGCCTGGATCGCTGAAACCGCACCGATTACTCACCAGCGGAGGTTTTCCCGCTTTAGACACGTCGATCGTTTAAGGCCTAAACGCTTGACTGAACCGTGATTCAGAAAATAAATCTTCTCAAGGGTAGAAAAAGTGAACTAGATTTGAGTAAAAAAGATCGACGTCTATTTGATGTTTTGTAGAACCACCGGTAGATTTCACCCGATGAAAACACACATTCGCATCATAATCGCCATTGCTCTTGCGCTGTTGACTGGGTGCCAGGATGACGGAGAGGTCCCCTCCGGCGTGGTCAATCTCGACGGTCCCACCATCGGTGTTTTGGGGGCTGATCCAAACGCAGAGATTCCGTCGGCCCTGGCCGACGCGGGCACAGTTTATCAAATCGATGCGTCCGCAGGCTCTCGCCCGGATCTGCCCTCACCGGGAGATCTACCGATGGGGAACTGCACTGATGGTGACGTGATGCCATGCCAAGACAGTTGCGGTCTGCATGTGTGTGCTGATGGCGTCTGGGCCGCCTGCGCCGACGGCGCCGAACGCTGCAACGATCATGATGACAATTGCGATGGTCGGGTAGATGAGATTTTTACCGGCATCGGCATCAGCTGCACCGTGGACAGCAATGGCTGCTCAGCCACCGGCACGCGGGAGTGCAACGAGGCCGGTACCGCCGTGATCTGTGTCGCCGAAGATGTGCAGAGCAGCCCAGAAATCTGTGATGGCGTCGACAACGACTGCGACGGCGACGTGGACGAAGATTATCCCGGTAGTTTCTGCTGTACCGAAGATTACCAGTGCCCGCCCGGCGCCTCCTGCCTCGATGGCAATTGCGAAGGCGGCGGCGGTGCTGCCAATGGGAACGAATGTAACGGCCCTTTTGATTGCCCCTTTGGCGATATTTGCGTGGCTGGTCGTTGCGAGACGTTTTGCTTTGTCGATGCAGACTGTGAGCGCGGCCAAGTATGTGGTGTCGACAGCGTTTGTGTGGAGCAGCCTCCGTGCCAGAACGATGCGCAGTGTCCTGGTGCGTATGTCTGCGAGAATGGTGACTGTGTCGTTCCAGCTGGCGCGGATAGTTGTGCAGACGCCGAGCCCATCGTGGGTGTCGGTCAATATGTCGGCAGCACTGCCGGCCGACTCGACCTCGTCCAGGGCTCTTGTGCAGGCCTCTCCTCGGGTCCCGAGGTGGTCTACGCGTTTACGGCGCCTGCCAATGCGACCTATGTGGTCAGCACTCTCGGCTCCGCTATCGATACGATCCTCTCTGTACGGAGCAATTGTGCCGCGCCGAATTCCGAGTTGGCCTGCAATGATGACGCGGTGGGACTCACCTCCGAAGTCCAGTTCGACGGTCGAGCAGGTGTAGAGTACGCCATCATTGTCGATGGATATGGTGAAAATGACATCGGCGAGACCGTTGTTAGAATCACCAGCAACGGACAGGTGGGCGCCAACGATCCGCCGGTCAATGAGCCTCCGCCAGCCGATCCCATGGAAGAGGACGAGCCAGAGCCCGATCCAGAACCCGATCCAGAGCCCATCATCCGGATGTGCGAGGAATGTGGTGATGGTCAATGTGTCGCTGGCTTGTGCGCACCGGCCATTCCACAGCTCTGTGAAGGGGCGACAGTGGGTGACAATCTCGGCCGGTATGTGGGCAATACCAATCCACGTCCCAATCGGTTGGCACCGGATTGCGTCGGCAATAGCGACGCACCCGAGGATGTCCTTTTGGTAATGGTCCCCGAAGATACGGATCTGAGGGCCTCGACCGAGGGTACCGACTACGACACCGTCCTTTATGTCCTGGAGAATTGTGATCCCGGGGCTGTGGTGGGCTGTAACGACGATGTGCCGTCCGGCCTGCTTACATCATCGGTGTCTTGGCGCGCCCGTGCCGGTGTCCCGTATTACGTCGTCGTCGACGGTTACGGTGACAGTAGCGGCGAGTTTACTCTCAGCGTCACCGCCCCCTAGCCGAAAAGGCGTGTGCCCGCTCGATGGGCATCTTTCCTCAATAGAAACAGGCTCCACCGACCCGCAGCCGAGCCAGCGCCTGCGCTCCCGTATCATGTCGTCTAGATGGATGCGGTGAGAGTCGTCGCGAGTCCACGCTCAGCGTGACTGTGCCTCGCCATGTCGGGGCTGTACCCCTGACGGGCAGCTCTCCAAAACCGGATTAAGCGAAGTGCTTGAGGAGGGCGTCTCGAATGCCTGACTCTACCCGTGCGGCCACGAGGCTGGCCGGTAGTCCGAGCTTGAGGTCCACCGTAATGTGGGATGAATCCAAGACCATGCTCCCGCTTACGCCGCGCCCCTTGACCTGCGCGCGTCGGTTGTCACCCTTGATCACCAGTCCATATTTGGCTGCGGCCTCTCGACCTAGAGCATCGAGTTTGCTCGCAGCTTCCTCGGCGGAACAATTGTGTGGGTGCCGGATAGCAATCTTCTTGGCCATGATCTGTGTTCCTGAGCTTTCGGCCCCGCAGGGTCGTCCGTGAAATTAGTAGCCGGATTTTCCTTCGCCGCCGGTGACGATTGCGACGGATGCCGATGCCCCGATTCGGGTTGCGCCGGCCGCGATCATCTTTTCGGCCGTGGCTCGGTTCCGTACGCCACCTGAGGCTTTAACCCCCATATCGGGTCCAACGATGCGTCGCATCAGGGCGATGTCCTCGGCTGTGGCACCGCCTCCACCGAAACCGGTGCTGGTCTTTACGTACGCCGCGCCCGCCGCTTTTGACAGCGCGCAGACGATGGCTTTTTCCTCATCATCTAGTTTAGAGGTCTCCAAGATGACCTTTACTCCGATGGGACTGGCCGCCTCGACCACGCCTTTGATGTCATCCAGTACGAGGCCGTAGTCCTGGCTCTTGAGGGCCCCGATGTTGATCACCATGTCAATTTCGCGGGCACCGCAGCGGATGGCCTCACGCGTCTCGTATGCCTTTGTACGAGGATTCATCGCGCCTAGGGGAAAGCCTACGACTGCGCAGACCGGCACCCCGGAGCCGCGGAGGAATTGGGCCATCAGGCGAACATTTGACGAGTTCACACAGACCGTCGCGAACTTGTGCTTTCGCGCATCTTCGGCAAGGGACAAAAGTTGGTCACGCGTGGCATCAGGTTTGAGCAAGGTGTGGTCGATATAACCGGCTAAACCCTCTGCAACAGCGCCTGCACCCGCCCCGGTGCTGACTCGAGCGGCACCGGCGTTGACCAGTCCCCTCGTGTGCTCTGGCCCTCGAATGTCGCACATGCCACAGCCGCCACAATCCTCCAACCCTTCTTCGTGGGAGGAACGGTTATAGGCCGGGGTGCTCTGTTCGCCACGATTGGGCGCGGCTCCGCCGTGCTGTCCAGCACGGGTATATCCTGGCCCATCCCCACCCGCCATCAAGCGCGCGCGGACCCGCTTCGCGATCAGATCTACCAGTTCGTCATCGTTCATGGACCGGATGGTACTCGTCCGCGACCGGGATCTCCAGCCAGATTGAAGACCTCGGGATTATCACAGCCTCGAGTTCACCCTCAAAGCAGTCCTTGCTCCATGCCCACGACAGAAATTTTGGCTGGACTTGCTCCTGGTGAACAGTCCCAACCGAAAGCGCGGGAGGGGCCGTTACCTGGCCGCGTTTGGGGGACGGCGCGGATGAGTAACGCCTGCACCTCTTTTGAGGTACCGAGTGGCTAAATCCGATTCTCGAGCGAGTAATGATTTTTTTGGCCCGTCTCATCCACCGTTTCTATGGAGACGTGCAGGGCTCGATAAAGAGGGGAACGTCGCTCATTGTTGGGGGGCGTCGCCCCCAAAATGCTAAAACGACGTTTGAAAGATGAGGGGATACTCGATGGTGACGGCTTCCCCGCGAAATCGGGGGAACCGTAGCCGTTTGACCAACCCCTTTATACAGGTCTTGAGGACTGTTCCTTCGTAGCGACGGCCCAGATTCACATTGCTCGTTCGTCCCGTCGGCTGAATGTCGAATTTGAGGGTCAGTCGACCGACCTTTATGGCCTCACCACGTTTGAGCTGTCGATCGTAGCAGCTATTGAAACCACGCTTGTGCTCGCTAATCACTTGGACGATTTGCTTTTGTGAAAGCGCGGCGGGCAATTCGCCTTCTTCGACATTCGATGCAGACGCCTCTTTGCGCTTTTTGAGAAGCGCTTTCGTTACCGATGTCTTGCCCTTCTCCAATTCAGCAAGGGAGCCACCGAAACGTCGTTTGGGTGTCTTGGTGTCCACTGTTGGCGCCCGAGCTCCACTCGAACCAACAGCTTCATTTGCCACAGCTTGAGTATTTCGATTCGACTTTCGCTTCGTCGATGTTCGACGCCGCTTGTTGGAGGCTTTACGACGACGATTTGGGGTTGCATCAGACTTTTCGGCGACCGCAGCGTCTTGGTTGAGTGGCGCTGCGTCGGTTTCCGGCTTGACGATCACCGCATCTCGCCGAGTCATTGCGGCCAAGGTTGCGTCGCTCGCATCGGTGTCGATGGGCTTCTCGGACATGAGCTGCCAGGCCGCGCCGGCCAATCCGATGACCAGAAACACAATGACCATGACCTTAGGCCCTTGGCTCTGCGACGGCTCGGGCGACCGCACTCGAGTGGCCGCAGGTACAGCTCGCTCGTAATCATCAAATCCTGGCAGAGTGGGTTCGGCCAATGTCGGTCGGTCATCGTCCAGTGACGACTGTCCACCCGGGTCTCCAAAAAAACCTAACTCGCTAGAGAACTCCGCATCGGATCCGCTCTCGACAGGGGGCTCTAAGGTGGTGTCCCGATCCGCGGTCGGTGCCGGCGGCATGGGGGCCTCATCTGCCGGGGGACTGAGTAAAGACCCCGGTGCAGGCGGTGGAGCCGGTGGAGCAGGCAGTGGGCTCGACGGGTCTTGGTTGACCGTGCTGACACTGTCCTTCGCTGCTTCAAAAAGCCGTGTTTCCTGCTCGTCCAAATTCGGCGGAGCGGATGGGGGGGCCGGCGGCTTGAACGCGGGTGGCGGCGGGGGCGGTGGGGGCGGTGGCAAGAAGTGAATCTTGAGCGCAGTCAACTCACTCGCCGGCCGCCAATCGTCCATGGCGTCGTTCCACACCAGGGTGTCACGCTTGATCGTACCGTCTTCGATGAGGTCTGTGAGGCGTTCGAATGGCATGGGGCCCACCTGGGCGTTCCCCGGGGCTGCATACCATTCGGGCTCCGAAACCGGCGCGAGCGGGTTTGGAGGTGCCGAGATTACAGGGGGCATACGTGAAGGCGGTTTGGTGCGAGGGCCCCGCACCGTCATCACGTTTTCGCACACCCTGCACCGGATCTTTAACACCTTTCGACGGACCTTCTCGTCCGCGATGGTGTATCGGGTGCTGCAATTGTCGCACAGGAATTTCATGTTCGAACGTTCGCCGTTGCCTCAGATTGGACATAAAGTCCGAAAAGCCCACGGTAGGGTATCAAGGGAGCCCACCATCGGCAATTTAAGGAAACAGTAACATCACTCATTTTGTGCCGCGTCCCTCAAGAGTTCGTTGGTCTAGGGACGTCATGCTTGACGTGAACCTAACCACGTCATTAGCATTCGCCCGCTAATTCGGCCTAACTGTCTGAGTTCTGATTATTTTTCTCGGCCCATCGGCGAGAAGGGGAGACATCAACGATGCGCATTCTGCGTTTCTTACCAATCTTGGGTTTGGCGCTCGTCGTCGGTTGTGAGCAAACCGATGGAGGGGAAGGCGGCTCGGCGGATGCCGCAGTTCCGCCGCCGCCGACCTGTGCAAGCACCTGCCAACACATTTTGAGCTGTTCCGATGAGTTCGGCACCCAGGAACAGTGCGAAGCTTTTTGTAGCGGTCGTAACAGCACTGTTCAGGAGATGAACTGCATTGTGGGCGCGCCCTGCACAGATTTTCCTGCAGTCGTCGAAAATTGCGCCCCGACCGCGCCCGATGGCCCGGCATTGAATACCTGTGCCGCCGTGTGTGACGGCGCGGCCACCAACGAAGGCGTGACGCCGGAGCAGGCATCTTGCTGGCGAACGGCCGTGAGTGCCCTCAACGAGGCCATTGCCGAGTGCAATTTGTCCTCTGAGGCTTGCGGAGAGTGCCTGATGACCAATGGCGTGACTGACGCCCAATGCACAGCAGCCCTCACCGAGTGCCTCATGCCCACGGTGGCTGTCACCGACGATTTTGGTGAAGATTGTTACCTGCCCGACGGGTGTGATAGCGACTCGCCGGATTGGCCCGACTGCACCGACCTCCAGTGTGACACGGGCAATTGTCAGTTCCCCGTTTTCAGCATCGACTACGGTTTTTGTAGCCGCGAATGCACTGAGAATTTTCAGTGTGAGAACGCGACCAATGGTTCGTACGGCACCCAATTCGTCTGTAATACCGATGGCACCGCAGGTGTATGTGCCCCGGGCAGTAATCGACGGTGTGACGGTCCTCAAAATGGTGCCTGTGAAGCCGAAGGAGAGGTCTGTAAGTTTGCGATTCTCTTCGCACCCGATGGGACGTATGGCGGTGCCTGTCAGCCGGCCACCCCCATGGGACGCGCCGTCGGCGAGTCCTGTGACGAAGAGGCCGGCATCTTCTGTCAAAACGACATGTGCCTCTACGGTGTCTGTACGTCGATCTGTGACCCCGAAGCCGACTCGGACCTGTGTCCGGAAGGCTTCTCTTGCTTCGACGATTGGACGCCCTTTAGCAATAGCGCCACCATCGCCGTGGACATGTGCCTCCCCCAATACTGCGAGACCGACACCGATTGCTCTGACGATTTCGTCTGTACCCTCGGGTTCGATTTCAATGCCAATAACGTCCTCCGCGGCATCTGCGTCCCCTTCGAAGAGGGAGATGCGCGTCCGGGTGAAGAGTGCAATGACGACACCGCGTGTGCCGCAGCTGGATGCTTCGATGGATACTGCGGCGGGTTGTGCAATTCCGACGACGATTGTCCCAACGATGACTACTGCAGCATTGTGAATTTCCGCATCAACGCGGATCCGGGCTCTGCCCCGGCGCAGGTCTGTCAGCCGGGTACCGGCTCAGGCCGCGCCTGCAGCATCAACGCCGACTGTGCTGCTGATCCCGACAACGGTTTCGCCGAGGCCGAGGCCTGTTCGTATGTGGTCCGCGGTAATCTCGAGGGTGGGATTCCGACCGAGGACCTCACCGTTACCGGACGATGCACCACGATTCCCACCGGCGCCGTGGGTGCCGGCGAAGAGTGCGGCCAATTGGCCCCGTGCATTAATCAGGACCTCTGCCTCAGTGCAGGGACCAATTTCTGTGCTGTGCCCTGCCGCAACACCGAAGATTGTGGCGAAAGCGCCGTCTGCTTTGGGTTCGGAATCACTGCCGATATTCAGGGTGGAGTCTGCGTGCCGGCGGATCGCCTTGGATTGGGTGGTAGTTCATTCAGCGACTGTCGCTCCGATGGTGAGTGTGGAGATGGTGAGCACTGTCGACTCAATGTCATCGGCTCTTCGGACCCGGTCGTGGAGCGCTTCTGTGCGACCAATCAAGGAGAGGGCGACCTAGTCAGCGCGTGTGACAGCGATGACGACTGCAAGAGTGATACGTGTGCTCCTCGCTCCACGGACTTGATGCAGCCTGGTTATTGTTTCGGCCCTTGTGGCAACGACAACGACTGTGGTGAAGGGTTCGCCTGTGCCCGACAGGTCATGCATGCGACCGGTGCCACCGCGAAGGTGTGTCGACCGCTTGATGTGTGCGGCCCCTGTGCGCTCGACGGCACTCTCGCCTGTGCGGGCGACCTAGTCTGTAGCCACCTGGTTTATGAAGGCGTTGGTCCTGGTGAGGCCTGCCTCACACCCTGCGAAGGGCCCGAGGACGACACCTGTGGTGCAGGAAACACCTGTGCCCCGCACAAGGGCGTCGCCGGCGTGGTCACCGAGGGTGACTTCGTTTGTACGCCCGATGCACCCGTAGACACCTGCGATGCAGCGATGCCCCGCTAAGGCGGGCGCGCACTCCCTTTCGCTGTTCTAGGCGGAAGGGTGCCCCTTTTGGGGCCAATCACACCTCATTCACTGACCTGATTTATCCCGGCTGCGCCCCTCGGGGCGAGGGCCCCCTTTGTGTCACCAAAACCCGCCCTCTCGAGGAGAAGGGCTCAGCGGGTCTTGGGTGGGTGGGGGCGAGGGTGGGGGCGAGAACGGAGTCGGCCCGGCTCGAACCGGGCTCGATCTCAACTCTCTGCGGCGAGGGTCGCGATCCGCTCGCGGCTGGTTTGGAGTTTTTCGAGGTTGGCGATGTGCTCCTCCAAACGTGCCCGCTCCTTGGCCACGATGGCCTCGGGTGCATTGTCCACGAAGCGTGGATTGCCCAACTTGCCCTGGACCTTGTCGTGGGCCTTTTGCTCCTTGGCGAGGGCCTTGTCCAAGCGCGCCAATTCCTCCGCGAAGTCGATGAGTCCAGCCAAGGGCACGAAGACCTCAATGGCCTCCGTCAATTGCATCGCTGCGCCCCGGGGTCGTGAACCGCCGATCTCAGCTTGAATACTGGCCAGTCGGCCCACTCGACTCAAAATCAACTCTTCTTCTTCGCACAGCGCCTTGGTCTGTGCGTCCGGGACCCGCAAAATGACGGGCACCGCTCGGCCTGGCGGAATGCCCAGCTCTCCACGGATATTGCGCACCGCGGTGATGATGCCGCGCAGTGTTTCCACATCGCCTTCGGCCTGAACATCCACTCGACTGGCGTCCGGTTTGGGATAGTCAGCCACGATCAAGGCAGGGGGTCGATCATCGCCAAGAGGCAAACGGGCCCAGATTTCTTCCGACGCGAATGGAATAAAGGGGTGGAGCAATCGCAGGGCAGAATCGAGCACGCGAACCAAGGTCCATTGGGTTGCCCTGCGCGCTTCCGGTTGATTCTCGCTATACAGGATTGGCTTGGCCAGCTCGATGTACCAATCGCAGAGCTCATTCCAGAAGAAATGATAGATGGCCAAGGTGGCATCGTTGATGGCCAGGTCTTCGAGGGCTGCGTCTACCTTCTCAGTGACGTGTTCGAGACGCGCCAGGATCCACCCGTCGATGCGACCCACCTTCTCGGGGGCTGGGGCAGCGGGGTCGAAGTCCTCGAGGTTC
>Ga0115011_10001659_pt1 | contig 15981 bp, 10 predicted proteins | sample TroAtlMetagenome_2_FD_88705 | JGI IMG/M metagenome (GOLD analysis project Ga0115011, IMG submission 88705) | Marine eukaryotic phytoplankton communities from Atlantic Ocean - Tropical Atlantic ANT8 Metagenome | ecosystem: Environmental > Aquatic > Marine > Oceanic | place: Tropical Atlantic...
CGGGTCACCGCATCAAGGCGTGGCTCATCGGGTGTGAGGCGCCGGGCGCGACCGATGACGTGGCGGCGTTGGCAGGCCTCCTCGAGGGAGCACTCCACCCCGAGCATCGGGAGATGGTGGAGGTGACGCGTTGGGGAGAGCCGAGACGAGCGCGCTCCCGGTAGGGGTCTCAGAACCCGGCCTGCACCGCGACGGCGAGCATGTCGACGGACGACTCGAACGTGCCGGCGTTGGCGGGGACGCCGCTGAAGCCGTTGCAGCCGTCGGGGCATTGGGCCACGGGGCGCTGCTGCATGACCTTGCCGTAGGTCTCGGTGACGGTGCGGTCCTCTTGGAAGACGTGGCTGTAGGCCACGCTCAGGTCGAAGGCGCCGGTCTTGTAGGTGAAGCCGGCACCGACGCCCACGCGGTCGACGCTGAGAAAATCGAGGTGGGTGTAGTTCTCGGGGGTGGCGCCCTGCTCGTAGTAGCCGCCCAGGGAGATATCGAAGGTCTCGGGGACCACGGCGTAGGTGCCGCCTAGGCGGACGCTCAGGGTGTCGCGCCAGCGCTTGGGGATGATGATGTCTTGGACCGGGGTGTTGCCGTAGAGCTGGATTTGTCCTTCCAAATCGAGGGCGTACTCGTCGATGGAGGACCAGCCTTCGTAGACCACGTCGAGTTCGATGTCGTAGACCTCGGTGTCGCCCTTCAGGCCGCGGTAGCGCATGCCCAGGCGTGCCGTCTGCGGCATGGTGATGCTGAGCTGGGCCTTGGAGTTGGGCACCTGCAGTTGGTTTTCACCAAAGGATGCGCCGCAGCGCTCGCCTTCGGGGCAGCTCACATTGGCGATTTCGACCTTGCCCTCGGCGTCGAATTGGATGGGCAGAATGCGACCGGAGAGGGCCAACTCGAAGCTGGGGCTCGGTCGCCACCAGGCTCCGACGATGGCGGTGTAGGCGAACATGTCCGACAGGGAGATGGTGGTGACCACGTCATTGGCGCTGGCGTAAGGGGAGATGTCCACGCCGCTGACCGAGCCGTCTACCACCGTGGTGTAGTTCATCTCGGGCATCATGGCGTGTTGGAGCGTCAGGCCCACGCCGTAGGTGTCGGTGCCGTAGGCTGCGGAGAGGCCGGCAAAAGTGACCAGGGTGTCGAGCTTGGTCAGCATGTACCGCTGGCCGCCGTTCTCGTCGTACTCGGTGCCGCCGCTATTGCTCGGCCCATAGACCTGGGCCCCGAAGGTCCAATTCTCGGACCCAAAGTCGTGGGACGCGGCCAAGAGCACGCCCAGGGGAAAGAACGGGGTCTTGTTCTCTGAGGGCTCGTTCCACTTCCGTGAGGCCAAGTAATCGTCAACGGCCGCCGAGGTCGGGATCTGGCTCTCGGCGCGGGTGAACGAGGTGAAGGACCACAAGAGCTTGTGGTCGTAGAGCAGCTTGAGACCCTTGCTCTTGCTGAGGGCGCCCGGGTTGTGAATCCCCGCCGTGGGGTCGTCGGCTTTGGCCGAGAAGGCGCCGCCGCGGGCGAGGGAGAGGGTACCTTGTTCGGGGATTTCCAGCCCGGCCGCCGAGGCGTCGGTGGCCACGATAGCCAGCGTCGCCAACCCCATCCAGCCCATGACCTTGATCACGCTCTTCATTTTCTCTCTCCTCGTGCTTGAAGCTCAGCCCTCACCGCGTCAATGTAGGGCCCACTCCGGGGGACGTCATCGCACGTCGCCGCGACGCGTCTTCGGGCGCGCGTCCCCGGTATACAATCAGCGACCGACTATGCCTGGGGAGCGCCCAAACATGAAGACCTCCACCGTCGTTTTTTCTACCCTCCTCGCCCTGTGCGCCCTTCCTTTTGCGGTCGGGTGCGAGAACGAGGTCGACGACTCCGCCAATATTCTGCCCTCCAATGACATGATGGTGCAGGATGCCGCCCCGCCCGCCCCGGACGGCGGCGCCACCTGCCGGGACTGTCTGGAAGTGGGCATGTGGTACCGGTTCGACACCCTCACCGTAGAAACTTTGGCCGGCGAGGTGCACCCCGCGGTCCCCACCTTGAACGCAGCCTGGGCGGCCGATGTGGAGAACAAAGAGCTCAATATTCTCTTCGAGATCATGGCCATCGAGGGTGACACCATCTCCATTCGGGCCATCAACGCGGCCTTGCTGGGCGAGGGCGATATTTGTCTCTTGCCCGACACTGCGGTTGATTTGACCATTGCCTCAGACGCCCCGGGCGGGTGTGAGTTCACCACCACCGAGCCGGCGGGCATCAATGTCTACGCCGGGACCACGGACCACTCCAAGAGTTGTGCGCCCAATCGACCCATCGCCAATTCGATCCCCGTCGAGCAGCTCCAATTGACCAATGGGGTGAACGCGGATTGCAGTCGAATCACCACCGGCAAGGTGGTCGAGGCGGCCATTCCGGCGACGGCCCTGACCGAGGTGTGCACCTGTTTGGCCGGACTGACCGGGCCGGCGACCCTCTGCCCCGAATTAGATGCCGACTACGCCGCAGATAACGGTTCGTGTGCCGGCTGTAATCTCGGCTATCAGCCCTTGGGGGAATTGGTCGCCCTGGTTGGCGGCTCCGAGCTGAAAACGGAGTGCACCGATGCCGCAGGCGGACCCGCCGTCTGTTTGTCGGCGAGCTTCGAAGCCGTCCGCTTGGACGCTTCGCCTGCGAATTGTCCCTGAGATTCACGATTTCTCGGGCGTGGGCTCGGGATCGGGCTTGGGTGTGAACTGAGGGCACCGGCGGACCGGCTGGGGCAAATACCGCTCGGGTCTGAGGGTGCAGCGTAAAAAGACCGATCCCCGTCGATTGCCGCTATAGGCACAGCCTGCACATTGGTGGCAGAGACTGGAGAGGAAGGGCATGGTCATGGCGCCATTGTCTCATGTTTTTCGTCGGCAGCGAACGCCATGGTGGAGCGCATCGGGCGGGCGTGCACCCATCCCCCACACTGCGGTATGTTGCCGCGAGTCGTCGGGAGAATTGCTTTGAGTCGTCACCCCCTCGCTGTGCTGGTTTTGCTGGGGACCCTGTGCCTGGCCGGCTGTCCCGAGACCGGGGGCAGTCAGCAGCAACGAATCCTGCCGGACCGTGGACTCGATGGAGACGTGAGCGTGCCCGTCGAAGACGCCGAGGCGGGCGTGGTGCCCGACCTGGGCGTACCCGGGACCGAGAACGGTCATTGCTTTGACGACGAGCCCCGTTGTGATGTGGGGCTGGCCTGTACGGACGGACGTTGTCTGCCTGCGCCGTCGGGGGAGTTGAACGCACCCTGCGCCCAGCACCTGCCCAACTGTATTCCACATCTCCGCTGCATCGACGGGATTTGCCGCGATCAAACCGGAGCCTGCGAGGACACCTGCGCGGCATTGGGAGACCAGGTTTGCGCGGGCGCTGAACGCCAGGTCTGTGCGGCCGACATCGAGACCGGCTGCCTGACGCTGACCGACCCCATCGAGTGCGACCAGGGGCGGACATGTGAGGCAGATCTCTGTGTGGGGCCGCCGGGCACCACCGTGTATCCCAGGCTTTCGCTGATGATCGACCACCCCAGCGTCGAGGCCCCCTTAATGGAAGAGATCGCCTCGACCATGGCCGACTGGGGGATCGAATACCTGCCCGCCTACGAAGTGAATGTGGGCCATTTTCCCGCGGGGGGCGATTGCAGTGCGGCCGGTTTGACCCGCGTCGACGAGGTGCCCGCCGACTTGGCTGCCGGGATCCTCGCGCCGGTGATGTCACCGTCCGCGGGTCGTAATCTCGACGTGGCCCTCTTCAATAGCGCTCATTTCTTGGGGCGCTCCAACGAAGTGGGCGTCATCGTCTTGGTGATCGGTGGTGGGGACCGCTGTGGGCGCGGCGGAGCGGCCCTGCGGCGGGCCCGGAATTTGCGGGGGCGCGGCGCCCATACCTTGGTCATGGTGGTGGGGCCCCAGACCCCCGACGATGTCATCGAACTGCGGCAATTGGCCCAGGCTGGGGGCCTCTCCGCCCTTTCGCCCGACGGCTTTTTTCCGCTGCAGAGCGGCGCTGATTTGCGCGCGGCATTGGACGCTGTGCACGCTCATTTCTCCATCGACTGTCAGGACTACGATGGGGACGGGCGTGGCCCGCTGTGTGGACCGGGTCCCGATTGTGCGCCGTCGGATCCCACCGCTTGGGGTGAGGACGCCGAGATTTGTGACGGCGAGGACAATGACTGCGATGGACGCATCGACGAAGCCGTGGTCGACGCCCCCCTTGCGGATCTCCAGGGCGGGCCCTGTGCAGGCCAAACCAAGATCTGTGTCGCCACCGAATGGGAGGAGCCGGCCTATACCTTGGTCGAGGGCTACGAGCAGACCCACGAGGTGACCTGTGATGGGATCGACAACGACTGTGACGGCACTGTCGACGAGGACATCATCGAGAACTTTTGTAACGAGGGGGTCGGGGTGTGCGCGCAATTGGGTGACATCCGCTGTCAATGGGACGCAGAGACCCAAACGGCGAATTTTCTCTGCGACATCGTGCCCATCGAGCCCATCGACGAAATCTGTGACGAACAGGACAACGACTGCGACGGCGAGACCGACGAAGGTGTGCCGCCGGGTACGGGATACGAGTTTTGTAATGGCATCGACGAGGACTGCGATGGGGTTCGCGACGAGAGCCCCGATCTCTCCCGCTGCGAGGGGCCCGAGAACACCATCGGTGGAGGGTGCGCCCGGGGCGATTGCATCTTTGCCTGCGACTTTAACTGGAAGACCCGGGCGGGGCTGGTGGAGCGCGGCTGTGGCGAACCCGGCTATTCGGATCTGGCCCTGGGCAATGGCTACACCTGCTTTCTCGACGAAGACCGAGACCAATTGACGTGTGTGGGGGATGCACCGCCCCATATGCCGGTAGACGGCCCCATCGTGGACTTTGCGGCGGGCCCCGACCGGATTGTGGTCTTGGACCGTGAGGGACGGATTCATTCTTGGGCCCGACCCGGAGCCGAGCCCATGGAGACCCCCGAGGGCGACGGCTTTACCCGCGTCGAGATGGGGACCTATATCGGGTGTGCCCTCGACGGCGATGGCCATCCCGTGTGCTGGGGCGTGGGGGCGAGAACCCTCCCGGCATTGGGGGACGGCTATATCGACTTCGCCGTAGGTGGGCACCATGTCTGTCTAATCGACGCCGAGAATCGGGTGTCGTGCCACGGCAATTGTCTTGGACAATGCTTTGGTCAACGGGTGCCGCCCGAGGGCCTGAGGGCGCGGCAGATTACCGCGGGGTATGTGCACAGTTGTGCCGTTACGTTGGAGAACGAGGCGGTGTGCTGGGGTGCCGGGCGTGCGCCGTGTGTCGGAGACTGTGAGGGGGTCGCGTTTGCGCGGGGTCAGTCCGCTGTCCCCCAATTCAACGAGAGCGCCATCACCATTACCGCCGGCCGATATCACACCTGTACCATCAGTCCCGAGTTTCGGATTCGCTGTTGGGGCGACGACCGCGAAGAGCAGGTATCTGACCTGCCTGCAGAGCGGCAATTTCTGCATATTTGGGCCGGCTACGACCACACCTGCACCCGGCTCTTCGACGGCTGGGTGCAGTGTTGGGGCAATGATGAACATGGCCAGCAGATCGGCTTCTAGAGGCGGCGAGATGCCTTCAACTCCCCCCCGATACGTCCATGGGTTGAATTCCGGCGAACGTCACGATGCTGGCTGACCAAAGCGGCGAATTCGAGCGCCTAGTGGCCATGCTGAGGGCCGGTGAAGTGGCCGTCTTGGCCGGGGCCGGCTGCTCTACGGATTCGGGTATCCCCGACTACCGGGGCGACGGGGCCGAGGTGAGGCCCAAGGCTCGCCTCATGTATCAGGACTTTATTCGTAAGCCGGCAACTCGACGCCGGTATTGGGCACGCAGCTATGTGGGCTGGCCCAAGATGCGCGACGCCGAGACCAATCTGACCCACCGCGGACTCGCCGGTCTGGAGGCCGCCGGTCTGCTCGCCGGGCTGGTCACCCAAAACGTAGACAGTCTCCACCAAAGGGCGGGCAGTCGAGGCCTGGTGGAGCTCCACGGTGCCCTCGGTCGGGTGATGTGTCTCGATTGCGGGCGACGCAGTCCGCGGCACCGACTCCAGGCGCGATTGGCGGCAGCCAACCCTGGGTGGGAGGCCGAAGCCCTGGAGTTCACGCCCGATGGCGATGCCGAGGTGGCAGTCGCTCGAGAAGAAACCTTTCAGGTGGTCGACTGCGCGCACTGCGGCGGGCGGCTCAAGCCCGATGTGATCCTCTTTGGCGAGAACGTCCCACCCGCGACCGTCGACCAAGCGTGGGCGATCGTCAACGGCGCCCGGAGTCTCTTGGTCGTGGGCTCGTCATTGACGGTGTATTCGGGCTATCGATTCGTGGTGGGCGCGGCCAAACGGGGGCATCCCATCGCCATCGTCAACCGCGGCCCGACCCGGGGCGACGCCCTGGCCGACATCAGGCTCGATACTGGATTGGCGCCGGTATTTTCTGCCCTCGCAGCGCGGGGGATTTTGGCCACTGATGGGGTCGCCCCGGCTTTCAACGCGCCCGACCCGTTGACCGTCTGACCACCAAGACTTCATCTCGCCACCAGTCGTGCCATACTGCCGCAGTCAGGGAAGGGGAGGGGACACTCCATGCGCGTTCCACTACGGGTTTTGTTCATTTGGACGGTCGGTACCGGCGCTCTTTTTGGCCTCGGCTGTCATGAGCAACCGGCGGAGACAGTTGCGGTCTCATCCAGCGCCAAAGATGCCCCCGACGAGCTCTTGAATGCGCCCCCCGCGGTGAAGGCTTCGCCCGTCGCAAAGGCCTCGCCCGTCGCGAAAACGGCCCAGCCCAAAGGCCAAGTCGTGGCTCGAATCGCGCTGAATGCCGAGACCCTCGTCGGACTCGAAGCCGAAGCCATGACCGTTAACGTCGACCCCTTCTACAAAGAGAAGAATCCGCGTTTCGAGGGCTATCCATTCGAGGCGGTTTTGGCGCGGGTGCCGAACATCGAGACCATCGACCGTAGCCGACACAGCCTGCGTTTTGTCTGTTCCGATGGGTATCGGACCACCTTTCCGTTCAAGGCCGTCGAGAATGGTCGGGGGCTGTTGGCCAGCGCGTTGGCCGATCACACGCAGCGCACTGGCAAACCATGGGCGCTGCAGAAAAGAGGAAAAACCGAGCAAACCCCGGCGCCCTATTACTTGGTGTGGGCCGGTGAAACCGATCTAAAGGCGCGGCCTTGGCCGTATCAATTGGTGGCCATCGAGGTGGTGGCCAATGACGCGTTAGAGGCCTCCATCAAACCGCCGGCAGACGCCAATGTCGACGCCGGTTATACGCTCTTTCGGACCTATTGTTTTGCCTGCCATACGGTCAATCTGCAGGGTGGCAAAATGGGACCCGAGCTCAATGTGCCGCGGAACATCTTCGAGTATCGTGATGCAGCGCAGCTCAAGGCCTTCGTGAAGAATCCACAGTCGTTTCGGGCCGCCAGTCTCATGCCGCCCCAAATGCTGCCGGACGCGCAACTCGACGCCATTTTTGCCTATCTGCGGGCCATGGCCCAACGCAAGGTCTGCAGCACCGGCGGAGAGTGCGCCGCCAGAGCCGCCGCGCTCTAGGGGCTTTACTCGGGCGCCGGCAATGGGCACGCTGGCCCCATGGAGGCGGTCGCTGAGCTGGTGCTGGCCGTGGACTTCAAATCCATTGTGGGGCGGTGATCCCGTCCCGGGCGGGTTCGATCCCCGTGCGCCTCCGCCAAATTCTCTCACCCATCGCTGTCGGTGTCCGCTCTCGGGGCCACGCAATTCGCGTTCGGCAACGCCGCGCCCTCTGTTTTTCGTGATCCACCGCGCCAGTTGTCGCGCATTGAAGACAACGCGGTATGCCCGATCCGTCACATGGTGTACTCAAGGGGGTATGGATTTGTGGGGAAATATGGGTCAAGGGGTGATGCAGTGAGTGCAGGTATCCCCCGAGAGGTCACAACGCGCGCGGACGACACGCCGCAGCGCACCATCGGACTCATCGGGGCCACGGGGGTCGGCGTCAGCGCCATCGTGGGCGGCGGCATCTTCGTGCTCGCCGGGGTGGCCTTCTCCACAGCCGGGCCCGGCGCGGTCATCGCGTTCTTGTTCAATGGCATCATTGCCGCTTTGACCGCACTCACCTTTGCAGAGATGTCGACGGCCTTTCCCGAGTCGGGCGGGGCCTATAGTTTTGCTCACCGAGTCTTGTCCGTGCGCGCCGCCTTCGGGGTGGGCTGGATCCTGTGCTTTGCCTATATCGTCGCGGCCGCACTCTATGCCCTGGGCTTTGGTCACTACGCCGGCGAGGCCGTGCGCGGGCTCATCGAAATGGTCGGGTATACGCCGCCCGATTGGCTGACGGGTCGCTCCGTTGCGTTGCTCTTCGCCTTTTTGTCGTTAGGCGTGTACGCCGAAGCGCTGACCCGAAACCCCAAGGGGAGCGCCGAAAAGGCGACGGTGGGCAAGCTGGCGCTCTTTGGCGTCCTAATCTTGGCTGGTCTTTGGGCTGTTCTTACGGCCGATGAGGGCACTATCGGCCCTCGCCTGGATCCGTTCCTGCCATCGGGGTTTTCGGGCATTTTGGTGGCCATGGGCTTTTGCTTCATCGCCGTTCAAGGATTCGATCTCATCCCGACCATCGCCGGGGACATCAAATCGCCCGTGCGCAATATCCCACGGGCGATGCTCTGGGCGCTGGGCATCGCCATGGTGGTCTACCTCCCGCTCTTGCTCATCATCTCCATGGTGGGCACCCCCGGTGATGTGGGGATTGCGACCTTGGCGGCTGCGCATCCCGAGACGGTGATGGCGCTGGCGGCGCAGCAATTCATGGGCCCTGTCGGGTATTGGCTGGTGGTGGTGGCGGCCATTTTGTCCACCCTTTCGGCCCTGGCCGCCTGTCTGATGGCGGCGTCACAGGTGGCCTATCGGATGGCGACGGACCGCACGCTGCCCCGGGTCTTGGAGAAGGTCCACCCGGATCGCAAGACACCTCTCGCGTCGACTATCTTCGTCACCTTGGTGGTGGTGCTGCTTCTGATTCTCATGCCCGATTTGTCGGCCGTGGGTGCCGCCGGCAGTCTCGCCTTTTTGGCCTCGTTTTCTCTGGCCCATCTCACCTGCTACCTGGCGCGTACGCGGGGCATTGCCGAGCAGAACGGATACCTGACGCCGTTCTTTCCGGTGATTCCCATCTTGGGCGGCGTCATCTGCATTGCCTTGGCCGTCTTCCAAGCGGTGGTGGTGCCGTCGGCGGGCGTGATTTGCCTGATTTGGCTCAGCGTCGGCTCCATCGGGTACATGTTCTTCTTTTCCCATCGGGCCGAATCCGTGGACGCCCAGGCCGAAGCGCGCGACCCCCATTTGGTCAAAATGCGCGGTCGGCGTCCGCTGGTGTTGGTCCCCATCGCCAATCCGGCCACAGCGGGCCAATTGATGGCCTTGGCCAGCGCGGTCACGCCCAAAAAGGTGGGCCGGGTTTTGCTCTTGTCGGTGGTGCGCCCACCAGAACGACCGAGCGAGGAACCACCGACTCATCTCATCGCCGCCCAGGAGAGCCTCTCGGCCGCCATGACCCGTGCCCTGGGCCAGGGAGAGGCCCCTCAGGCGCTCATGACCGTGTCGACCGAGCCTTGGCCCGAGATCGCGCGGGTGGCCGAACTGCACCAATGCGAGAGCCTCTTATTGGGCTTGTCTCGTTTTCCGCGCCAGACCCAAGACCGAATCGAATCCCTGCTCGGTCAGGTCGACTGCGATGTGCTCGTTTTACGGGCCGCACCGGGGTGGAACCCGCGCAGGTGTCGGCGAGTCTTGGTGCCCATCGGCGGTCGTGGGTGGCACGACGCATTGAGGGCTCGACTCTTGGGCACTCTGGCCCGAATGGGCATGGAGGAATGCATCTTCTTCCAGAGCTTTCCGCCGGGGACGCCCGAAGACCGGCTCGTCTCGGCCCGGAAGCACCTGCGTCACTTGGGCCGAGAGAAGGTGGGGCGGCAAGTACAGGTGGAGGTGGTGACCACCGAGGACGTGCCCGGCGCCATTATCGAGCGGGCAGCGTCGTGCGATCTATTGCTCTTGGGATTGCGCCGACTCGGCCGCCGAAAGAAGGATTTTGGTCCCTTTGCTCTGCGCCTGGCCGAAGAGGCTGAGACCGCGACCCTATTGATCAGTCGTCGTGGCTGAGCCGACGGGGCGTTAGAACCAGTATTCTGCGTCGATCGCCCACACGAGGGCCTTTTGACCGAGCTCCACGTCACCGATTTCCGTCGTGGCCTTCTCGTAGAACATGCCGTAGAAACCGCTGGTGATCCGCAGCGCGTCCGAGCGGGTGTAGCTGGCCCCAGCGCCGACGAAGTGGCCGTCGAGGAAGAACTGATTGACCGTGCGACTCTCTTGAGTATGCCCGGTGTTGAAGTACACATAGCCCGTGCTGAGCAACCACGCATCGTTGGCCTGATACTCGACGCCCAGACCCGTCTCCCACCCATTTTCGAGCTTGCCGGTGATGTCGAAGCCCAAGAGGGGACCGAATTTGGCATCGGTGTTGAGGAAGTAGGCGAACGAGCCCAGGACGCGCAGGTTCGGGCTAAGGGTCTGGCCGATGCCCAGGGAGATGGCCCCCGGAATATCGCTTCGGCTTTTTTCGCCATCAACCAGGACCGACTGTGTGTCTTTTTTGACCTTGGTCACCATCTCGATGGCGGTGTTTGGCTCCCAGCGGAGGGCGATGTCCGTGCCCGGGAGTGGCCGCACATGCACCCCGAGGATCAGTCCCATACCACTGCCGCTCTGCTGGGCGTCGATGGCCAAACTGTCTTCGATGAATGGGTTGCCCATGGTCTGGAGCTGAAAATCGGCGGCCAATTTCAACATGCCGCGCCCGTCGATGTACTTGCCGCCCAGTGAGACGGCCAGGGCGTCCGAGATCTCGTAGGCGACGCCGAAGGTCAGGCCGATATATAGGGAGCTGGCTTCGAGGGTGGCACCGTCGAAGGTGGCGTCGTCCACGAGGTCGAAGCCGAAGAGTTCGTTGACCTGGTCGAGCACGAAGCCCTTATTGGCGTCGAAGACAGGGTGGGGGGCGGTGAACTTGGTGAGGCCGCCGGCCACGGCCCCGAGGCTGGCGTGGAGGACGAAGTCGCCGTAGTGGGCCGCGACCATGAGACCCGGCGCGTACCAAGCGAAGCCGCCGTCTGTGGCCGATTTTTCGGCGTCGGTAAAGGTCGAGTCGAGGTAGGTGCTCTGGTTGACCAGCTTGATGCCGAATCCCTTCTTACCGAAGGCGAGGCCGGCGGGGTTGTAGAAGGCGGCATCCAACTCCGTCGCGGCGTATCGATGCAGACTCCGACCATATTCGGCACTCATCGCCGTGTAGCGGTTGATCTTGCCCGCCGTTGCCGGTTCGACCCCTAGGGTGGCGAGCAGCACTGTGACGACCAAAGAGACTCGGCGGCCGAGAGAGAGGTTCATTTTATCGTCCTTGTTCAACCGTGACCGCTTTTGGGTCCGCCCACCTTGCCTTCAGAGAGGCCCAGGGCGAACGGGGCAGAGTGTCAGCATAGCGCAGGAGCCGCCCGAGCGTCCCGTAGCGATCGATCCCGAAATCGAAGAGGTCGTTGCATCCGTCGGGCGTCGCGAAGGTGGTGACCATCCAGTGGGTCTCCGGATCTTGACGATACAGGCGCACGGCATCGAGTAATTCGGCCGGATATTCGGGGCGCTCGATGAGGTCGGCGATGGCGGCTTGCCGGGGGTGATTCCCGGCGACGTAGAGCTCCAATTGGTCTTCGAGGCGATCCAACCCATCGGGGAACATCTCCAAGAGGCCGACGTCGTACGCCGCTGAACAGTGCACCACATGGAGAAGATGCTGAATCACCGTGTCGCAATCCACAGCCAGACCCGTCGGGTCCATCATGGTGCTCGGTTCGTCGAGGACGCGGAGGAACTGCAGCCAGTACTGATTCTTGTCGTAATTGGCGTAGAACTCGTCGTTGGAGGGCATGATGTAGCCCGTCATCATATCGTAGGACGCCATCCAGATTTGCCACTCGGTGGGGGTGGTTTCGATCAATCCCCGCGACTGGAGTAGGGCCAGACGCCGCCGACGCTCCTTGCGATACACCGTATTCCAGGTGGTGCGCATGGCGTTGAAGAGTTTACGGCGGATCGCCGACCAGGGACCGATGGCGGCGCGGAGTTCTTTGAGGCGAAGGGCAAAGCTCATGGGAGGTTTCCTGTGGACTGAGTTTCGAAGGTGTCTAAAGCAGCGAGAATCATGTCGTCCCCCAGACGGACCAATGTGCGTGCGGCGGCCTCGGCGCGTGCCTCGTCGCCGGCGGAGATGGCGTGGGCCACCTCGAGATAGTGCTCGCGTGCACGAAGCTCGGTGGCGATGAGCTGCCGAAAGGGGCCGGCCGTGGCGACGTAGGTCACCCGGAGGGAGTTGAAGGCCAATTGGTACGCCAGATTTTGGCTCGCGCCCACCACCAGCATCCAAAAGGCGATGCTCTCGTGGGCGAGGGCATCTAGGTCCCCTTTGGGATCCACCGCCTCGGCCGCTGCCAACACCTGCTCGGCCTGGTGGGTCGTTCGGCGTCGGGCGGCCAGGCGGGCGGCGTCCGGCGCCAGCACCGAGCGCATTTCCGTAATGGCGCGAACGAGGTTTGGATCCACGGGGACATTGGGATCAGAGATCAGAGCGGGGACCACCTCGAGCCCTGCATGAATACGATAATCGAGGACTGTCTTGGGCCCACTGTGCTGGATGTGAATGAGCCGAGCCGACGCCAAGCGGTTCAGGGCTTCGCGTACGGTGCTTCGGCTGACGCCGAGGGCTTTTGTGAGGGCCGCCTCGGTGGGCAATGGGCTCCCCGGCGCAAACGTGCCGTTGAGGATCCGAGCGCGAAGGGCGGCAAACGCGTGGTCGACCACCGATGCGCGGCTCACGGGCGCCAGACCCGCATGAGGCGTAGAGCCGGGGTGGCTCGCACCACCCAATCCACTTTCTTGCCGCTTTTGCACCATCACCAAAACCACATTGTCGGATTGTCAGACAATCTTATGGAAACCATGATTTTGATCAAGCCAAATGGAGAGAACGCTGCACGTCGAGCAGGGTAGATGAGGCCAGAGATGCAATGAGGCTGCCCGTGAAATCGGTATGCAGGTGTTTTCGGTGCTGAACCGGACTGAGGAAAGAGGGTGGAAACGCGTTCATCGGTCTCCGTGACGAGGTGGGACAAATACGTCTCGAAAGCGCTGGGGAAACTGGGACGCGAATGTCCCGAAAAGACCTCGGTTTGGATGGCAAACGACGTCGGTCGGGGTTGGCAAAGTTTTTGCTACCGATCGGTACAGTTTGAGTTTCTCACTGGGAGGTCGTGATGAATCAATCTGAACTCGAGAGGGCATCCAATATTGGCTTAGTCCTCGTATTTCTGGCTGCGTGGTCCATGGGGTGTAATGGAGTGGACGAGGTGTCCGCGCCCGCTGGGCCCGACGGCGTGGAGATCATTATCGACTCCATGGGCGTGCCCCATATTTACGGGCGGACTGACGTCGACGTCTTCTATGGCTATGGCTACCAATTGGCCACGGATCGAATGTTCCAATTGGAGATGTTTAGACGACAAGCCTTGGGCCGATCGGCGGAGATTCTCGGTCAAGGAGGCGTGCTCCGAGATCAGCAGGCGCATATCTTCAATTGGCGCGACTGGGGGCGGTTGGATGCAGCTTGGATGGCCCAGAACGAACCCGAGCGGTATGGGCTGATCGAAGCCTATGTGGCCGGGATCAACGCGCGGGTCGCCGAGGTCCGGGCGGGGGCTGCACCACTGCCCTATGGCTTTGGGGCCGATGGGTATGACTTTTTGCCCACGACCTGGGAGACCGATGACGTCTATGTGGTGCAGAAAATGGCGGCCTTTGCCCTCGATTTAACCGTGGAGTTCGAGATCTTCATGACCTTTGCCGATCAGCTCTTTGGGCAGGTCCTGCAAGGCGTCGAACTCTTCAAACCCGCACGGACCAGCTTTGGGCTGTCGGGTCCCGAGCGGCCCACGCCGCTACAGACGGCTGCTCTCGACGCGCCCGCATTTCGGGTGCCCGAGGCGCCCAGTATGCCTCTCGATGGGCTCCTCCACTTGGCCCAGGGACTGAATACGCTCCGCAATCTGGGCAGCAATAATTGGGCAGTAGACGGGCGTCACACGGAGACGGGGATGCCGTTTTTGGCCGGAGATCCGCATATGCGCTTCGACTACTCGGGGTTGGTCTATGCCGTGCACCTCAACAGCGCCGATGCCGGCGGACGCTATGACGTGGCGGGCTTTGCCTTTGTGGGGGCGCCGGGGATTGCCATGGGCCACAACCGAGACGTCGTGTGGTCGCCGACCTCCAACTTTGGTGACGTAATGGATATGTGGGAGGTGCGCATCACCGATGAAGGCGCCCATATTGCAGACGAAGTGGTGCCGGTGGTGACCCGTGAAGAACGCTTCGTCATTCGTGGCGAGGGCGACGCGGCGGGGGAGGGGAGTGATGCCTTTGTCACCGTGCGCGAAGTGCCCGGCTACGGGGCCGTGGTGCCTTACGAGCAAGTGGGTTCGCCCATCCCGATCGCGTCTGCGGGCCGCGAAGCCCTGGTGGGATGGACCGGCTATGCCCAACGCCCGGCTCGATACTTCCTCGAACTCAATGACGTCGACAGTGTCGACGCCTTCGAGGCCGCCGTCGATCGCATGGGGGAGATGTCCTATAATTTTGTCGGTGCAGATGCCCAGGGCATTCGATATCGGGTGGGTCTCGACGTTCCCAAACGGGCCCATATCGCCCCCGGCCGACAGCCCTGGCGCCTCATGGATGGATCCGACCCCAAAGCATGGTGGTCGGGTGAGTTTCTCTCCAAGGACAAGCAGCCGCGGAGCAGCGGTGGCGAGCGTGGCTTCATCGCCACCGCCAACACCGATCCCTTCGGCTTTACGGCCAATGGTGGGGTCGATGACGACCCCTTTTACTGGGGCGCCTTTTACTCGCCGGGCTGGCGACTGAGCCGCATCGAGTCGGAGCTGACGCGCATGATCGCCGAGGGCCCTGTGACCCTCGAGCAGATGATGGATCTGCAAAACGACACCCACAGTAATTTGGCCGATGATCTCTTGCCCGTCCTGGAGGCGGCGTGGACGGCGGCCGCCGATGATCCGGCGCTTGCCGAGTGGGTGGCCAACCCCGATCTGCAAGCGGCCTATGACCTGCTCGTCGACTGGGATCGAAAGATGAAGCGCGACTCGGCGGGGGCCTTGGTCTTCAATGCCTATGCGCATCTATTGACCGAGACGGTGCTATCCGACGATTTGCCGCTGCTCTACGACGTGGTGATGAATATGCACTCGGTCTATCTGCTCAAGGTGACCATGCTGGCCGTCAACGGCCGGTTCAGTAGTGCCGACCACGTTCTTCAGGGGGGCGTACACACGGTGATGCTCACCGCTTTGGCCCGAACGGCCGATTTCTTGATCGACCGGTTCGGCGCCGTCACGCCGGCGACGTATCGGTACGGCGACCTTCATTTCGTTCAATTCGATGGCGCATATGGAATGGGTCTGGCTCTGGGTGAGGTCCCCGTCGACGGGGGCGAGTCGACGGTCAATGTGTCGGCAGGCCGGTTCTATGAAGATGCCGCCCCCGCCGAGAAGTGGATTTCTAATTGGATTCCCATGGACCGCCTCGTCGGCACGTTTGATGCCCACGGACAGCCGGAGGTGTACGTGAACTTTCCCATGGGCAATGTCGCCGACCCCGAGAGTCCACACTTCGATGACCAACTCGATGACTGGCTCGAGGGGCGCTATCGCAAGTTGCTCTTTGAGCGCGACGAGATCTTGGCCGACGCCGAAAAGACCGTCCGGATTCGCCGGGCCGACGCTCGCTGACGGCTGAACCCACCGCCCATTCGCCGCACA
>Ga0115011_10001662_pt1 | contig 15960 bp, 13 predicted proteins | sample TroAtlMetagenome_2_FD_88705 | JGI IMG/M metagenome (GOLD analysis project Ga0115011, IMG submission 88705) | Marine eukaryotic phytoplankton communities from Atlantic Ocean - Tropical Atlantic ANT8 Metagenome | ecosystem: Environmental > Aquatic > Marine > Oceanic | place: Tropical Atlantic...
ACGACGACGACGCCGTGGAATACTTCACGAGACCCATGACTAGAACTCTCTCTCTCTCTCTCTCTCTCTCTCTTTCTCTCGCTCAAGCAGGGCGGAGCGTAGAGTCGGTCTCGTTCTCTGCCCTCAAAAATAGATGGAGTCTTTTGTATGGAAGAAAGTGGGGGAGTTTTTGACGAGGAAGAGGTCTGAAAATAAAATCGTAGGAAACGTCATACGTGACACACACACACACACACACACACACACACATAGTAACGCGAGAGTGCAAAACTATCCAACGACGCGCAACTCGCACTCAACCGATTGCATACTAATATTGTTATGTTGTCCATCGTTTCATCATCCACTCGCGTGGCTTCCTTCAAATCCTGCTCTTCTTCCTCTTCCATTTCTTCCTCTTCTTCTAGCAGAGCAAAAATGCTGACGACATCGATGGGGAAGAAAACAACGAACAAAATGAATATCAAGAAACAACAGAAAAGAGAGAGATCTGCAACGATCGTCGTCAACAGCAAAGGAGACGATACGCTTAAAAACCTGGAGTCTTTATTACCGGAAGACGATAACGAGCGGTTACAAAAAGAGAGAGAACGAGAAGCTGAAGAGAAATACAGGGAAAAAGAGGAACAGAAAAGATTAGCGGATGATTTGGCAAGCGCGATAAAGAATCAACAAAAAAATAAGAAGAACCTGTTCACGATGAATGACGACGGAGAGTACGATTTTTCGCAGAAATCTATCGCAGCGTTGTGCTACATGCTGCCTTTGCTCGACTCGTTGAAGTATTCAAAATTTCTGTTAATTCAGTTCCCTCTCGCTTCATTGGCGTTGTTACCGCTGAAGCCACTGATTGAGTTATGGTTTGCACTTGGGTTTTTACAAATTGCCGTGTTTTTTGGCATGTATTTGGGCATAGTCCAGAATCAGAACATGTCGAGATTTGTGAGGTTTAACGCGCAACAGGCGATTTTATTGGATATTTTGTTGATTCTTCCGGACGTTCTCACAAGATTGTTCGCAGGTATGGATGGACAAGGACCAACGGGAGGAATAGGCCTCCAAGCCGAAGTCATCATGTTCAACTCGGTGTTCTTGTTCACGTACATTTCTTGTTTAGTAGGTTCTGTGTCTGCAACGTCGGGTAAAACGGTTAAGTTGCCGCTCATTGGGGATGCGTCGGACTCGCAAACGAGATAATAAATTGCTTTTTTAATAATCATACAATCACAAAACAAATTCGATTTCTATTTTTCTCTCTAAGTACACTTCTACATCTCGAGCATGTCGCTGCGTTTATTCTTTGGTCGTCTCGCAGGTGCGGCTTTTTTCTTCTTCTTGTTCGAATAAGCATCTACTCCTGCGTTATCCTTGATGAACGACACCGTTCCTTTCCTCACTTCTTTGTCCTTCGATGACACTAGTTTCTTTTTTGCGACGATAGCTTGCCTCTTCTTTGCGCGAGCACTCGATTTACCTCCTCCTGTAGGTGCAGCTGGTTTTTCTTTAACGTCCCCTCGCACATCAGCTAAAATAGATTCGAATGATAAACCAGCTTCTCCATATCCGTCGGAATCAGAGTCGCCGCCGTCATCATCTTCCTCATGTTCGTCATCTTCTTCTTCCTCGTTATCGCTTCCAAACTTATCGAGAATTTTATCGTCTAAACAAGGACCATCTTCATTGTCGTCTATTTCAACGTCCTCGGATTCAGAAGCTTCAATATCATCTTCGTCGTCGTCGAAACCATCCACTTTGCCCCTTTTTCTTGTCTGCCCTTTCTCATCTTCTACTTCCTCCTCTTCGTCGTCGTTATCCCACGCATCCTCGTCCCCGTCCTCGCCTTCTTCGTCGCTGCTTTCAATTTCTACATCCTCAATTTCGTCGTCTCGCGCATCTTCGGCGTCGAACAATCCATTTGCACGCGGAATTCTTCGACTAACTTGTTTCACCAACAAATCTCTCGCCGTTTGCGTCATCGCTTCCGCGTCGTCGCGTTCAGATTTTGATGCATTTTCGGACACGTCGCCGGCATTCTTGGCGTTCTTAGCGTCTCGAACTGCCGCTAAGACGTCTTCGCTCGGTGGTAGCGAGGGCGGTGGTGCGAAATATGGAATTCTTCCACGTTGCCAATCAAACAAGATGGACTTCGCCACTGAATTCAAATCTGGTTCACCCCCTTTTAACAGTTTGCCTTGATTTCTCGCGACTTGTTCAAGAAAATGTGTCGGTGAAGTCCAAGACGCGACTCGGTAGGCTTTCCGTAAATATTCCGGCTTTACTCTGGCTACCACATCCGGTATGTGGTCCGCAGCGTCATCCATCTTTTCTATTCTAACAACGCCTTTCAAAACGGCATCCGTATCTGTATCCTCGGTATCATGATACACGACGCCAGGACAATCGATGAGAAAAATACGCTTTGTCAAGTTGACATATTGCCAAACTTTCGTTTCACCGGGAATCGGAGCCGTCACACACACGCGTTTCGTTCGCAAAGCGTTAATAACGCTTGATTTACCTACGTTTGGGTACCCGATAAATCCCACTGAAATATTTTGCTTATCGGACCTTAAACGAGAGAACTGTCTCAAGATGGATAAAAGCGCACCCTTCCCGAACGGATTAGTTACCGAAGCGTGGAACGCAATGGTTGGATACTCCTTCGACAACGCATATAACCAACGTTTGGTAACCCACGCGGGAACTAAATCGACTTTATTAAGCAACAAAATCAAATGTTTGTGTCGTTTCATGGCGTCCATTTTTAAATGCTTCTCTAAATGTTCGCATCGTGTCCCCAAAGGATCTCTCACGTCCAACACTTGAATCAAAACGTCCGAAGAGTCGACGACTTTATACAACTCTCCCCAAATGCGCTTGGACTGTCCTTTTTGAAATAACTCGTCACCACCAGCTTTGCGAACGCCATCGTCTGCAGTTACCAAGTCGCGGTCGTGCAGTGCGCCAGTCTCTATCCCTTCGTCGTACGCCTCTCCCGCCAACTCGGCAGTTTGCGCCATTGCTACGATGTCGTCCATTTGCAGATTTGGTTTCTTCCTCGTTTTCTTCGCTCCAAATACGCTCGAAAACGGCGTTTGGTTCAATAACTTCACCCGTCTCGATCGTCCTTTCTCTGGGTCCGCTAATAATGACAAAGGAAGTTTCTTCTGCTTCAAAATCACCTGATACCCGTCCGCAGTTTTCTCTGCCATTTCGTCTCTAAACTCCGCCAGTTGCTTTTGGCCGATAACTCTAGTGTTCCCGAACCATCTTCGATCGGGAACAATCCTCGTGCTCGGCAACTCTTTCGATTGTAACTCTTGCTTTATAATCTTTCCTTTTTTATCTCGTATCGGTCGTTGTTTGTACATTTTCAATCGTCTCACGGTCGCGGCGCTTCTTTGCGAGTTTCCATGAACGCTGCCTTTGGTTCTATTGTCCGTGCTCATGGAATGTTTCGGTTTCGCTGCTTCGGCACCACCACGTCTGCTCGCACCACCGCCCATCGGCGACTTCTTCTCTCTCGTCTTCTTTGCCATCGTTCCCTGCTCTTTTTCGCTTACTCCGTCTCTTTCTCGTCTCGTTCCTTTCTCAATAGAGAAGGTGGTGAGAATGACTGACGCCTTTCGCTAACGCCGCCAAAAATCACACGCTTTTTTTTCTTTTTCAAGAGAAGAGAAGAGAAATCCTCTTTCGTCTTTTTTTCCACAAACAAACGCACTCACCCCGCATCGCCGTCACGGGCACTCTCTCTTGTTTCCCTCTTTCTGCCGTAAGAACGATGATGGAAGCGAGCGATGACGATCGCAGCAGTCACGTGCTGACCTGCCACACCGCACCTGTACGTTGTGATACTCTTCTTACATTCTTTTGCCGTTCCTTTTGCGTGTGCGTGTCAACTGACGGCGAACATTATTCGTTTTCTTTTCTCAACTTCTTAAACAATACGAAACAGGGCGTTATCTTCGAGTCTGTGGACGAATTGAAAGCGCACTATCGCACTGACTGGCACAGATACAACTTGAAGCGAGATACGAACGGTTTACCGGTGGTTGGGAAAGAACTGTTCGACCGAGTGTTGATGCAAGCGGAAGCGAGCAAGTCGGCGGCGCAAAAAGTCGTCTCGAACGCTCACTTGAAGAGGAAAGAGGAAGTGCCAAGATCGGTCGCACGAGCGAGACGATTGCAAGAGTGGTGCGATCACCACAGAGACGAAATCGAAGAGGCGGAAAGAAAAATCGCAGCCGGGGAAGATTTGTGGGAATCTTCAGAAGAGGAAGAGGACGACGACAACGACGGCGGCGGCTCGGGTTGGGAGTCCGTGGATGAAGATGAAGCGGAGGCTATTTTAGCGAGAATTGAATCGATGAACATCGAAGAAGGGGGGGAGGAGGAAGAGGAAGACGATGACGACGTTTCACAAAACGAGGGAAAATATGCGACGGTAACTCTGGCCGATAATGGCTTTGAGTTAATCGTTCACAGACCAGATGGTCAAACGAAAAGAATAGGACCGCGAGAGCTCAAACGGTATTACAAACAAAGACACAAACCGTCCGACGAGAGAGAAGAGGATGAAATCGCAAAAAGTGAATTGTACGAACGAATGACGAAGCACATCCCGGAGAAGAAATTAGGCACGGTTAAAGGCGAAAGAGGAAATGGCAACGGTTTAGCTCAGAGATGGGTGAAAATCAATCAGTTGCAAAGGCGTTCGGAGAAAAGTCAGCAAAAGTACATGGCAAAGTCGCACAACATTTTCGCCGGTTCTGGGAACAAGAAGTTCGACATGAACATGCAAAATGCAAAGACAAAGTTACCAAAATCTGTCCCATACTAGTCTTCTTCTTTTACTATATGTAGAGAAGGTTTGTAAATTATAGAAAACATGGTAAATTACTACTGCGCGTCAAAAAACTACGGGTACCGTCACGTCAAACTCTAAGGAAAATAAAGGCAACTTTTGAAATTAGCATCACAAAATTTCATTAAACTCAAACGACATCGCGACATAAATAAGAGAATGAGCAACATACGCACCATTCATGATACTCCTACAAACACTGGAACAACGAGTAGCAACCGTTTTTCCATGAGTCCAATTGGTGGAGGGCAACCGATATACGTTGGAACTTTGTTTGGCATTGAAATAACTTTACACCCATTGTTGCTGATTTACTTTTTAGTTTCCGCCGCCCTTCCATGGTTGCTGCATTCAAAAACGATGACGATGAAAGTGTGGATGTATCTAGTTGTCGTGAACATTCCTTTGTTATTTGGGACAGTCTTATTGCACGAATTAGGCCACTGTTTCGCGACGAGAAAAGTTGGTGGAGAAGTACACGGCATATTATTATGGCCGTTAGGCGGTTTAGCCTACATCGGACACTCCGGCGATGCTAAAGATGATTTGATTGTCTCCATAGCGGGTCCTTTAACGCACATTCCTCAAGCGTTGTTGTGGTACGGATTATCTCAAGCGTTTTCACCGGGAACGTTTATGTACATGTTGTGCGTTCACGCATTGCGGCTTAACATATCGCTAATGCTTTTTAACTTGTTCATCCCGTGTTATCCTTTGGATGGCGGTAGAATTTTCGCAGCATCCTTGCAATTGATGAAAATTAGAGTTGACATCGCGGCAAAGATTTGCGCATTCGTTTCGTTGGTGTGCGCCGTTAGCATTGGCGTATATGGCTTCCTTCATGATGAAATAATTGCCATGTTCATCGGCTTTTGGTGTGCGCAAGAATCGTACAACCTATACGTCCACACGAAAGAAGAACGGTTGCAAGAGCATCAGATTTTCAGCAAATACGCGATCGAGACGAACGATGGCCCGTACAATCAGATTTAGTAGATTTTATGTTCTATAGTCATGCAGCATGTATAATATTACATATCCTAATGGCAAAATTTTATATACGAGTCTTTTCGATTTCATCGTGCGTTGATGGACGAAGACGAGTTTGTTGAAAAATCAAGAAAAACAATGGGATCCAAAGCCTCTAGGCGCTTAATCTGCGCCTCAGATAACTTTCCTTCTCTGTACGCCTCTTTCTGATCTTCTATCCAGGCTTTGATGCTGTTTGCTTTCTGCAAATTCACTACCCTTTTCCTACTCACGTAATCTGACATTTCCGATAAATTTTTCAACCACGCGGCAGAAATTGGTGTTAAATCGACGCCGATAATCGCCAATTTATCCATCTGTCCCTCCGTTAACTCTCCTTTTTCAGCCATTTCTCTCGTTTTCATGAGCCATACCGCCAAAGGACTTCCCAAAGGAGGCTCTGCGTATTGCCCTCGCTCGGCTAAAAACATAGCCATATCTGCAGCGGATTCATCAAAAGCAGTCAGTCCGCCTTGGAAATTTATGTTCACAACCGAAACGGTACTCTCTGCCTCGTCTTCGTCGAGCTTCAAACCTAAAGTACGCAATCGAAACTCGCGCTTCTTCGAAAGTTTTCCACTCTTAAATAACGCTCGTTGTTTCGCGACCCATCTTCCTAAACCACCTTTCTCGCGTTCGCAAAAACTCGGATCGCAGTTCCCAGTGATGCACTGATATTCAACCAACTCGTCGAACCAACTTTCCCAGACCGTGTTTGCTTGTAAAACCTTGGTCTCTGGTTCTAGCGCATCGAAACCTACGATATCGAGTAAATACAGTTGCTCTTGCGCTAACGATCCAGACGTTCTATCCAAGCGCGTCTCCAAGACCCATTCCCTTAAAGTCTCTGGCACTCTCTTCACCAAACCTTTCGTTCTTGCGTAATACGTATCCTTCACCTTGCCACTTTCATCCCGTAACGGTGGTCTTCCAGTGCGTTCACGCATTCGAACTCTACCTAACGTACCACCACTTTCTGATAACTGTCTCGCGGCATACTCTAATAAACTAAAATTCCATTTCGACTGCGTTGGTGAAACTGCCAACAGCTGCGGCGCCGCTTGGATAACTTGCCGAACTTCTTCCTGGGACAAACCGCACCTTCTAAAAACTTCTATAGCATTCTGCGCGTTTTGCGCGATGAGTTTCATCCGCTTCCGATCGACTAGCGCTCTACCTTTAGCGGTAATCCGCCAAGCCGCCGCGGCTGAAAATGTAGCCACCGCTTCGTCTTCTGTAAAACCAACGACTTCGACTAAGTAATTTTCCACATATGCTTGCATGTTATTCGGTCGTTTTTTCGATGCCAACGGTTCAACCACGCGTCGTTTCTGTCTCAAAGACGGGAAAATCTCTTCTCCCCATCCGTCGCCTTTCCTCTCGAGCTCCCACACGAGTTCGGTGTTGATTTGATTGATCTGGGTGCCTTCCTTCGCACTCGGCGAAGAGGGTGAAGAAGTTGATTTTGACGTGGATATTCTGCTCCTTTGGGCATTTTTCCTCGTCGTCCTCGAGGACGATGAAGAAGAACTCGCTTCCATCTTCGATCTGCTCCGTCGTTCGTCTCGAACAGTCTCTTCCTCCTCGTCTCCCTCTTCGTCCACGGATCGATCGTAATCGTACGACGATCTCGAAGACGCGCTGACACAGAAAACGTCTTCTCTTCTCTTCTCATCGTGGGAAAACGAGTGCAAAAGACGACAACCCGCCTTTTGCAGATTACGCATTTTCTTTCGTCTTTGCGTCGCGCTCGTCGTGATCATCGGATCCGAGATCCTCAGCCTCGCTAACGTGCCGCGCATTTCTGTTCGTTTATTCACTCATTTACCGTTCGTGTTCATCGTTTCCTAACCGCATACACAAAGTGCGTTTTGTATCTGTGGAGAGACCCTTTGGAATCGTATCTTCTTCTCTCCTCGAAAGAGTGATCGAAGAAGGAGAAAAAAGAGAGCAAAGAAAAAAACAAGCAAAAAGAAAAAGTCCAGTTTTTTAGGGCACAAAACAAAGTCGTTTTGTCATTTGTCGTCGTCGTCGTCGTCATCAAAAGAAAGCTCTTCCGAAGTCGCTTCCGTTTTTTTTTTCGTCTTCTCTCTTCTGTCCAGCAACACTCTCGCTTGCTTTTCGACTTTACAAATACGATGGGACTGCGAGCGTCAAAACCAAAAGATACCGCGAACGGCACCGCGCACCAGCAGCCACAAACTCCCGGTGGACTCCGAGTGCGTCGCTTTGAGCTTTTTTTCCCTCTCTCTCTCTCTCTCTCTCTTTGGAAAGCGAAATCGTCTCTTTCTTCTTCGAAATGTTTTCTGACGCTCTCTCTTACTTCTCTCTTACTACACACAAAGCTCACGAGTAAGCTTTTGAGAAAGCTTGAAGTTTCGAACGGCGGCGGTGGTGGCGCTCAGTTCTCTCTGTCGAGTTCTAAACATGAACACCAACAAAGACGGAGTCCTCCTCTTCCATCATCCTCATCATCCTCATCACCATCACCCACGACACAAGCGGACCACTATTACTTACAAGCGAAACCAGAACTCACGCAGTTACTTCAAACAGCCACCAAATACAACGAAGCCTTATTGAAACACGAACAAAACGAAATCGATAGTTTAGCGAAATACATCAAAGAGATTGAAACTGTGGAGAAGAATCCGTACGAGGAAGACTATAAGAGCGAGAGCGCGCGCGAAAAGTTGAGAGCGGCGAAGAGTAAACTTGAAATGTCTTCGAGGAAGGTTAAAGAGTGCTTCGAGAAGGAGTCGTCGTCGTCGGAAACTTTGCCGACGAGGTGCAGAGCAGTCGTCGTGCAGTACGAAAAGTGTGGACAAGAGGCGTTAGAGGCGTTCGTTGCGGCGAGAAGTGAGTAGTAGAACGTCAAAATCGTGTAGTATTTTTAATATTAGTTCTAGGAGTACTCGTAGTCAGAAGAAAAGTCCTCACAACGCACGTGCGATGCGATAAAGACACACACGCACGCACGCGCGCGCGCGCGAACGCGAAGAGCAAGAGCAAGAGCGAGAGATGTATGCGGACGAAGCCTTGGCGGTGGGCTCGTTCCTCGCCTGCGTCGCCTGTTCGCACGCGCTCAATCGTCAAAGGCACAAACGACAGATAATTCACGACTCGCGGTTTCAGCCGTCTGTGGGAGAGCGCTGGCGACTGAAGATGACGCTGGCGACGAAGAAGAGGCACGAAAGGTTACAGAACAGAAGAAAAAAATACGCGTGGAATGGTGGTGGTGGTGATGATGATGATGATAATAATAATAATAATACTAGGTACGGTGATGGAAGGAAAAGCGGAGAGTCGGAAACGCGGTTTCACGATGTGTCCGAATACCTCTCCTCCTCGGACGAAGTTAACGAAAGCGACTACGACATCGACGAACTCTTAGACGGAGACTATTTCGACTCCGACGTCGACGACGACTTTTTCGACACTCGGTCTCGTTCGTCCACTGCAAATAGCGCGAGGAGGACGACATCCTCCTCGTCTACGTCGGTGACAAGAAAAAGTAGAAAACTCGGCGAGTTACCAGACGAAACGGCGTACAAGTTTTGGTCTACGGCAAAGCTCCGCGACCATCCATGTGTGCCGTATTGCACGTGGCGTTTGAACGACGAAAACGATATGGCACAAAATGGAGGACGAGATATACTTCTCGTGAGAATGGGCGCAGCAAACTCAGAGCTTTCTCACGAAAACAAGCAACTCATGGACCAAGTGATGGTGTCTACTTTATACCACGGCATCAAAACGCGCCTGTTAGGTCGAGATTATAGAACAGTTCCAGGTCAAATAGACGTTCTCATTGACATGCAAGGATGCGGCTTAACCAAACCACCCCCATTTGACGTCATCGCGAGAGGTCTATCCGCCATCGGAGAGCTCTTTTACGAGCGTGCGAAAGTGCACAGGATCGGCAATCCTCCGCGAGGGACGCAGATTTTAATCAACGCCGTCATGGCGTTGTTATCGAAAGAGATGCGAGATTCGGTAAAGATTGTCATTCTGAGAGATGCACAGAGCGACGAGGCCATGAGACGAGCGTACGAGGCTAAATGTTTGGTTAGCGATAGCATGAAGTAGAGAGAAGGGGAAAGAGAACACCCGCAACAGACAAAAATAGAGAGAAGAATGTAAATGTGTGTAAATGAGCAAAGCAAGACTCCCCCGCGAATAAAAAATCCATAGAGATCCTTTTTTTGTTCTTTTTTTTCTTTTAATTTAAGCGATCGCCGCGTCCTAATAATTACGACACGCTCGCTCGCTCGGCACTTCATCGAATACAAGAACGCGCGTAAAACACCATCATCGCAACGACATGTTTACGTGTTCTTCTCGTCATCACATTTCCGACACTTTTCTCCCGCGTTTCCTCCTCCTCCTCCTCGTTGTTGTTCTTTGTGGCGTAACCGAATTCGTCGTTGCCGCTGGCCACGGAAATTCTGCATTATATCACGAACTGAAACGTACGTATGGGTTCGGGAATAAAGAACCAGACGCGGTGCACGATAAACCTCCCGAGCCAGAGGTGAGAAAACCAGCGGATTTGCACGAAGTTGGGAAAGAGTTAGACCACGAAAAGTTAAGAGAAGAGTTTGAGTTGTTCCCGGACCATCACAAAATCGACAACGCCGTGCACTGGTCGGGCATAACCGCGTTGAAACAAGGGATAAAACTCGGGAACAACACGTACGTGAAAACGACTTTAGATTTAGGGGCAGACGTGAACAGGACGTTGAAAGGGTCGAGGCCGATCCATTTTAGCGCTGCGCACTGTCCTTTCCGCGAGCAAGTGCAGATTGGGAAGACATTAGTCGAGCACGGTGCGAGTGTCGTGGACGTCAACGAGGACGGGTATCAACCTATCCACTTCGCTACAAGAATGTGGCAACCCTTGTGTACGAACTACGTCGAGTGGTTGTTACGAAACGAAGGTGTCGACGTGAACGAGCGACGCACGATGGGTAACGAGACGACGCCTTTACACGAAGCTGCGTTACGATCTTCGTTGAAAATGGTCGAAATGTTAGTGGAGAAAGGCGCGGTGGTTGACGCCGTGGATACTGAAGGCGATACCGCTTTGCATAAAGCGGTAAAAGGAGATCACTTACCGGCCATGCATCATTTGTTGAAGAATGGAGCGAATCCGCACTTGAAGAATAAACGAAAGGTATCGCCGTTGGAGTTGGCGCAGAAAATGAAAAAGGATTACGACACGATGCAAGTATTTGAGAAAGATTACGGTTGGAAGCATGATGATACGGGAGTCGCACACACCGAGTTATAGCGTAGGTTTTCTTTAATAACAATACGTGTGTTGTACAAGAAGAATTTTACAATGCGTTTGCTCCATCAATAATAGTAATACTCTCTACCACATTAATTTAGCTTCTACCGATGTTTTTTGGTGGGACAAAGGGCAGATTAGGATGGGATTCAGGCGAAGCATCGGGGTCCGGTTTCCACATTTTGATAGTTTTATCTGCTTCGCATGAAATCAATCTCTCCCCAGTCTTATCGAAACTCAACGCAAATATGCCAGCTTCGGCTTCCATAGAACCTGGTTGAACCTGCGTTTGCAACGATTGGAAACAGTGTCCGGTTTCGTAATCCCAGAAGCGCATGCTACCATTGTCTCCTCCAGAAATCATGACGTTGTCTTCGTTGAGTGCCATGGCGTTGACGATAGCGTTTTGCTTAGATAACATGTTATGTTTAAACTTACCGTCTGGTAAACCAAACTTTTTGATGTTATCTGCCGAGGCAGAACTAAACTCCCAGTATTTCTGATGCATTACCATCGCACGAACCCCCTTTTTGTGGTGCGTCAATGTCTTCATGCACTTACCTGCCGCTAAATCCCATGTCTTGATAGTCGAATCGTAACTTCCTGTGATGACTTGAGGATCTACATTCTCAGTTATGATTGATCCTATAGTTGATTCGTGTCCTGATAAACAAAAAACTTGCGTCTTCGTACGAATATCCCAAACTCTGCATGCAGAATCTCGACCACCAGTCATCAATATATCCAAATCTGGATGTAACGCTATCGAATACACGCCGCTCAAGTGGCCGTGGTAGTTTCTAATCACTTTGTTGTACTCTAAATCCCAACATTTGACTTTTTTATCCGCACCGCACGAAAACATGTACGGATGCTTGTCAGAAATGGCTAATCCCATCACTTGCTCTATGTGGCCGGTCAAAGTTAACTTCAAACCACCAGTGGCTAAATCCCAAATTTTTATACATCGGTCTCCGGAACCGGTGGCGAACCACTCGTTCGATTTGTCCACAGCAACCGAACGCACCCATCCTTGGTGTCCCGAGATGACTCTGTATAACTTCCACGGCTTTTTCCATTCCGGTCTCGGCCACCTGGACGCTAAATTTGCCGTCACAAGCGCGCTCGATTTCATATTTGCGTTTACACCAAATACTGAAGACTTTGAAGTGGCGTTTGTGTCTGCACTGTATTGCACCAACGCACCACTCTTCTCTCCCATTTCTTGGCTCTTCAGCTTGGCTAAAATTCCACCGGACGCGTTCGCTTCTATGCGTTCGCGAACTGGTTCGTCGATAGAATCGATTAAAGACGCCAAGTCTGTTTTTTCGCTGCCATCATCATCCGTAAGTTTTCTCTTATTCTTCGCCGCCAAATTCGCTGCTTCGGCTAAACCAGGAATGGTCTTCTCGAAACGCTTATTATTATTATTGTTATTATTGTTCGTATCATTTGTCGTAGCAGCAAGCCGTGCCCTATTATTGTTGTTATTACTCGCATCTCTGGGTTTAATCTCCGGCGGTGCCATGTGTCGCACGGCTTCGTATTCGTCCCGAATCTTCACGCTCATTTTCCGTTCGATCGAAGGACGATGCATCGGAGAAGGAAGAGAAACACGTTCTTCTTCTTCAACCGAGAATAATGCCTTGGTTCTCTTCGCGGAAAGTTCCGCCAGCGCGACCGGGTCTGGACTTTTCACTTTCGTCATTTCTGTTCTTTGATGTTATATCGCAGGAGGGGCGTCAAGAACAATGGAGAAAATTCTAGAAAAGACAAAGTCGGCGTCTTTAATCGCGGGAAAAAATTGTTTTTTATTTTAATCCTTTTAAAGGGAGGAGGAAGAAGAGAGAGAAAGAGGCAAAACTATTACCAGGTATTGTCTACGTGCACAAATCATTATTATTACTACTACTACTATTCTCGATCTTCATCGTCATTGATAACGCGTATTCTGCTCGCGTTTTTGGTCAACCAAAGCGCAAACTCCGGTGACCTTGCTAAGGATTCTAAAGCGGCGTTCGTGGACTCCGTGCCGAGCTCGTCGGCTTCCTCGGCGCTTAAAAATCTTCCTCGGGAGTTACTCGCGAGACCAACAGGAGGCGTTCGCTTTTTGTTCTTTTCGTCGGAGTGAGTGTTCGTTGTCGAGAACGGCGGTGGCGATTTCTTTTTACCCCCGCTGCTACTTTTCGTTGTCTTTTTACTGCTGGGGGAATTAGCGCCGGGCGTTGGTGTGGCAGGTTCACTGTTTTTGTCTCCACTACCAAACGGATTCAAATTTCTGACTAAACTAAACGGCGAAAGTGACGAGCGACTATTTTTTGACTCGGAGTTTTCATCTTTCCCGATTGGCGTAAATGGTGAAGGCGCAACGCGCGGCTCTGGATCCATTGTGGCTGGTAATCTGCGACGAAGCTCATATTCGGTTTCTTCCTCTTCGTCGCTGTAAAATTCGTCGTACTCGAACACTTTCTTCTCATCGGACGATTTCTTCTTATCAAACATGTGGAAAGTAAACGCGTGAAACGCCAGTCGTAGTGTTCTCTTTACGTCTTTTGCAAACGCTGCAGCAGGACCGGCTACGATTGTACTTCCGGCGAGGAGCGCGAGCGTGTTCCCAGTTTGTGCATCTCTAGTGCAAAACTTGAGCATAATCACACCATATAACGACATGGAAAAGCTGGTAAACTGCTTCCAACCTTTTACCACTTGCCCCGTTCTGTCGTCCACCACCCATTTCTTCACGAACATTACGCCTAAACCGGAAGATACCAAGAAAAAACCAACGACTATCAGAGCTATGTAAATCGTCTTTGGTTCCTCGGGATCGGCATTGCGAAGGACACCCCAAGACGCGCGTATAGGCATAGATGCTCCTTTCCAAAGGTACTCAAATACTATCTTCCACTTATCCACGGGCACAAAATGGTACGCAAATGTCGTCGCCAGAGTTGAAACGATACCGAAAAGCGTTCTCGTCGCTCTTCCCGACGGCGTCAGTCTCGTCGCTTGGAGAAGGACTAAACTGAGCAACATGGCCGTCGATAAAGACATTGCGGCAATGTAAAAGCACCACGGCGATGTAGCAATGACTGGCGCTAAAGTCATCAAGCTAATACCAACGATAAATCTCGCGAACAGATTTGAATCAAAGTACCGCCGGACGGCTATTTCGTACGTAACCTTCCCACCAGATTTCCCGCCAGAAGAGTTGCATTGCAACACGTACACCGCGCTCTTCTCTTGGAATGGACTCAAGTTTGCGATCAAAATCGAGGGAGACTTTGTCGTTGCCTTTGATGAACTACTCCTCCTACTACCACTACTACCCTTAATACTACCACTACCACTCACTTTGTTCTTCTTTTCTCTTTTCATCTTTACCCGTCGATATTGCCAACTCTTTGTCGTCTCGGAATTTTCAAATTTATCAGACGGTGCCTTTCTTCCTCCTCTAATTTCCTCCTCTTCCTCCTCTTCCTCATCGACCACAATCTCCTTACCAACCCTCAAAACGCACTGATTCGCTTTCACACTTCCTTCCTCATCTTTCAGAGTCACCTCAATCGCATCAAACGTTCTCCATATGGCATATTTAGGATATCCATTGATATAGAATCGACTCTTTTCTTCCACTCGATTACTCGCAACATCTTTGCCTCTCGACGCGACGATGATTTTTTTATTTTCGTCAACGACCCCGACGACGTTTGTCGTTTCCTGGTCGCAACGCGTGTTCTCACACAGCAGAAGCAGAAGAGTGAAAACGAACGGGAAAATCAATGTTCCTTTCATTTGAACGCGCGGGTGTATCTACAGTGAAGCGCGTCTCCTTTTTGTGCTTTTTTTTGTGCTGGCCTTTTTCCCCTCGACTCAACGCTCGAGAGAGAGAAAAAGAACAACGAAAAAAACGAGTTGTTGTTGTTGTTGTTGTTGTTGTTCTTCGCTTTCTCGTGCTCGGACAAAAAAAAAAGAAAACCCTGCCTTGCTTTTCTTTCTTCTGTTGTCTGTCCCCCCCGTCGCACATGTAAGTCAAAAAAAAAGAAAAAAGGTCTCGATTTTTTGGCCAATAAAAAAAAATCTATCGAAAAAGAACATTTTGAGGCGTCGGTCGCGTGGATCCAAATAAACTGATATCTTTTCGCTCGGTGGTTTTTGCGGAAGAGAAAATTGGAGAGAGCACACGGCACCACTTTGTCGCCTTTGCCTCGAAGAGCACACGCACTCGAGAGAGATAGAGAGATAGAGAAACTCGCTCTTTCTCGTAAAGAAAAGACGCGCGCGCGACCGTTTTTTTTTTCCCGTTAACCGTAGAGCATGAGCGGCACGCAAGCGGTGATGCGGTCTGCAACCGCGATCCATTGTGCTACTAATCAGCAAGGTCAAAAATCGACTTCCTCTTCTTCTTCTTCTTCTTCTTCTTCGAGAAGAATCCCAAAATCGTTCAATAAAATCAACAACGAAGCCGGTAAAGATGTGTCTTCCTCTATCGATGCTACCGCTACTACTGCGGCGGTGTCCTCTGTCGCTGCCGTGTTGAGTAGCGCAGGAGCAAAACCAGCTTTGGCAGATGGGTTGAGTGATTTTCAAGTACCAGATATGCCCGCGATGCCCGAAATGCCCGCGGTGCCCGAAATGCCAAAGGTGGACTTCGGTGGCTTCGCATCGAAGCTTAAGGATATCAAAGTTCCAGAAATCGATACGTCTACTTTCGATGGGTTGAAGGATAAAGCTACATCAGCACTCGATGATTTCGACCCGAACGCGCTTCAAGCGC
>Ga0115011_10001663_pt1 | contig 15948 bp, 32 predicted proteins | sample TroAtlMetagenome_2_FD_88705 | JGI IMG/M metagenome (GOLD analysis project Ga0115011, IMG submission 88705) | Marine eukaryotic phytoplankton communities from Atlantic Ocean - Tropical Atlantic ANT8 Metagenome | ecosystem: Environmental > Aquatic > Marine > Oceanic | place: Tropical Atlantic...
AGTGACAAATCCTGGTGGTAAGTTACTCCCACATACACACAACCTACCTCAACCTAACTTTGATCAGGAATCTTCTTCTGATCAACAACCTTCTTCTCTTCCTTCTTCCGAGACTTCTCCCTCTTCTGATGATTCTTCGCAAACGGGATCGGAAGTAGACCCTTCTTCACTCGATACTCGTTCGTCTTCTTCTCTGCCTCGGTCAATTGATAAGGGGTCTTTCCTAGGATTGCGTTTACCTTTCCGATCACCTTCTTCACAGCAGGTTTCACAACCTTCAGAATCAAATCCGCTAGGGGTTTTGCAAGTAGGGCAGATGAAGCAGCAACAGACGCAATAGTTGCTGTAGTAACAACAACTTGAGCACTAGGTAGATACTGTTCTACTATGTTAATATCCTCGTAGAGTGCTACACATATTTTTTTATTAAGGTTGTTAGGATCGGGTTGTAACTCGTGACCAACAACCTTTTCTTTTTCATTAGGTCCAACTGCTCCTATCCTAGGATCTAAAGGACCAGGACAATCTGGATCTTTGTATCCTCCATCACCTGCTGGAGGAGGTGCTGGAGCGTCAGGAACAGGTGCATCAGGTGTACTATCTGTATCAACACCCTCTGCCTCCTCATCCTGATCCATATAAACTGTCTGCCAACTCAAATCCCTGTAATCATAATCAGGTGGTTGGTAGTAGGGCATACCAGCATCACACAGAGTAACATTCTGTTTAGGATCATCATTAACCAGCATCTTATTTCTATTTGCTGGATTTTTTGCATTCTCTTTGTGTACTGTGACACAACCTGGCATATTAACAACAGGTGTACCAGCAAGCACAGTCACTGGAACATCTACTGGAACTGATTGAGGTGGATTGACTACCCAGACACGATTGTCTGCTACTTGAATACCATCAATAGATCTAACACCAGCATTAATATCCCGAACGAGAGGTATACCACCACTTTGCACAGGTATCAAAGGAATCCCTGTACCATTCACTGTGACATTAGGAATCGATGTACCATTAACTGTAACGTTAGGGATACCTGATTGACTGTTAGTTGGTATGAACGGTATTGTCATTATTAGGTAATAGATTTAACTCACCAACAATAGTACCTGCGACTACAAAGGCAGTAAGAACTGCTGCTGCACCCCAGACCCACTTCTCTAGTGCTCGAATTCTTTCTTTAATTTCTTCGTTTGATTTAGTAACCCTCTCGTCTACCCTATCAATTCTTTTATGAATCAATTCCATACGACGAGTAGCATTATCTAAAACACTATCTAACACAGCAATCTTTACGTCTTGCTCTGCATCTTTAGTTGTGACTTCTGCCATTCTTTATCCACCTCGGTAAATAAAATATCAAAAATGAAGAACCCCAAAAGGTTGCTAACACTGCTATGTGGAATAATCTATTTGGATATAAAAATAATCCAAGACCCACAAGTATCATCCAGACATAATCTAATGTACCATGGAATCTATACCATATATTAGCACCATACTTATTAATAAATTTATCTCTTTGTCTTCCGAACCATGGTGATACATGTCTCATCATAACAAAGCCTTCATTAAAAAACATAACGAAGAATCCAATCCAAAAAATCATTCGTTATTCTCCCTCACCATAGTATGGTACAACATCAGCACATATCCATGCTGAAGGAGAACTAGGATGGTACTGCCAACCTCTAGATTTTATATCACCACAATGCCTTAACCTAGCAATTGTATAATCTAAAAATTTATTCTCTTGCATCTGTTGATCGAACTCAACATGTGCTTCCCTACTACTAAAACCATTGTTAGGTCTGGATGGAGTAGTAAAGGCAGACAATGCTATTAATCCTAATCCTCCCAATGTAATAATGTTTACTGTATTTTGAGTTAAATACTTTTTCACATTCGCTTTAAAATATTTCATGTTATTTTGGTATTTCTTTTTTATAATCTCCATTAGGTACTTGCATACCAGTCACACTTCCAGTTGAGGTAGGCCATGCATCCCTCAAGGCAGCACGAACCTCCTCTCTCACTATCAATTGTAACTCTGTCTTCTCTGCTTGTATCCTTTTTTCAGGACCACCAGTAGCTTGGTCTATAGCAACATTACCACCAACAATACTACCAGTACCTACAACAGCAATTGCTGTTCCATAGGTTGCAATATCCTTTACGTCCATTAGAATCCGCCAGGAACTGGAAGACCCATAGTAGAACCTTGTGGTGCAGATGCTTGGTCAGCAGGAGGTGCAAGTTCTGGACTACCTATAGGTAAAGCACCACCACCTAGAGCACCGCCAGCACCACCCATGACAGACTCAATTGCTGCATCTTTAATGTCATCAATGATTACATCTTTGTTTAAATAAACATAAGATCCAACACCAATGATACCAGCAAGTGAGACTCCTGATACTACACTGATTGCATTCGCTATGCTATTAAAACTTAACTTTGGACACTTAAACTTTGCCATGATTTCAAAATAATACGTACTCTATTTATACCAGAAACAATAAATTATATTATACTATGTTATTCCCAGACTTCGACTCATGAACGGAAGACTAAAAAAAGTAGACATGTGTGCACGTCTACTTCATATAAAAAGAGGTATTGATAATAAGAGTTGGTATCCTAAATGGGATGACAAAGAAAGATGGGCTGCACAACAGGCACTCAACAGTGCACTGGACATCCTAGATGAATACCACTACTAATCTTCTTTCGAATCTTTAGTATGCATTTCCAGTTTAAATTCAAGCAACTCAATTTTTTCTTTGAGTTGCTTTTTTTCTTGCTCTAATTTTTTGATTTCTTGTTCGTAAACAATAATCATATCTTGGAGTCGAAGGTTATCATTTTCTAGTTCCCAGTCCATAAGTCATGGGCATAATTATTTACACGTTTAATATTCGCTTTACATTTTAAATGGTTCTTCCTTCTTCTTGTTAGGATCAACAGCAATAATTTTTAGAGGTGCTTGCTCAATTCTAATTGTTTGAACTGGTCCACCAGCACCACCAACAGGAGCACTACCATTGACAGCATTACCATTCTTATCCATCTTCATAGTACCGTCACCCTTTTTAGAAGCTGTCTGAATTCCAAAGCTAGCTAAAACTCCTGTAAAAACCGAAGCTATAAATGTCGGATCAATTTTCTGTTGTGGTACACCTGGAATTGAAACATAATTTAATGTTAATATGGCACCTGACCAGGCAAGGACCGTAATTCTGACCATGGTCCCGATGATTGCTGCTTGCTCTTCGGCATCGGGAAGTATAGCAGCCTTTGCTTTAGCGAAGAGACCTTTCTTTTTATCTTCTTTGACTTCTTCTTTAATTTCTTCAGGCATTTTAAAATTAGTCGCTGCTCTATTTAGATTCAAACAACCTTATAAAGTACTCTGCATCAACAACAACTAAAGGATTTCTTCTATTTTTCTTCATGACTACTATGGGTTCATGCTTACCAGAATTTGCTGATGCTTGCTCGTAGGCATCCCACACATTAAGTCTCTCTACATTCTTACATTCTATTGAATGTGGGAATTTTTCTCGTGCTGCTCTTGCCATGATGAGATCTTCACCACCAGCACCCATGCTACGTGACTCTACATCCTCTGGATGTACATCAAGTATCTCTATGAGCATTTCACGTACCCACTTCTGAAGGTTCCTACCTTTTGCTTTAGCACTTTGTGTTTTCATTTATCCCTGCCATATTAAATCAGGCATTGCCTGTTGACCTGGTCTCATCACAAATAATAGTATAGCATAACACACAAACCAGATGATATTAAACAACCATGCCTGTCTCCAGAAATACTTTCTGACTGCCATAGATCTCAAGACTTGAGGTGCTTTCTTTTGTGCTCTAAAGATTGATTCAATACCAAATGCAATGATGCATCCTATGACCAATGGCCAGAATACAAAGTTAGCAAATGACATCAATGAAATTAAAAACAACATTAGATTATCTCCTCTAGTGTAAACAGACTATGCAATTCTATACCTGCCTCATCCATTGCTGGTTGGAAGTCAGGATCCATTCTATTTACTATACATATTATCTTATCTACTACCATACCAGCATCTCGTAACTTCTCTACTGCAAAGAGAGCAGAACCACCTGTAGTAACAACATCCTCAAGGACATCAACTCTAGTACCCTTTGGTGGCATCGGTCCTTCTATCCAAGCATTAGTACCATGACCTTTCTTCTGCTTTCTAACAATCAATCCATCAATCTTTCCTACTAAAGCAACCCCTGATACTAAAGGATCAGCACCAAGAGTAAGTCCTGCTACTACTGCTGTATTAATATATGTTAGCATTGATGTTGATACTAATTCTAAACCTAGTCCATTGAGGATAACAGGTTTACAATTAATATAATGTTCGCTTGTCTTGCCAGAAGATAATTTATACTCACCTCTCTTGTAGGATTTTGTCTTCAACATCTCCAATAATTTTGGATTGATCATGATACTTTACTGCCATATGAACCTGCTTCGGTTGAATCTGGGTTGTCCTTCAACCATTGGACATAATTAAAACCTGAATCCTCTGGATATATGTATTGTCCATTCTCATCAAACCTACCTGAAGTGTCTGCTATCCTTGACTCCTTTGATGGGTATGTAGGGTAAGGTCTCTTACCTTCTCTCATCTCTCTACCCTTTCTCTTTCTCATTTGATTACCAGTCTCATGTTTTGGATCCCACTCTGGACATGATGTACCAAGTAGTCTCCTAATATCTTCTTTAGTATAACCGTTGGGATGTTTATTGGAAGGCATATTGATTCTCACTTATAAAATCTAGGTAAGCATACCAATCCAATTGGTCACACTCATGTTTGTTAATAGCATCATACATTAGATCAACAGTATTGTGATGAGGAAATATAGGATGCTTACAGGTGTATTCAGGTACAACAAATAATCCCATTAGTAATGATCCCCTAGTCCTTCTACTTCTGTAAATTTATGATCTGGACCATAATATTTCTCTAACATATTAAGATGTGGAGCACGAGCAATTTGCTCTTCTGTTGGTGGATCAAATTTCTTGGGTGGTGGAGGTGGGAACATTTCTAGTTGTATCTCTGGTATAGAATAGGTGTCACCACCTTTACGATGATGACACCAATAGAATGTACCGTCTTCTCTTTTAAATAGATGGTCTGCCTCATGTGGACTCAACAGTACCATTTTAACTATCTTGTCTCCTTTTTCAATCAACTTCTCCCTCTGCAAGTTTAGTTGACTTGAGTAAGTTTTTAGATGTTTTCGCTGCTGCTTTACCTGACTTCTCATACCACTCTTGGATCAATCTTTGACCTTGAGCATCATCACCAACAACAGTAAAGTATCTTCCTAGACCTTTACCACCTGCTGCTCCTCCTACCATCATACCACTTTGCATTACTGCTGGTGCTGTGATCAAACAGAATGGTCCCAAGAACATACATGTACCTAGTCCAGCAGCAAATCCTACACCAGCACCAGCAGCACCACCTATGATAGCACCTGCTGTATTGAATGGTTTCTCTTCTGTCTCCCATTGAACTACAGTAGTAACCTTACCTATTGGATGTGTTACCCCTGTCTCATCTATTGTTACCTTACATTCTTCCCACAATTCCTTCTCTTCTTCCTGACCAACAAGGCAAAGTGGATCCTTTGCACCTTGTTGTAGTGTCTTATGTGTAACCCTAGCACCTGGTCTTATACTAGATGCTAGTGTTGCAGTTGGTAACAACATTGTTGCGGCCATTAATGCTGTTAAAATCTTATTCATTTTTTTGTAGTGTTGCTTCTTGTTCTGTTTATGATAGAGATGAACTTATCACCAGCGAAATGACCACCGAGACATACATCTATTTCATCACCGTCCAACCAGTTCATATCACCATTCATTTTGGTGTGTAACATGGCTTCCTGAATCTTATCTATAACGTCTTGAGTTAACTTCATTTTTTAATTAGGTTCCATAACGTGTACTGTTCAGGTTTAAGTTTTAATTTTTGTATGTGCTCACATGCACGATCATATGAACTCAACCATGATTTGTTGAATGCATCTTTCTTGACTGGATGTAAGTACCAAGGCATAGTATTACCTATGTTACCATTACCATTTCCTAGTTCCCATTTAGCATCGGACTTGACTTTAGTAAAGACTGGTTTCTTATCACTCCTAGTCTTGCGTGGTTTCGTTTGTGTCTTCATCATGTTTGTGAGTTAGTTTACCAGACATCTCATAGGCATCCTTGTTGCCACCATGTCCATGTGCTATACCTAGTTCATGCATTTTAGCATGTTCATCAATAGAATCTCTTAATTCTGTGCCACCTGGTCCAAAGGTTAGATATAATGCCCAACCAACAAGGAAGAACAGAAGACCAATAATAACATAAAGTACAATCATAATACTTGAATAACTCCTGTAACATCTGGAATTTCTTCCATAAGTTTCCGTTCTATACCTTGCTTTAAAGTAATAGAACTCATGGCACATGAAGCACATGCACCACCAAGTCTTACTTTAACATAGTTTCCTTCTTTTGTATAGTCTGTTTCCACATACTCTAACCAACCACCATCTGCTTCAATGTATGGTAATAGTTCAGTGAGTACTTCTATTACGTTATCGTCATTCAGTTCCATGGGTCTGGTATTTCTTGATACTTTCTTCCCACTCTTTCATGCTGCTCTGACAATCTGGTGGTTCTGGATCTGGTTTGATCCCTTTCTTCTTCTTCCAGTCGTTGTGCATAGCCTGCATCAACCAACTTTGGGATAGACTCTTCGGTCCATTCTTCAGCAAATCGCTCCTGAATTTTCCGTGAGACATCATCCCTGCGTATTCTTCTCGCCAATCTTCTGACATATCTAAACATCTCTCCCCCATAGGACTTGTGTGGGTACGCTAGTACCATTTAAAAAATTAGCCCAATTAATCATGTTGAAGTCAATACTATTGTCCCAACAAAACTGTTGCATAACCTGCAACATTTGATCCTGATCTAATTTAGTCCACCAATATTCCTCGGTCATCTTGAGGTTGTCTTGCTGTTCTAGTAGTTCTAGATATGCTGCTACAGGTTTTTTCATCGGATTATTCATAGTTTAAATCCACTAAAAGTATTTTTATCTACATCTTGTTTGATGCTACCTATCATATAAGATTCTACTTCAGTCTCTTGTGGTGCTACTTGCATACTCTTTGAGTTCAACCAATGCTCTGTCCATGGAAGAGGATTGTTATTTAATGGTACATCATATATAGGTTTCAATCCTATAGATTTCATTCTACGATTAGCAGTCCATTCAACATACTTCTGTAATAGTTTATCATTCAATCCTATCATGCTACCATCTTTGAACAAATAGTCTGCCCACTTCTCTTCTTCATCAACACAATCCCTAAACATTTGATAAACATTCTCTTCTTCTTCCTCTGCTATCTCCTGAATGACAGGATCATCACCTTTCATCCAATTTTTTATGATGTTTAAAGTGACAGTCATGTGTTGTGACTCATCTCGTGCAATTAAACCGATGATTTTTGCGTTCCCTTCCATCAATTTTAGTTCACCAAAGGCAAAACTACAGGCAAATGATACGTAAAAACGTATTGCCTCTAGAATATACACATTAACAACTGCCAGATATAATTTTCTCTTTAGATCTTTCTCATACCATTGTGAATTAGGATGATCTTTCCAATCTCCTTTCCAATTATTACTCTGACCCCATTCATTTGCTACATTAATAAACTCATCATATGCTTTCGTAACACTCTCTGCTCTCGATAATATATTATCATCCATAAGGATAGTATCAAGAACTTCTGTTGGATCTGAATAAACATTCTTAATAATATATGTGTAAGACCTACTATGAATCATCTCCATAGTCTGCCATATATTCATACAACCTTCTAGTTCAGGTAAAGAAACATAAGGAGCAAATGCCATACCAGGTGCTCTACCTTGTACGCTATCTAACATGATCTGATACTTTAAATTAGAAGTAAAGATATGTTTTTGTTCTGGACGTAACGTATGGTAGTCAGCACGATCTTTCTGAAGTGATACCTCTTCAGGTCTCCAGAAATATCCTAACATCTGTTGTGTTAATTTATCAAATATTGGATACTTAAACTCATCATATCTTTGGACTCCTAATGGAGCACCAAAGAACATGGGTTGTTTAATAGTATTAACAGCATTCGTATTGAATACTGTCATACCCTTCACATCAGATTTTGCAGCTTTCACAGTCTTCCTCCTCCATAGTAAGAATATCTTCCAATAAATTTGCTACTGCTTGTTTCTTTTCATCATCCATATCATCCGTCTTCGCATCATAAGTATTCTGATAGTAACTTGTCTTCCATCCATACTTATAAGTTGTTAATAAATCCTGTGCCATTACACTGACAGGAACTTCAGCATTTTCATAATGCTCTGGGTTGTAACTCCAGTTACCACTGATTGCTTGATCAAAGAACTTCTGCATTACTGCTACCACTTTAACATATCCAGCATTACCAGACATGTCCCAGAGTAACGTGTAGTTATTCTTTAATGACTGATAGGATGGAACAATCTGCTTAAGAGGCCCCTTCTTCGATTTCTTAACGGACAAGTAGTCTCTAGGAGGTTCGATTCCATTGGTTGCGTTTGACACAACGGAGCTGCTCTCCGAAGGCATTTGTGCTGACAGTGTTGAGTGCCGTAACCCATAGGTTTGTATGTCTGACCGAAGAGACTCCCAATCACATAATAGGTCATTTGGTACTATCTCATCTACGTCCTTCTTATATGTATCGATAGGTAGTATTCCATCAGCATACTTTGTACGTTCATATCCATCACACTTACCTTTTTCTTTAGCAAGTTGGTTAGATGACTTGAGTAGGTAGTATTGGAATGCTTCTGATAGTTGATGAATTAACTTTGGTGCTGTTACATCATCGTAATGCTCACCATTCCTTGCAAGATAATGTGCTAGTCCTATGAACCCTACACCTAATGATCTACGTGCTAATGTAGATCTTTCTGCTGCTTTAACTGGATAGTTCTGATAGTCAATTAATTCTTCTAGACCTCTAACAGATAGGTCACACAATTCTTCTAACTCCTCTAGTTTATATACCTTACCTACATTGATAGCAGATAGTATACACAATGCTATCTCACCTTCACCATCGATGTGTTGGATAGGTGTAGTAGGTAAAGTAATCTCTTGACACAAGTTACTCATACTCACCTTGTCTTTAAAAGATGAGTGTGAGTTACAATGGTCAATGTTCATTATGTAGATACGACCAGTCTCGGCACGTTCCTTGAGGAGATCGAGGATGAGTTCTTGTCCTCCAACTGTAGTTCTGGGGATGGATTTATCATCCTCATAGCTATTATAAAGGTCATCAAACTCACTGGTCCCAAAACTCTCATAAAGGTTAGGAACATCATGAGGCAAAAATAACGAGATTTCCTTATTATCGATAAACCTTTGGTAAAAGAGTTCACTTAACTGGATGCTGTAGTCGAGTTTTCTGACTCGGTTGTCGTCTGTTCCTTTGTTGTTTTTGAGGACGAGGATGTCTCTGATTTCTTTGTGCCAGATAGGAAAGTGGACAGTTGCTGATCCACCACGGATGCCATTTTGAGTACAGCATCTGACAGTTGATTCAAACTTTTTGAGGAAGGGGACCACACCTGTGTGTTGTACTTCGCCGCCACGGATTCTACTGTTGATCCCTCTGATCCGTCCTGCGTTAATACCGATACCAGCCCTCTGTGCGACATATTTGCCAATAGCCATATCAGAACTAAAGATACTGTCGAGGGTGTCATCACTATCAACCAGAACACAAGATGCAAATTGACGAATTGGGGTCCGTACCCCCGCCATGATCGGCGTTGGGATGTTGATTCGGTGCTTGGAGATTGCGTCATAGTATTTTTTTACGTAAGTTAATCTATTAGATAAAGAGTATTCAGAAAACAATGTCAAAGAAATTAACATGTACATGTACTGTGGTGTCTCAAAAACTTCACCAGTACTTCTATCTTGTACCAGATATTTATCTACAACTTGCCGTAATCCAGCATATGTAAACAAATAGTCACGATCATGATCGATGTACTTATTTAAAATGTCCCATTCTTCTTCAGTGTACTTGTCTAATATCTCTTCATCATATACTTTATTGATTGTCGCATTATATACTACCACATCATACAGATGAGGCATACCCTTGGTCCATATATCTTTATGAAATGCTTGCTTTCTTGTACCAAACAATAGTAGTCTTGCTGCTACGAACTGATAGTTTGGGTTGTCTAATGTGATTAAATCATTAGCAGATCTTACCAAGATCTCTTGTATATCATCTGTCTCAATACCATCATAGAATTGCAATCCTGAATTCATTTCAACTGCTGATGCAGAGACCCCTGCAAGACCCTTGCAAGCATCTTCTACCATTCTATGAACTTTTTCCAAGTTAAGAGGTTCTGTCTCTCCTGTCCTCTTTACGACGCTGATACCGTTGCTCATACTTTTTTCCAGATGTTTAATTTTATTTGTGCTTCCAGACCCTTGTAGGTATTTGATTCTACAATAGATTGAACATTATGTCCAGCGAGAACCATATCATTGATATCTTTCTCGACTATATTTGATGGCCAAATCACAACAGCTTGCTCGGAGGAGACAGTAGTCGCAATGTGCTTGACGATTTCGGGGTTTCTTGGCTCGTTATCATATACCCACACAGGGCTGCCAATCCCGACACTAGAAAGATGAACGTCACTTCCGCACATAGCAATCGAATTGCGAAGGAAGGTCGAGTCGAACGGTCCTTCTGTGACGTATACTGGTCGTAGTCGATTGACCCTTTCGAGTCCATATATTTTGGGTTGATTTTCATCTATTAGTATAGTAATATATCTCATTTTTGGTTGAACTGCCAAGGATCTACCTTGGAATCCAAACAATTTATTATCCTCTGTATACAAAGGTATAATAATACGTGGTTCATCTCCACGCATATCATTATAGGTATGCTTATAGGAGTTAGTCCACTCTTTAAACTTCGGACAGAAATAGAAAAGATCTAGGTTAACCTTTCTATTTTCTAGATACTTTCGGGCAGGATGTGATATATTTAGATCAGATACTTTCTCCAATTCTATAGGTTTATCAACCTTCTTTTTGAAGACTGGTCTGGAGTCTGGTATCACTGGATTTGGTGTCTGTGATCCTCTTCCAGTAAGACCAGCACTATATCTCTCCATGATATACTGATCATAGAGTATCTTATTCTGATCCTTTAAAAAATTAGTAAATGATCTACCCATGCCACAATTGTGACATTTGTATACGTAATCATTCTTAACTAGGAATATAAAACCCCTTGCCTTATTCTTTTTCTTCTGACTATCCCCACAATAAGGACACCTAAAATTATACAGGTTTGCTTTCTTCTTCTTAAACAATTGCAAAGAAGCAGAAGCAAGACTTATATATTTCTGATCAATATAACTCATAATCCAGTTGTCCTGGATACTATTATATCAAACTACCTTCCTTGTGTCAACGATGATGTGTCAGTGGCAAAACTGGTTATGACTCTTTGTCCGATTGGACTAACCACGAAAGATATAATAGACAGAGCACCAAAAATAGACCACATCTTCTTTTCCATTGTTCGAAGACGGTCATCGACTTTTCTGATGTCACGTTCACAACCTCTCTTTATCTCATCTGCTTTACGGTTTACTTCACGATGTACTGACTCTACCTTCTCGAAGAGTACAGCATCTATTCTATCCTGCTTGTCAAGTTTTTCATTGTGTACAGCAAGAAGTTGCCCCATCTTTACAGAATTTTCCTGTAGAGTTGAGACAACTTTTTCTAATCTTTCTAGAATAGCAGCGTTAATACCTTCAGCCACTGGTTACTTTGAGGAACTACGTATAGCAAAGTCAAGAGCACTTTGATAAGTAGAAGCATCCTTGTTCAGTAGATACTGGAACTGGTTCTTGTGTGCATCATCTAGTTGACCATAGCAAGCAGCGATTCTCTTGGCAGAGAAGTTATCAAGGTTCTGTTCTGTTCCATCATCAAATTTAATCTTTGCGAATCCATGTTCTCCTGCTGGATTCAGTTCTGATGTTGCTACTTCCATAGCAACTTTAATAACGTCATCATATGTTGCAGTATTTTCTGTCATAATTTCACCTTCAGTTGGTTCATAAGAATTTTTTTGTGTTGATGCTTTCTTGGTCTGATCAGATGCTTTCTTTTTAAAGTCAGCCATACGTGCTCTCATGAGTACGTTCATTTCATCAGACTTATCCTGCATACCTTTCTTTGCTTCAGCTCTCTTCTTCTGAAGTCCTTTTGATCTCTTAAGCTTCTTCATCTGGTGAATCTGCTTTTGAGCACGTTCAGTTTCAGTAGGTGCCTTCTCTGCAATGGGTTCAATAGATTCTATATCAACCCTAGCATCGTAACCTGCTGGAATAATAGTTTCTTCTTTCTTCATCTTTCTTTTGTTAATACGAGAGAGCATAGTTTTAGCACCCTTTGTGCGTCCATCTACCTTGTCATTATTTTTCTTATATTTGCGATGTGATTTAGTATTCACAAACACAAACGCTGGTGGCAGTGCTAGTCCAGAACCATCACCTGCCATCATTTCATTCATATTTGATTCAGTTGCTTCAGACATTCTTTATCAATATCCTTATTCAGGGAATCGGGTAAACGGTTTAACGCCAACATGAATGCTTTCAGTGCTGGCCAGTGAGTTGCCTCTATCTTATAGAAAAGTAGAGGTGTAGCAGCGTCATCAAAAACATTATACATCACGATAATATGATTTAATATCAGATGCGTCTTCAACTCATTGTGAGTTTCATAACGACGAAATAATCTTTTGATATACTTAATCTTATTTAGATCCTTTTCAAAATCCTCATAAGTAACAGAGTTTGGATTATCATAATTTTTAATCGCAAACATGACCCAGTTATTGGGATTCAATTCATCAAAATTCATTTACATATTAAGTAACGGTTAGTGTTGCTTCGTCAGACATTACAGTAACAGCACCTTGTGTTGTACCGACTCTACATCTGTACTTATTACCATTGTCTCCAGCAACAACTGCAGCAGTCTCGTAAGACGCACTAGTTGCACCTGAAATGTCAACGTTATTAAGTAACCATTGATAGGTTTTTGAACCAGCACCAGTTTTGGTGGTAGCAACTGTAAATGTTGCTGTGTTGGATTCATTCGCTTCAACACTAGCATCAGTAGGTTGAGTAGCAATTGCTACTGTAGATGCAGTATCACCTGCAATCGTATCATCTGCTTGTGTTTCAGTCGTATCTGGTTCAGCAATAGTAACCAGCAATTCTGCTTTATGACGTGTGTTTCCACCTGAATCGGTGAAGGTGTAGTATGACCACCATCCAGGAGCATTAATGCCACGAGCTTTATTTTGTGCTAGTGCTGCTTCTGTGTTATCAACAAAGACTACAGTCTTTGCTTGTGATGAGTTATCAAGACCAATTCCAGCTTTGGATTTATTGGTATTGCTATCAGTTCTTCCGTATAAAGACATGGTATCTCCAACAATTACTCTGTGCTAACAATTATTTATACTGCTCCCAATCTCATTGCTTTCTTGACTCGTGCTACCAATTGATCGTCAACGTCGTTATCAGTTGTCTTGGCATACTCCTCAAGCATTTCAACAGCAAAGGTCTTCATTTGTTTTTTAAATACCTTCCTGACTCCCATCAATAGTAATGGTTTTACTAATAGAAATATGAAAGTCATGAGTAATATTTTACAGCAGCATCATAGTAGTCACCTATGTTATGATCAGCAACACCATCAAATCTGGTATCATTCTCATCATCTAATTTAATAACTGGATGAGTGTGTACATAGCCAGCCAACCAAGGAGGAGTCCCTGGAACAATGTCATCACCATGCACAAAACGGTAATGTTCAAGATCTTTTAACCTCTTTCTTAACCTACGTCCACCTGGTCTAGGTGAACCAGCAGTTACAAGTGCAATATTTGTATTGCCCGACTCCCATAATAAGTCAGCAATTAATGTTGCGGTAGCTCCACCAAGAGAGTGACCTGCAATAACAAGTTTCCTCTCTGGATTCAATCCCTCATATGCTACCACTAGTTCTGCTAGTGTCCTGTTAGCATTGTTCTTGAATCCTCTGTGACAATCGTCACGTTTAATAAGAAATTTCAGATTGGTTACCCAGTCTGTAGTCTCATTCGTTCCTTCTACTGCAAGAATGGTATGACCTGCAACCTTCCTGCTTACTAGAAAATCCTTTTCATTAGGATACACATCCCTACAACACTTAAGTGCCTCAAGGATGACCTCCTTTGGTAATGTCATTTTAAAATAGCAACTTTTGCTATTTAGTATGTTTTCTTAACAGGCTTATCATCTTTTTGAGATTTAATAGCCTTTAGTAAGTATTTCTTATTACTTTTCTTATTCTTTTTATCTTCGGCACCGTCATTGATGTCAGGCATCACCTCAATGCTTGCCGACTTTACTTTTTTTCTTCTGTCTTCTCCTCTGTATCCTTCTTGCTCTTCATCTTCTTGCTATACTCAAAAAGTCTCTTTGAAGTACTCTCTTTTTTCTCTTTTAAATCTGATAGTTTAATACCACGTACATGGTACTTTGCTTCAGTTAGTTCACCAAGAATTTCTAATGCTTCGTTAACTACATCCCACTGATAGGTCTCTACTTCTTCTTTAGTTGCTTTGCAATCTTCTGTTACATGGTCAGTTGAACCACATTTCTTACAACACTCTGTCTTCTCAACAACTGGTTCTACTTCTTCTTTAGCAATCTTGGTTACGTCCCTGATAGCAGCACCATGAGACTGCTTAACACCAGCACCAATACGTAAATTTACAGCAGGATCAGGTGCTCCAGCATTTGCTTTTGGATCCTTTATTGTAAAGTTATCTTCACCACCTTTCTTCTGTAGTTCAGGAATAGATGTTGACTCATCCTTCTCCACTGCAGGAACCTTGCCAATAGGAGTATCAAATTCTCCACCACCTTCACCACTACCTTGCTTCTGCTCGGCAGGAATTCCATCCTCTTCGAGAGCAATTGGTTCGGACTGCTGGAAACCTGTTCCACCCATCCATTGGGAGTACGATTCGATCAGTGCTTTCGAATAATCATCATTGTGTTGAACACTGTTGACTGGTTTTTGCCTTTCCATGTGTGAAGATAGTACTTTTTCTGTCTTTATTTATACTCTCATGGTAATTGATAAGTCTAATATCCTTTATCCATGCACGAAACATCTTTCCATGCTCCGAAATAGCAATGACATAGTTACCACCCTTACGTTTGATTACTCCCTTGTCTCCAGTATTAGAGTTCATTATATGATCACCTTCAGAAAAGACTTCGGTCTGTCTAACCTGCTGACGAAGTGCTTGTTCTCTTATTTTTTTAAAATTTTTCATTTTTTCAATGGCCATGTATAATGCATTCCCATAACCAGTATGGTTACGAAAAGAAAAGGAAATAGTGTTACCATTTTAACCTGGTTTGGAATCGTGCCATTCTTCAGATCCACCTAGTTGCTCGGATCCTCCTATTGAAAATGGATTGTACTTTGCTGTAGCAATTCTATACATCTTCTCATGCATTGTTACAACTTCTTCAGCAGACTTCTCAAAGTCAGGTGTATACTCGTGTCTTGATTGATAGTTATCTGCTATCTCCTCTTCAGGTCTTGGGACATCATCAAACCAATGGTCGTGTGAAATTGTTTTTTTCTCTGGTTCTATAGGAACATAAGGATCTTTAGTCAGATCCAAAAACCTAGA
>Ga0115011_10001664_pt1 | contig 15945 bp, 31 predicted proteins | sample TroAtlMetagenome_2_FD_88705 | JGI IMG/M metagenome (GOLD analysis project Ga0115011, IMG submission 88705) | Marine eukaryotic phytoplankton communities from Atlantic Ocean - Tropical Atlantic ANT8 Metagenome | ecosystem: Environmental > Aquatic > Marine > Oceanic | place: Tropical Atlantic...
GCAAAGATTGTGATGCGATGCAAGGTCTGGCTCACCGAGTTGTGGCTGCCTGCCTCAAGAAGGCTGGCATCGTGCCCGGCGCTTTGATGCGCAAACGAGAGTGGAATTGGAAAATCAACAACCACGAACAAGTGATGTGCATGGTTGTCGGCATTGACTGGGACCGAGTTGCCGAGCCCGGCTACGATACTCCCCAAGGCTTGCCTCGCAACGCTGACCGATGGTTCAAGGGTGCTATGATTCGGGTTCGGAAGCCTAACGGTGATGAAGGCTTGATGCGTCTCCCGCAAAACATCCAGCAGCAAACCTCCTACGCCTACTACGATGACGAGGATGAAAGTTGGGGTCTGGTCAGCGGTGTTGCTGGTGGGAACCCCAACAAGGACAAGGGCTGGATGGGCGATAATGTGACACTCCTCAGTCCCGAGGCTGAAGGCGTCTACACCTACGACGGACGAGCGGCAGCAGAAAATCGTCGCATTGTGGACCAAGAGCTTCAGCCTGAGATCGACGAGCTTGTCAATCAGGTCAGCCAGTGGCGTGATTACTAAAAGAAAGGAAGAAGATATGTTAGTGTTGATTCAGAAAGTGTTGGACATGATTGGGACAGGCGCTCCCGCTGACGGCAGCAAAGTGATGCACGAGGCGGAGCACCTGCGCCAATTAGTAAACTACCTATAGGGAGAAAGACAAGTGGAAAACCAACTACTTGCTACTCGCATCGAAACATATTCTCTCATTTGGCAGGAGCACGAGAGGATGGCTCCAGGTGGTTACGATCGCCTCATGAAGAATGATGATTTTTGGGACCCTTTCCTCCACGGTGAGTTTGAGGCTCGCCGAGGGTGGCATAAGCTCGGGAGCGCATAATGAAAAAGAAGTTTGATAACTGGGTCGCTAGCTGGACCGATGGAACGCTCGTTCTTTATTTTACAACGGTGTATGTTCTAAATACTGTGGTGATCATCGCCGGCTTAAGGTAAACCAATGAAGGAGAATATTATGAGAACAACACAAGACGACGCTCGGGAGAATCAGCAAATTGCTTTATTTGATTTGCTTCCCCGAATGGGGAGGTCAAATAAGTACACTCCCGACGCTGACTTGCTGTGTGAAGGCGTTATATACGAGGTGGAATTAAAAACTTCAGACATAGTAAGAAAATCAATTAGCACAGCCAGGGGTGTCACCTTTGATAAGATAAGTGAATGGAGGAAGGTTCCAGTGTGGATTTTTTCACAATATGAAAAACCAAATACTCTGACTGGTGAGCATTTTGTATTATTCCCCGAACAAATGGAGGAATACTACAAAAAGCTTGAGGACAAAATTCGTAAAGGAAGTGACAAGCTTGCAGGTCTTGATGACTGGGACGAGGCGATGGAAATCCTCAAGAACAGCACCTTTGACAAAGCGAAGCTAGATAAACTTGATTACGCTTTTAACCACAAGGGTTGTGCCCTTAACGACCCAAAGATTCCTTGGAAGTATGCAATGGAAAATGGAACCCGTGTTACTTCGAGTAAAGAATTGAGGGATGTTACGAGGGAATATTATTTATGAAAAAGATCATACATGTAAATCAGAATATTATCCGTAGAAACACAAAGCATGGAACCGACGAACCAGTATTGACGGTAAAAACATATAAAGAAAATAATTATGCCCACGAGGCTATAATCAAAACAAAAGATGGTGTAGAATTAGGTAGGGTCATCTATAGTCCCCACAAACCACTAAGTTGTGGAGCGAGAGTGTGGATTGAGATGGACACTGACACTACTGATGTTGAACTGATTGTGAGGGAAAATGACGCTTGAGCTAAAGCACGCCGACTGCCTAGACTATCTCCGGACTCTCCCAGATGAGTCCGTTGACCTTGTGGTCGTTGATCCCCCTTACTTTGAGATTGTAAAAGATGCTTGGGATAATCAGTGGGCTTCTGAGGAAGAGTACCTGAACTGGTGTGATGCCTGGACCAAGGAGTGCTTTCGCATTATGAAGCCTGAAACCTGCTTCTATGTGTGGGGTACGACCAAGACAGACACCTTCCTAAAGTACAAGCTTAATACTCTCAACGAAATTCCAGGGGCTGTATACCAGAACTGGATCATTTGGGCTTACGACTGGGGCGGAAGAACTAAAAAGAAATTCCCCCGTAAGCACGAAGATATTCTTATGTACTCCAAGGGTAAAGAATTTACTTTTAATGCCGACGATGTCCGGATTCCTTATAAGATGAAAAAGAATGTTCGAGTCGATGCAGTAAATAATCCTTTGGGTAAGATTCCAACTGATGTGTGGACCAAAAATAATCACACCACCAGCAAAGAGTACGCTGGCTGGCATTCAACACAGAAACCAATTGCTCTTTTAGAAAGAATTATAAAAGCACATACACAACCTGGAGATACTGTGGTAGACTGTTTTAGCGGAGCAGGATCAACCATGATTGCCTGCGAGCGAACCGGCAGGTCTTTCAGGGGATGCGAGTTTGATGCTGAGTATGTTGATAAATCTCTGGAAAGGCTTAAGCAACTTTGCAATAAGAAAGGAGCAGACAATGCTTAATGTAGACCACCCAAAACATTATAACGAAGGTAATATTGAGGCAATTAATATTATTGAAGCCTGGGACTTAAACTTTAGCGTAGGTAATGTTATAAAGTATATGCTGCGAGCGCCTCACAAGGGTGAGCAGCTTGAAGATTTAGAAAAAGCTAAGTGGTATTTAGAACGCCACATTGAAAATGTCAAGAAAGGACAATAAAATGACAAACGACAATACTGTCTTGAATAAATGGAACGAGATCAAGGCTTTGATCGAAAGTCTCGAAGCTGATGTCGTGAAGAACGCCGAAGGCAATAAGGCTGCCGGTACCCGTGCCCGGAAGGGTTTGCGTAATCTCAAGAATGAAGCCGGTGAACTTGTTAAGATCACTCTCGGAAAGGCATAAACCATGGACGCTACTCAGAGTCATGTTAAGATTCATCGAGTCACGCCGGAAGAAGCTGGTGACTTTGCCTTTGATTACGAAACAGATAGTGATAACCTCCTCACTGAGCTTGTACCCGATTTAGATAATTGGGGCAATTTAGGATGGATGGAACTGGTAGACTTTGAGTATCATGGCGGCACGCAGATTATTAACTTCACTCTCGAAACAAAGTGGGAAGCACCAGTGCAGTGGCTTCAGAACGCCAGTTCCGGTTCCCGCTACTTTGAGAATAAGTTAATTACAATGGCGACTGTCCAGAAGGATGAGACCTGCGTAACAGGCGTCGCTGTGATGGACGGAGAGGTCTTGCAAAACAAGCACATCTTCGAGATGGAGTCAGAAGTAGTTGAGAAGTATTATAATGATGATAATTCTGACTATGTTCTCGACACCTTGGACAATCAAATTTGGGATTCAATTGAACAGTTCGTGAAAGTCTGCGAACAATTTTACCTTGAAGGGGAAAAAGAAAATGACTAAGACAATCGAAGCCGGTAACACCGTTACCTTACACTACACTGGTACCCTGAATGATGGTACTACCTTTGACACCTCGCACGAGCGTGAAGAGCCCATCTCGGTCACTGTTGGTGCCGGACAATTGATTCAGGGGTTCAATGACGCACTCCTGGGCATGGAAGAGGGCGAGACCAAAACCTTTACCCTTACTCCGGATCAAGCTTATGGCGACCGAAACCCTGAGCAGACGGCAGAGCTTGCTCGGCAGGTCTTCCCAGAAGATTTTGAATTTACCGAAGGTATGACCGTCCCACTTACAGGTCCTGGCGGTGGTCATGTTCTAGCTACCCTCACCGAGATTCGTGATGATGTGGTAGTGGCAGACCTAAACCACCCCATGGCTGGTAAGGACCTCACTTTCGAGGTGGAAGTTTTAACCGTAGAGGTGTGAGAATGAAGATTAAACTTCACTGGCAAGAAGAAAGTTTACTAGTCCGAACCTATCCTGCTTTTATTTTGGATAGCAAGGAGTTTCCCGAGCTTGAACTAGAAATTCAAAATGTTTATGAGGCTCAGCGAGGTAATCAAGATCTAGAGAAACCACTCGACGATCTTATTTACAAAATGGAAACCACAGAGGTCGAAAGAATTTGTGGTGACAGTGCTGATAAAGTTCTTATGAGTATCTCGAATGTGGTTCGACCTTGGGGCGGCTTTGCCGAGGCTGCCGAGGAAGAGTTTGAAGGCGACTGTAAACTTAAGGTTGCGGAAAGGGTGCGTGATGAGGAAAGCGGGAGCTAGGCTTCTATTTTTCCTTGCTCGTCTTTTCCTGAGCAGGGGGATGCTGATTGGACAATGGTTCCAAAACAAAGGCATCCTCCTGCTCTCAGGGGTTAGAGCAGACAGGGACCAATTATGATCACCTCTTTGTTGTTGGCAGGCTCCATGATGGTCTCGGGATATAATTACAGACCCAACCGATCGCTGAATCACCGCCAAGTTCGAGCCAAGGCTATGCTTATTGTGCAGCGCCTCAAGAAGGAGGACCCGAAGGTCCTACGCTCAGTGATGTATTATATGGGTTGGGTTCCCAAGATGGAATATAAAAAAGAAAAATGCAAAAAGAGCTTCAACCAGCGTAAATCAATCGACGATTATAATCAGTGGGAACTAGATATGCTAATGGACATGGGCGGCTTCAAGAACCCGAGGGGCAAACGACGATGAAACTACGAAACCTAGGATTGCTCGACTGGATAATGTGGATGGGAGTCCTTGCCTCCATGGCTCTGGCTCTGGGCGCAGGCGGGTGTGTTCATACTCCCCCTCCCGAAGACTGCTGTACGAGGCTAGATGTCCGCACTAAGGAAATGAAGGTATTCGATCGCTATTGCACTATGTTAGTTTTTGCCGGGAGAAAAGAAACCGATGCGAAAGTGACTAAGGATATAAACCGCCGTCTCGACCTGTGCAAGTTCGTCTTCGGTGTAGAAACTAACCAGAATCTCCTTTCTACCTTACAGGAGCGTGAACAATTCCATCGAGTAAGATATTATAGGTTCTCGATTGAGGACGGTGGCTGGAATCCGCCACTGGACTGCTACCCAGAGGAAGTAGGCTGCGAGGAGTTTTAGCATGAAAGTCTTTCTTATTGGTGCAGCAGTTTTTGCTGTCTGTTATGGTTTGGGTGCGGCAATGGTGGAGTTTATCTTTATGGTAAAGGAAAGTCTAGCCAACCAAGACGAAGACTATCGAGAGTGAGCCGCTTCTCGGTGGGAGACCTTGTAAGCATGAGACCCACCTGGGTGAAGCGCCTCGGTAAGAAAGATATCAGAGTTGAGAAAGGCACGCTTGGTGTTATTGTGAGCAAGGGTATAGACCGATGGCACCTTGTCAGAGTCCTGGCGAAGGACGCTTTTACTGCTAATTTCGCAACTCGCCAGATGGATATCCTTTCAAGCTGTCAGCCCGAATCGCTGGAAGATAGAGAGCCGCCCAGCGGGACAAAGATTAAATGAATGAAGAACTACTAGAGGTAATAATCCTGGCGGGAACTGTAGCTCTTCTTTTTTTTGGGTTCATGGAAGCAGTCAACGCAGGGATAAGATGGATACGGAGAAGATAAATGTTACTCTTGCATAGGAATGATGAGGGAGATATGGTCAAGGGCTGCAAAGCCTGTAGGGAGATCAAACCCATCGACCAATATTATAAAAACACAACCAATCAGAAATCCAAGGATGGCTACCAGCCTCGTTGCCGACCCTGCACTCTCCAATTATTTAAAGAACAGAATGCAAGGCGAGCCAAAAAAAGAAGACAAAAGTCACATAAACTAACCAAACTACATGTAGACTGGATAAAGGAACAGCAAGGGAAGCTAAGCACTAGAGAAGTAGCCAGAGCTTTTAGCAAAAGGTTCTTCAACATGAAGATCAGCCCAAGCACAGTGTCCAGAATCAACTCAGGTAAGATACATGTAGAACCAGGCGAAGGTGACACGATGTCCATTTACGATTTACTAGAAGGTGCCAGCGAATTCTCCGGCTCCGTAGAAGAATATATTGAATCAACAACCAAGAAGATCAAATTCTAGAAAGAAGGTAACATGAGCCGAGCCGACAGAGCCCGAGCGAAGAAGAAAACACATAAGCTATCCTCCCAACAAGTACATTGGATCCGATGCCAGAAGGCTCTCGGGCTTTCAACTCGCCAGGCAGCTAAAGCCTTTAAGTTGCGTTATCATTACATACATAGCGTTTCGCCCTCCACTGTGTGGCGCATTTGGAATGATGATCTGCATGTTGCCACTCATTGTCGCATCTGTGAAACAAGAAAGGGCACGCTTGCTAGTGGCGGCGTACCGTTTAGTGTTGAGCCTGACTTGTGTGATCCCTGCTACAAGGTGATGGACACCGCCCGCTCGAATGCGCAGGAAAGAAAAGATAAAACTGCAACCCGCCAACGAATAATAAACGAAGTAGGTGAAGACCCTGATCTAGAGCTTGTGGATCTTCCTCATTACTTACGACGAGCAATTTATAATGATGAGAACATTGATCTAACTAAGGAGGATCTCCTACGCACTCCTCGTACCCACAAGCGATCACGCTCAGTTGCTAGTGACTGCCTTGATCCTGCTACCCCCGAGACTAACGGTTGGGTCGGCGCTATTTATGCTCTGCATTTTGTGGGGAGACCTGAGCTAGAGAAGTTTGTTTATGTAGGGATGACCACCTCTGGTGTTTTAAAGCGATTCGCTGCTCACATCTCGGACGCTAAGAACGAAGACAGAGCTAGTTCTGGTACGCCTTACTACCGCAAGGTCATGACGGAACTCGACAGAACTGGCGGCATAACTGATATCCGCATCCAACTCCTAGAGAATCTTGTTTACGCTCCGGATGTAGGGCACGAAGAAATATTTAATGAAAAAGAACAAAGAAGCTTCTTAGAATCCCAAGAACAAAAATGGCAGAAGAGATTGTTCTTATCAGGGTATAACCTAATGAACGCATCCTTCAAGATAAACACATCACATCCCCTATACCAAGACATCACTCGTAAAGAGCTAGCTGACTGGGTTGCTAACCCTGAACAGTATAATATAACTGACCTCAGTAATATAGGGCATGGCTACTATGAACTGGACACGAACAGCACCTCAGGACGCAAAGGCTGGAAGTTCTATAAGTTTGAAGAGGGTGAGGGAGTGAGCCTTTATACAGAAGATACTGCCGGCAACTCTACAGGTGAACTGCTCATAGAAGATATCCCCGAATTGAGCATCCTAGATGAGGTCTTGGAGAGCATGACACTGCCCCCTGATCCGATGCCCGATTGGCTGCTTTGAAAGCCTTATCAGCCTGTTGCACAACTATGCTGCACAAGATGCATGATTTACTGCAATAATTGCACAGTAAGGTAAGGTGTTCTAATGCTTGAGTATTCTATTTTATTATAATAAGAATGACAGTGATAACAATACTTTAGATGGGTGCCGGCTATTGGCTGCATTTGTCAGCTATTGTCAGAGAGTGTCTAATACATAGTATTGAAGAATCCGTATAGCGATAAAGTAAGCCGGCAAAAGCTCCCATATTGTATCACAAGACTACGGAAGTGTTAAGCAGCGTTTGCCTGCCTACTACACTAGGAGCGAACTAAACTAAACCGTTGGAAAAGCAGGGAATAAAAAAACAAATAAAAGTGAAGAAAAGTGCTTAAAAAGCTTGACCGATACGGTATCCATGGTAATATGTGTATGTAAGGGAGAGAGATAAATGAGCGTTGACTTCAAAACCTTCGTGAGCCTAGCACCTTCAGTGAGTGCTGCCAAGTTGCCTGTACTTCTCCGTGGTCGCCACGGTATTGGGAAGTCCAGGTTGTTTACCAGTTGGCTGCCAATGCCGGCTTGCCTGTTGTTGAGCGTCGTGCCAGCCAGATGACCGAAGGTGATCTTGTTGGTCTGCCCAGCATTGAGGGCAACCGCACGACCTTCAATCCTCCCGATTGGTTCAAGATGGCTTGTGAAGAGCCGGTTGTGCTTTTCCTTGATGAGGTTGACCGTGCCACTCTTGAAGTTCGGCAGGGAATCTTTGAATTGACTGACAGCCGCAAGCTGAATGGTCACAACCTTCACCCTGATACCCTAGTCTTTGCTGCCATCAACGGCGGTGAGCATGGCGAGCAGTACCAGGTGAATGAGATGGATCCTGCTGAACTGGATCGCTGGTCAGTCTGGGACATCGAGCCTACGGTTGAGGACTGGTTGAGTTGGGGCAAAGATAATGTTGATAGCCTGGTTTGGGATTTCATCAACAATAACCGCAGCCACCTTGAGCACAACGGTGATGTGGAGCCTAACAAGCGTTACCCCAGCCGTCGCTCTTGGCATCGTCTGAACGATGTGCTGGCTAAGGCTGATATGCTTGAGGCTGGTCCCGGCATGTTCAACCTGGCTCAGAGCTTTGTTGGCTTTGAGGCTGCTGTTGCTCTCAACGACTTTGCTCAGAACTACGAGCGGGTTGTGACGGTTCCTCAGTTGCTTGCTGGTGAGCGTGTGGAAGCTTTGGCTGCCATGTCTCTCAATGAGCATTGCGCTATGATCGAGAAACTTGAAGCTGAAGAGGCTTGCAAAGAAGAGCTTTCCGACGAAGCTGTTGAAAACCTTGCGAACTACTTCATTACTCTAGACTCTGAAGCTGCTATGAAGCTTTGGGGTGTCATTTCCACGGGCTCGGTACAGGACAATGTTGTCAAGTTCCACCGTGCAAACAACGGCATGGTCGGCTCTCACCTTGCCAAGATCTTGGGAGCCTAACCTCTCTCTTACACCCAGGTTCCTTTGAGATCGGCAATTGCTCAGCTTAGGCTGGGCTTTTGTTTTTAAGGGAACGAAATAAAATGCATAAAAAGCTTGACCTGTAGTGTATCCATGGTAGTATATGAATGTAGGAGAGATAGATTATGAGCTTTGACCTGAAGTTACATGCTTACCGACTGCTCATGGATGAGCCGTTCTTTGCTGCTCTTAGCCGGCGGGTTGAGAAGCGTGAGGACCGTTCCATTGCTACGGCAGGTGTGTGCATCAATCCTCAGACTGCCCAGTTTGAAATGCTTTACAACCCTGAGTTTCTTGCCAGCTTGCCTGAAGAGCACATCAAGGGTGTACTCAAGCACGAGTTCTATCATCTGATTTTCGATCATGTGACCAGCCGGAAGCCTGAGGGCGTTCCTCACAAGTCGTGGAACATCTGTGCTGACCTGGCTATCAACAGCCACATTGCTGATGAACTGCCTGAGATGGCTTGCGTGCCTGGCAGAGGACCTTTCAAAGAGTTGCCTTCTGGTATGAGTGCTGAGTGGTACTTGGCTAACATGCCCCAAGATGAAGAGGGTGAAGGCGAAGGCAGCGGCAGTGGAGAAGCTGGTGAGGGCGAAGGAGAGCCGCAGCCTGGTAACTTTGACAGCCATGAGGGCTGGTCAGATAGTGAAGGTGTTTCGGATGAAGCCAGCCAGATGGCTAAGGAGCGTTTGAAGCAATCCATGAAGGAGGCTGCCAAAGAAGCCAGCCAATCTCCTAACGGTTGGGGCTCAATTGGATCGGAAGTAAAGAAAGATATTATAAAAAGACTAGAGACTAAGGTAGACTGGCGTAAAGTGCTTAGGTACTTCATCAAAACTAGCCAGCGTGCTAGCCGTCGTTCTAGTGTAAAGCGTATCAACAAGCGGTATGCCTACATTCATCCCGGCAAGAAGGTCCAGCGTCAGGCTAAGATTGCCATCGCTATTGATCAGTCGGGCTCTGTCAGCGATGAACTGCTTGAAGCTTTCTTCGGGGAACTGAACAGCCTCTCTAAGCTTGCCAGCTTCACGGTAGTTCCCTTTGATACTGATGTAGATGAGAAGCTTGTCTACGAATGGAAGAAGGGCAAGAGCCATAAGGCTGAGCGTGTGATGTGTGGTGGTACTTGCTTCGATGCTCCTACCAAATATGTGAATGATCATAGCTTTGACGGTGTCATTATCCTGACGGATATGGAAGCTCCTAAGCCCAAGCGGTGCAAGGCTCAACGGATGTGGATGACTGATGAGCGTGGTGCCAGCCGTCCCTACTTCCAGACTAACGAACGAGTAATTCCAATCTGCTAAACAACCGAGAATGTTCGGTACTTCCAGGAGAGTGTGCTAAAAATGCGGGAACAAATAAATAACAATAAACTAAAGAACCTAATGACACAATGGGAAGCAGGAAGAATCCTAACAGGTAGACAGGAGATCCAGCTATTCCAAGAACTAGTTGACAGCGGAATTGCATGGGATCTGTCAGCACCCTATGTGAAAAGAGCATATGAACTGACCATGAACGGCTCTGTCAAGCTCTGATGGCTGCCAGCCCTGCCAGCCCCAGGGGGTCCCCAGGTATGTCCCAGGCGGCCGGAACCCCCCCTGGGCGGTCCTAAGGACATTAACAACGCACGGCTAATTTTTTCAGATTTCGACTTTGAGGGTAACAAAAATGATTAGTGTAGGTGACATTGTTTATAGGAAGCGTACCAATGGAATACTTGCCAGCAACAGGATCAGTAAAGGCTCTATCGGACTAGTTATTAAAGAATATAAAGACCCAGGAGCAGTCACCCAGTTTTTTGTACAGTTTGATCAACGCCGTCCAAAGTGGTATTACCAACATCATCTTCAGAAGATTCACAACATTGCCGGCTAAAACAAAGGAAGATATAAAAATGATTCAAAAAAGCCTTCAATTCAAAACCAATATAGAAGAAATTGATGAAGAGAACGCACTCCTCATTGAAGCTTCCAGTTTACTAGCAGACATGGGCGATGAACCAGGGGTTACAGTAGCACAACTTTATCTAGTTATGACCAGTAGAGGAATAGGCGGTGATCGCTCTCAGGAGCTTTTATCTGCCTGCGTATCTATTGAGACCATGATGACACTTGAGATCCCTGCACTTGACGGCACCGAACCCACCATCCACTAGAGCCGGCAAGAGATTGCACATAGGGGACTTAGTGAGAGTTAGTAATGACGCTCTGAAGTACTTTGCCGGCAAACTGGCAATTGTAAGGAGCGAACCACTCAATGCGTTTATATTTGAGAGAGAGTCGGACATATTTTATAATATAAGTTTAGTCAATGAGCACGGATCCCACATCTTCGCATCACAGGAGTTGGTATTGCTGTCTAAAGCAGGACAGGGTTCTCCAAGTGGTTCTGTAAATGGCGTATGAATGATTGCTGTCAAGAGTTCACATAGAGTTTCTGCGGCGGTCACGGGCGCATGGGTATATTCAGCACTAAACAAAATGTTCCATAGGGTATAGAATAGTTCAGAAAGGTTCAGTATCATGCCGGCAGAGTTTTGTAAAGGTGATTTTGTTGTCGAGCATGATGGCTTTATAGCCCCATCCTTTGGTGTTGTGATTGGTTCGGAACTAACGAACGACGGGGAAGCTCTTCTGGAAGTGCGCAGTCCTTCTGGAGTCTTCTATATGTTTGCCAGCCGCTGCCTGCATTATGAGGAGTGGTTGAATGTTTCGTGATTTTAAAGTAGGTGACCTGCTGAGAATGAAGGAGAGTTCCCAAATCTTTCGCAACCGTGATTTGGATGCCTGCTTGGTTTTGGTTACTAACGAGCATCCGGAGAGTTCAAAATATTTTTACGGCACTGCCTGCTCTAATCTTCTTAGGGAGGAGCAGCTTTGGAGCTATGACCAGTTTTACCTGCTTTCGAAAGCCAGTTGCTAAAAAAATTACAGGAAAAATTTCGAGAATTTATGAGCACTCCTACATTAGATTTACATGGGCTGCGGCATCATGAAGTTTCAAATGCAGTGGCGAGGTTCGTCGAAGATTGGCTTGGTAAGGATTTGTTTATTGACATTATCACGGGCAATAGCGAACAGATGGTTTTGGAGACGGTGAAAGTGATTGAGCAATATGGTCTTGAGTATATGACGGGATTGCCGGCATATCAAGGGAGAATTAGAGTGGTGATGTATGATGAATATCATTGAAGGGATAGGGACGCTTGTTATGTATGGGCTAGCATGGCTCTCAATTAGTATAGGTGTTACATTTATTTTAGCTTTTGCTTTCTTTGGAGTGGAAGAAGTAGGAAAGGGAGGAGATAATGATGATCTATAAGTCATTGTTTTTGTTTGTTTTTGCAAACTTATTTAATCAAGCGTATAACCTGGAGCAGATTACTTGTCCTAAGTGGCTGCCGAATACAAATAAAATTTTACCGGCGGGGGTTGAGCTTTCAATGGATCTTGAACTTGCTAATCGAGTGCGTTGCTACTGCGAGATTGTCAAAGCCAAGGAGAAGGAATGTTTAGACAACAATGTTCCTAAAAGCATATGTCTTGAGCGAACTCAAAATTGGGTAGACAATAATTTGACACTCAGGGAAAATTTTCAACTTGTCAACGGGAATCTCGTTGCCCCACTGCCTCGCAGAGATAGGATGATCAATGTTACGCCATAAAAAAGGCTTTACTCTTTTTTTAGTTTTAGTTATGGGGGCTCTTTTGGGGTTGAGTGCTACTCTTCTCTTTTCTATGTCCCGCACAGATATGCAAATTGCAGGCAATGTACATCGACTAAATCTTGCAAAAATTTCGGCGGCAAGTGGGTTGAACCATTTTACTGCTCTAAAAGTGGATTACAACCAACTTAGAGAGCAAGTTGGAGAGCAGCAACTCCTCCAGATCATTCCTCCGACCCAACTTAGCGATAAAACATCTTATGAAGTAAAAGTACTCTTTTGTTGTGATCTAAATGAAGGGGAATATGTGGTCGAAAGCACCGGGTATTACAAAAACGGAGAAAAGATTATCTCCTCGCACCCCATTCAGGCTCTTTTTAGAAGACAATAACTACTTAGACATACTTGGAGGACTTGAGCAATGATTAAGAAAAATAAATTTTGGAAGATTATTGTCGAGGAGATGAAAACAAAACATCGCCTAGATAAGCTCGCCGAGTCAGTAATGAAAAAAATTCAGGAGTTGGACCTAGACAATGGCACAGAAAACACAAACAAATAAAGGCTGGTGGTAGTGGCTCAATAGCCAACTACACTTTATGTAAGAACTTGTAATGAAGTTTACTCACGAACAAATTCGTAAAGCCCTGCTTGACACTCTGGATGAGGCAGCTAAAGATGGTGCCGTGCAGAGAAAATATCGGAACTCTTTTATCCGCATGATAAAAAAGGCGAATCGTGGTCCGCAGAAAAAAGGTAGTGAACCCTACACTCAAAAACCAACTGTGGGAAAATCTGGTCCAGTTGGGATGCCATAAGAGGCTTGTTAACTACTTACTAATAAGCCAGAGGTAATTCTTATGCATAGACTCATCCGTAATTGGAATAAATTTCTCAATGAATCCTTGAACGAGGAGATTGTTTTTAAGATTCCCTTTTCATATGAGCCTCACACAAAACTGAACCAGAGATTCTGGAATCAACCTGGGGACAAGTTAGATCCTGAGATCAGGGAGAGGCTCTTAAAGATAGCACAAGACTTCATAGACAGCAGTCAGGCTGCCGATGCTCCCTTGAAAGACATTACATTTACAGGATCACTTGCGAACTTCAATTACGGTCCCTTGTCGGATGTTGATCTTCATGTCTTATACGATTTTTCTGATATAAATGAAGACACAGAATTGGTACGGGATTACTTCCAGGCTGCCAAGTCTGTTTGGAACTTTACTCACGATATTATTATCAATGACCATGAGGTCGAAATCTATGGACAAGAAGCCAGCGATCCACACACAGCTTCAGGCTTATACTCAGTGCTTAATGATGAGTGGATTGTAAAACCTGATAGAGAAGATCCCAAAATTGACTATAAAGATATAAGGGTAAAAGCTGATGCTATCGTTAGTGAGATAGAGAAAGTTGAAGACCTCTTAGAGGATGGTAAATACAAAGAGACCATTGAGAGGGCAGAAAAACTAAAAGACAAGATCCGAAGAATGCGCCAAGCTGGACTATCAGATGTGGGTGAATACTCTGTTGAGAACTTGGCATTCAAAACTCTCAGAAATAACGGCTACCTAGGTCGCCTATCTACTACCAAAACAAATGCTTACGACAAAATGATGTCACTGGAGAAATAAAATGAAAAAGATGTTAACAGAATGGCGACAATATCTCAAAGAGCAAGAGATGAGCCAAGAAGATTTTAGAAAGATACAAGTAGGCAAGTATGCCGAAGGGATGAAAAAACTATTTGCAGAAGATCAAGCTTTACTAAAGGGGCCTGATGCAGCAGATGTGAGAGGTACTTTGGCTCTAGAAGGTTTCACCACCTTTATAGGAATGGTAATGAAATTACAACCTGACCTTGATGTAGCAAAAATGGTTGAAATGTATAAGAACGACAACGATGCAGTCGTAAAAAAGACGATGGAAATTTTACCTCAGATTGCTGAAAGATATGATGACCGACCAGAGGATTATCTTGAGGACCGTGATTATATTATGAGACTAAAAGAGTTCCACGACCTTGCTGCATCAAACAGTTTTCTGAGCATGGAAAGATAAAATGAAAAAACTATTAACAGAATGGCGGAAGTTCATCTCAGAAAGTACAGATATGATAGAATCTAAAAATAATTCTGTTGTGCTTTTCTCAGACTGGGCTAAAGGTCATGTAGAGAAAGGGCACAAGGAGCCAGGTCTCGGTTCAATATTTTCTAAGTTTAATCTAGGGCTGGCAGAAAAAGCCATACAAGATACTGATGTCTCTGGTGAAGGTGGAGTATATACGGTAGATGTGCCAAGCGTTGGTTATGACCTGGTTGTGCCCCGCTCTGAAGCAGAAAAGCTAGAAGGGGCAGAAAAGACACAAGTAGAGAAAGAGGAACGAGGAAAGAAAATCCCAGTCCTAGCTTATGTTACTACAGAGCCACTTGACAACTTCAAGACCAATAAATTATCTGTTGTTATCCGACCTACCACAGATTTAAAATTTGTTCCCGACGATGTCAAAGATAAAGTGGGCTCATTGTTAGAAAGAGGGGTACCAGTGTATAGTGTCCTGTCGATGTGGCCTGGGAGGGGAGATGTTCCTCCGGCTAGTCAATGGGGCGATGAGTGGGCAATAATAATCCCAAAATAAATAACAAGGAATAATAATATGAAAAACCTACTAAACGAGTGGCGACAATTTCTAAAAGAAAATGATTATGCTGACGATATACAGACCGAGAATTTTAAACTGCTCGAAAAGATTGGACAAGCCTTGGAGCCCCTCCATCTTGATTGGGTTGTAGAAGATATTATTCCTCCCTCGTCGGAAGATGGTAGAGACGAAATGATTAGTGAAATAGATCAAGAACTTATGAATGCCGGAGAAACGGATACAACAGTTGAAAGCATCTTAAAGAAAAGCAGAGACCAGATTCTCAAACTAACACGAGAAGAGATTGAAAAATTATAGTCTTTAGTCCTTTAGATATAATATTCTTCTACTAAACTCTTTATGAACTATTTATATTAGGTTTATCACCTGCCACACATCCACTGGAGTCTTTTTACTCATGAAAATTACGAAAACACAATTACAAAAAATTGTATTAGAAACCATCAAAGAAGCTAAAGCTGCAAAAAAGAGGCTTCTAGAAGTCGGCGTGGATGACATGACTGGCGATATGCAGAAACTTGTAAGTGTCATAGATAAGGTTCCTCGCTTCGAACAGATGATGACTTTGTTGAATACTCGTCAAGAGTTCTATGAATTTATCGAATGGATGGTTGACCAGGGCGATGATAACTTGCCTGGTGACGGTGATGCTATCCTAGCAGTCAAACAAACTCTCAACAATCTCATTAAGAACAAGCAACAAGGCGGAGAGAGTTCTTCCATTGACAAGAAAGAACTTATGGACAAAGCTGACGAAATCGGGACGAGCATAGCCGGGATGCTACAGCAAATGCCGGGC
>Ga0115011_10001666_pt1 | contig 15935 bp, 10 predicted proteins | sample TroAtlMetagenome_2_FD_88705 | JGI IMG/M metagenome (GOLD analysis project Ga0115011, IMG submission 88705) | Marine eukaryotic phytoplankton communities from Atlantic Ocean - Tropical Atlantic ANT8 Metagenome | ecosystem: Environmental > Aquatic > Marine > Oceanic | place: Tropical Atlantic...
TAGGGTTTGTATAGGGTTTAAGGTGTGGGAGTACCACCTTAGCACTAAGGCAGTACTACCTCAGTACTACCCCGTTTGGAAGGTCAAAATATATTCTGGCACAGACAACAAAAAGACAACAAAAAGACAACTTGAACTACATATATATAAATGGACGAGTCAAACTACGACGAGTTCGGTAACTACATAGGACCAGGCGTCGATTCCGACGATTCGGACGACGATCGCAGTCGTGGTCGACATCGTCTTCAACACACTTTGGTGCGTTTCTCCTTTTGCTTTGATTTCCCGCCTTATTCTTTCTCTCTCGAATGAATTTTTTTTGTGTTGAATAATTTTCTCTCGCCGCGCGCTCAAGTAGCGTTGATGTAATACTGCCACTGCTAGTAGCAGAAGCAAGCAACAATACCAACAGCACTCTCATGCATTACGTGTGTACAACATAACTGACCACGGATATATTCTCTCTGTAAACGTACAAGGCGGAGGAAGAAGATGATGGCGAATGGGGAAACGAACGTCGTGGTCGAGGAGGAGGTGACGGCGCAGAAGATGAAGAAGACGACGAAGAAATGGAAGATGGAGATGAAGATACAGATGAACCAACGACCACTGGGATTGTTTTAGCCGAAGATAAGAAGTATTATCCTTCCGCGCAAGAGGTGTACGGAGAAGATACGGAAACTTTGGTCGAAACCGAAGATGCGCAGGCGTTGGAGGTGCCGATCATTGCCTCGGCGAAGAAGAAAAGATTCGAGATCGTTTCAGAAGATGTAAAGTTGGACACTTCGGACGCTAAAATGAAATGTAAGCCGGAATATTTAGAGATGCTATGGCGAACGCCGGCGTTATCGAGGAACGTATGCATTGCTGGTCATTTGCACCACGGGAAATCATCCTTAGTTGATGCGCTCGTCGAGGAGACGCACGATGTTTCAGATGCGTGGAAGTATGATGATAATTTGGGTTCGAGTTCTACGCAACTGTCACAAAACAATTTTAACGCGTTACGATTATACACAGACACGCGATTAGACGAGCGCAGTCGCGAGATGTCCATTAAAGCCGTACCGATGACTTTACCTTTGGCGGACGGAAAGCATGGAAAGACGCACTCGATTTCAATCTTTGATACTCCCGGCCACGCAAACTTTTGCGACGAAGTTTCCGCTGCCGCCCGAATATCGGACGGATTTTTAATCGTCGTCGATGCTGCCGAAGGGGTGATGTGTGGGACCGAGAAAGCGATCAAAATTGCCGCGAGAGAGAACCTGCCTTGCGTTCTGTTCATTAACAAAATTGATCGACTCATCGTAGAGCTCAAACTGCCGCCGGCAGACGCGTACCACAAACTAAGACACGTCATCGAAGAGTGCAACGCTTTAATTGAAGCCGCGTATGGACCTGTAAACGCGCGTTTGTGCACACCTGTGAATAATCGTGTGTGCTTTGGATCGAGTTTGTACGGTTTCTCATTTACTTTAGAATCTTTCGCCAAGACGTACAAAAATGTTTCACAGAGCGACAACTTAGATCACAAACAGTTCGCGAAACGATTGTGGGGCGAGGCGTATTTTGACGAGGAAACACGCGTGTTTAAGAAGAAACCACCACCTGGACAACAAGATTGTCAGCGTTCGTTCGTGCAGTTTATTCTTGAACCTTTGTACAAACTCTTCTCGCAAGCCGTAGGCGAGGCGCCGGAATCTTTCCAAAGAGCGTTGAAAGAATTCAACAGATTTTCGCACAAGTTGAAACCAAAAGAGTTGAAGCAAAACACAAAACCGCTTATTAAACTCGCGTTTTCGAAAGTTTTTGAATCGCATGGCGGTTTGACGGACGTTTTGTTACACTCTATACCGAATCCCATCGAAGGCGCAGAGAACAAAATTTCTCGCACGTACACGGGGGAAGTATCAACCTCGGGTAGACGTGTACGAACGATGCAAACCTGCGATAAAGATGGACCATTATCCGTCCAAATCGTGAAGTTGTATCCATCTGCGAAATCGGGGGATGCGTTTGATGCGTTCGGTCGTGTTCTCTCCGGGACACTTCGCGTAAATGATTCGGTGAAAGTTTTGGGCGAAGCGTATTCACCGGATGATGAAGAAGACTGCTCGGTGAAAACAGTATCACAATTATGGATCAACGAAGCGAGGTATCGCATTCCGGTACAAAGCGCACCGGCTGGTTCATGGGTACTCATCGCCGGTGTCGATCAATCCATCGTTAAAACCGCGACTTTGGTCTCTGCGTCCACAAATGAAAGAGAAGAAGAAAACGATGAAGATGTGTACACGTTCAAACCGCTGGAATTTGAAAATAAGGCGGTGGTGAAAATTGCCGTAGAGCCGTTGCACCCGTCCGATTTGCCAAAAATGGTTGAAGGTTTGCGCAAAATTTCAAAAACATATCCAGCGTTGCAAACGAAAGTTGAGGAATCCGGAGAGCACATTGTCGTCGGTATGGGCGAAATCTATCTCGACTCCGCAATGAAGGACTTGCGCGAAGTGTATGCGGACATCGAGGTTAAAGTAGCAGATCCAGTCGTTGTGTTCGCGGAAACGGTCGTTGAAACGTCAGCATTAAAATGCTTCGCAGAAACGCCGAATAAAAGAAACAAAATTACCATGATTGCGGAACCGTTAGATAAAGGCTTAGGTGTAGATATTGAGAGCAAAAACGTTGTCTTGGAGTGGCCGAAGAAACACTTGGCAAACTTTTTCGCGCAAAAGTACGATTGGGACGCGTTAGCGGCGAGATCGGTCTGGGCGTTTGGCCCAGACTCCGACGGACCAAACGTGTTAATGGACGATACTTTACCGAACGAAGTCGATAAAGACTTATTGATGTCCGTCCGAGAGTCCATCATCCAAGGTTTCCAATGGGGCACTCGCGAAGGTCCGCTTTGCGAAGAGCCAATTCGCGAAACAAAGTTCAAAATACTCGATGCGACGATCAGTAGCGAGCAGTTGCAAAGAGGTGGCGGTCAAATAATCCCAACCTCCAGACGATGCGTGTACTCAGCATTCTTAACCGCGCAGCCTCGCTTGATGGAACCCGTATATGAGGTTGAAATTCAAACGCCCGCGGATTGCATGACGGCTATTTACAACGTTTTGTCCAAGCGACGCGGTCACGTCGTTTCGGACGTTGCAAAACCAGGCACTCCGATATATATCGTCAAAGCATTACTTCCTGCGATTGAATCCTTTGGGTTTGAAACCGATTTAAGGGCGCACACGCGAGGTATGTCGTTTGGTTTATCTTATTTTGATCACTGGTCGGTCGTTCCCGGTGATCCGCTCGATCGAGCGATTCAGTTGAGACCGTTGGAACCAAGTCCCGTCTCGCATTTGGCGAGAGAGTTTTGCATTAAAACAAGACGACGTAAAGGTATGGGGGAAGACATTTCAGCGTCCAAGTTCTTTGATTCGAGTCTTCTTGAAGCTTTAGACGGCATCACTTTGTGAAAATGTACTTTTTATCATTTACTCTTGAAAAAACAACAATATAAATATCGAAACGATAAGAAAGAAAGCGTGCTTACCATACCATAGATATAGATTTAAAAATCAACATAATGCTAGCGTGCGTGTGATTGCAAAACAGGTATTGTATAAGTTAGTTCTCGTTTTTAAGCCCTCTTTCTCTTTCTCTCTTTTCTATCGAGACATCGGAACTGCTGTAGAGGTTTTCGCCTCGGAGGAAGACTGTTGAAAATCGCTTCCCAACTTTGGTTCTCGCGGCGTCATCGAGAGCCACACGCCCTCGGGGAAACAAATAGTCGTATCGTACATGATTGGGATTTCTTCCCCTGGATCTTCGTGCACTCCATCGTCACACTTTCCAAACTTAAAGTTTTGCACCGCCGTCGCGAGCATAGTCGTCGCCGTGAGTAAAGCAAACACGCCGCCAATGCACGATCGGGGTCCCGCTCCAAATGGAGTGTACGTGAAATCTCTCCCAGTTGCCATGCGCCTACGCATACGTTCCTTTGCGATCTCAAACTTTTCTGGATCGTCCTTCGCGGATGCCTTGGCCTGCTTTTCCGCTTGTACTCTGAGCGATTCGTCAGTAAACCGTTCGGGATTGAACTCCAACGGATTCTCCCACACTCTCGGGTTTCTCCCCATTGCGTAGGAAGATAACAGGATGAAGTCACCCGCTTTCACCTTGTGTCCACTCGGTAAAGTATCTTCGTCGGAAGCTAATCGAGGGAATAAGTTAATCGGCGCATACTTACGCAATGACTCTTTCACAACCATGCGCGTGTAATCCAAGCGTCCTTCTTGGACGTCTTCAAATGTTGGCGCTCGACCACCCAACAAAGCAACTTCTTCTTCGATGCGACGCTGAATTTCTGGATGCCTGGCCACGTGAAACAAGTTTACCGTGAAGTTACTCGCCGTCGTTCGGTGTCCGGCAGCCATGACATCGTTAATATCGCCCCACAAATCGTCATCCGGCAACAAGTTCCCATCCTCGTCCGTAGCTTTGACGAGGACGTCTAACAAGCAATAATCGTTAAAATCACCTTCTGCCACGCGTTTTTTGACCGTTTCTCGTCGTTCGGTTATGAGTTTTGTTCCAACTGATTCTAAAATTGCGTATTTTTCCTTCAACTCTCTGACTCGTCCGATGCCGAGCGCGTATTGCAACTTCAAAATAGGCCCAGGCGTGATAAAGAGTTGGCCCATGATTTCGGACGTTCCGTTGTATGAATCTAAAATTTGAGAAATGTTATCGCTGACGATATCCTCGCCTCGTAAAAGTTTCGCGGCGTGCGATTCACACTGCTCGAAATCAAACGCAAACGCAACTTTGCCGATTACGTCCAGCGTGACCAACTGCGAGTCGTTGTCAATATTCACGTTTATTTTGCCTTCTTCTCGCATCGCACACGCAGTTCTCCACGTTTCGCACATGTAACTAATTCGTTCCTCGACCGTGTTTGAAAATTGCGTCAGCGAAAACGAGTTTATGAACGGCTTTTGGCACATCAATCGATGTTCGCGATTGTATTGCCCGTCCGACCCGGTGATGCCTTTATTCTTAATCACAAACCGAAACGCGTCTGGCAACATGCGAAGCTTATAATTCTTCGCGTTGGTGTGACAGACATACTCTACAATCTCTGGATCGAGAATAGACACGCAATCTGGACCAATTGCGTTTTGAATGCCCACACATTCACCTTTTTGTTCTGCCCAATCAAGCATGGCGATGGGCATTCCTACTGGATGTTGAGCCGCTTTCACTAAAGACTTCAAAAACGCGATATCATCGATCATTGGAGGTTCAGAACCGTCGTAATCCGATCGTAAATCTGGAACTTCCTTTTTAGCGTCCATGCCAAAGAAAGACTTCACCGAACTGTACGGACACGCTCCTTGACCTTCTTCTTCTTCTTCTTCTCCTTCACCATTTTCGTTTTTGATATCTTCTTTATCCGCCCTATCTTCTGACGAACTTATCGCCGAATTTGCAGCGGTATCTGTCGAGGTCGCTCCCGGAGTCTTCGACGAAGACGAGGAGGACGTTTCGCGGGAAGACGACGAAAATGCGACGATTGCGGAGGTTCTTCGACTTCTCCTCTCCGCGGTCCTCGTCGTCCTCGTCGGGAGTCTTATCGTTGTCGAGGACGGGGACGAGGAAGTCGAAGCACCTCGGACATGCCTCGTCGATGCAGGCGTCGAACAACAACGCGCTGCGATGGAGGACATGTTCAATAAATATATACACGCGCGCGAACTAAGAAGGAATGATCGGAGTACAGCAGATGTGTGCGCCTTCGTTCGATCGCTCGATCCGATGTAGTATTCGAATATCGAGTCCAAATGAGGTCACACTCGCTCTTTTGTGGGGGTAAAGGCAAGAGGAGACCACAGCACTTTTACTTTGACGAGAAGATACGGAGGAAATCAAAATCTCTCTAAACCCTAAACAATTTTCTAAGCTTGTTTAAGGTATCAAAAGAGTTTTCCCCCCTGGTGTGTGTGTGTGTGTGTGTCAGGCACCTGTAAAAAGCAAGCAGCAGCATTTCGTTTGATTTGACAAAAACCAACACAACGAAAGAGAGAAAGTTTTGTCGTCGTCGACGTCGTCGATCCGCACTTCTATCGCAGCTGGCGATCAGGTCAGCAGCGATATCCACAACGACGACGATTATGAACGCGATCTCTCGTTCTTCGACCAAGCCCTTCCTCTCTTTCTTGTGTGCCTTCTTCTATCACTTCGTCTTTGCAATATCTTCGACTGTTGGACAAAAAGAAGAAAAGAGTGTCAAAGTCGGGGTGCGCACGAAGTACGACTTTGATTACTCGCCGCAAACAAATGGCTGGTTAACCGGTCGCGCGACGTATTTCGACGCGTCCTACGAGTGGAAAACAAAGTATTTCCCCCATCACGAGTTCGGTTACCTCGAGACAAATGGATGTGGTTACACGTCCAAAAAATACGAGCAACGAAAGCCAAAGTCGTTGCCGCTTGGAGTTTCAAGAAATGCAGTCGTAGCGCTGGCTACCTTTGAAATGAAATCGAGTTGCGGACAGTGCTATGAAGTGAAGTGCGACGATGAGGTAACGAAAATTCGCAAATCGTTTCGGCAAAATGATTTCATCGAGTACAACGATAACTTTACGCGTTTCGAACAAAACAAAAACGCCAGAGATTCATACGGGCGAACAATTCAAAACACAACGTTTCCTCCCGCGGAAGAGTGCTTTGACGACGAAGAAAGGAAGACGAAGAACAAGAATCTCTGCGAAAAAACAACGTGTTACGATCGAAATAAAATACTATTCGTTCAAATCATCGATATTTGTCCGTGCGACTACATTTACGGCCGACAAGAGATTTGCTGCGGAGATATTCCTCACTTCGACCTCTCGTTCTGGGCATTCGAAACGTTAGCGCACCCGTTGCAAGGTAAAATGAACTTATTGTTTCGTCCCGTTGATTGCGTGACGAAACAACCATTGGACGCAAGGGAAGGAGCGATGGCTCACGTGCGTAAAAGTAATGGCAGCGGATATTACGTGTACGATGGAAAAACGCCAGTCGGTTTCGCGCCTGGATGGAGATTTCGCACGTGGTACGACTTAGAGTCTGATCCAGCCGTCGAAGGCAAAGGAGTAGACGGCGGCTTTGGCGCTTGCGCACAATTCGATTCGACGGGTACAATAGCCGCGGCGTGTCTTGGTTGCGACAGTAGTATCTTGCCATTCTCAATTAACGGAGATTCTACGATGATATCGCTTCGAATCCAAATTAGCGACGACGTTATCAATAACAACGAGGATCTCAGTTTTCTTTCGGTACAGCTCGAGAAGCGGCAAGATCGGGATGATGTGAAAGAATACAGCGAAACTCCATGCGCGAAATCTATCAAATTGATAGACAACGTTGATGGAGATGTCAGTGTTACTCGAGTCGATGACGATGGCCGCGTTGTCATAATTCCCGTTCGCATGTTTGAATGCAAACGAGCAAGCGTAAACCCAAACACCATCGTCGTGTCGTATAAGCTTCCAAATACGCGTAAAGAAGTTTGTCTCAGCGAAATAAAGTTATATTGAAACAATAAATCTAAAATAAAGGTAGGTACTACGTAGGTAGAATATACAGACAACAATTGTTTCTTTATACAGACAACAACTCTTCTATTTCTATTGCATTTTCTTCGATGGTTTTAGTTGTCTTGTCCTTTCGTCGGATCGTCTTCCTCGTTGTCTTTCTTGGGAGAATCCGCAGAGGAAGACGAAGACGAAGATGAGAACAAATTCTTCAAGCTCAATTTCGTTTGCAGCCGATTTTCCTCGTTCGATAACATATCAGAGAAGAAACCCAATCGCTGCACGTGCTCCTCTCGCTCTAACAACTGTTGAAATGGATAGATTGCCTCGTTCACCAGCTCTCTCGCTTCCTCTTGGTAGTTTATTTGCAATTGTTTGAACTGATTTTGAATGTTTTCCGGGAGCGAATTCAACGTGATTTCGCCTTTTGACTGCTTTTCAGCGAATTCCGGTCCTTGAGACTTCATATACTTTTGAAGCAGCGCCTGGACGTCTCTTTGTAACTCGGTTTCTTTGTAATTCACTCGATTTGTGAGCAACGATTGCCATAACTCGACGATTCTCCAAAATCCTCCTTTTTTATTCTTCGCCGAGAGTTCCTTCACCAACTCTTCCCTAAATCGAACCGGTTCGTCCAACTCTTGTTGCATTTTAACTATGCGGGTGAATTTCTCAACGAGCATTGCTTCTTTCGTCGCGTACTCGTCATCATCAGTCGCATCAACAATAGTAGCTCCTTCTTCTCCTTCCTTTCCGTAGCCCTCGATTTCCACACACACGCCTTTCAAGTAAGAGCTTCGATCTCCCCAAACCGTATCGTTCACCACGCGTTCAATGCGCACGACAGAAACACACGTGTGCGAACACACGTACTTGACTTGATCGTTCGTTTGCTCAGAAACTTCCTTCAAATCGTCCAAGTAAAACACGCACGCGTATCTGCTAAAATGTCCTTGAGCGTGCGGGTCACACATGGGCACCACGAACCGCCTCGAGCCATTGAAGAGGATGTCGTTATACATCGCCCTGTACCTCGGTTCGAAAATATTCAACACGTGTTCTGAATATGGCAAGTGCACGTTCGACCCGAGAGGAAAAATTGGAAGTACCACTTCGTTCTCTTTCGTGCTGATTGGCTCCGTTTCTGTCGCTTTCGAAACGTCCATAAGAGGTAGCCATTGTATCGAGTTTGTCCAATCTTTCTTCACGCCTTCGTCGTACGACCCAGATCCGGACACATCCGGCGCGGATGCTCTCGTGGTTAATAACAAATGTGATCTTCGTCTAAGTTTTCCCTTCGATGACATTGTTGCGATGTTTCGTTCTGTTTTTATGCAAAAACGATGACGATGACACGACGATGACGGGTACGAACACGACGTCGACGTCGACGACGCTCTGCACGCCGCGACGGAGGAGGAGGAGGAGGAGGAGGAGGAGGAGGAGGAGGATATTCTTTGAACGAATGTTAAGTGCTGCATTTTTATTCCACCTCGTCTCGCGGCGGAGTCGTATACGAGCACAAAGAATGAGAGATTTTGTATAAAATCGAGAGAGGAGATCCTTCCCAAAAATTCTTCTCTTTTCTCTTTCTCTTCGCTCTTTCTCTTCCAACATTCAAAGGAAAAGGTATACCGCCGCCCGTCACATCACCACATACAGAGAACTTACAAAGAAAGAAAGAAAGAAAGAAAAGCAGGAAGATCACGATATGAGTGAAAACACGTTTGATTCGCCATTGGTCAACAAAGTTGTCCCGTTCGACTTCCCAGAGACTGGACGAGGTAACGCTGTAACAGAAAATGTACACAGAGGCGACGTGCTGTTGGAAATCCCTCTCGAGAGGTGTTTTTCTTTGGAATCCGCGCGAAAATCGGAGATACTAACGAAAGCGATGGAAAAAGCAGCAACAAACTTCACTCCAACGCACGACCAGTACATGGCTATGCACATACTTCTCGAACAAAATCTCGGTGAAAAGTCCAAGCATTACCAACACATTCAGTCGCTGCCTCCTTCATACGACCTCCCTTTGTTTTGGAGCGAAGAAGAACGGAAGAGTTTACTCGGAACGACAACTTACGCGGAAACCCTTTCGTTAGAAGATGAAGTCATGCAGGATTACGAGATGTTAAAACATAATCTCGGCGAAGCTTTTTTTAAAGAGCAGGACATAACGATGGAAAGGTTTCGATGGGTTCGCGCAACGTTATGGTCTCGTCAATGCGATCTACTTCGTCCAGCGCCGGAAACGACGCGACTACGAGTTTTGGTACCAGAGTTTGATATGTTCAACCACTCTTCAAACGTTCCGCTCGGGAGTTCGCACAAATTAAACTATTCACGAGGTCTCGTCACGGCATTCGCCACGGCAAATGTCCAGAAAGGAGGTCAAGCGTACATTTCGTATGGTTCTGGAGAGGCGTCCAGCTCGAAATTACTGTTATGGTACGGTTTCACACCTCTCAACGAAGGTGATAACCCATTCGAACAATTAGATGTTACGTTGACGTCGCAGTGTTCTGCCGAACGCGCGGAGTGTTTGAAACAGGCATTGTTTGCATCTGCGCACGTATATTTGCGCAAAATTGATAGCGAATGGGAAGAGGCGAAAAGAAAACTAGACACAAACGATGACAAAGAAGAAAATATGAAGTATAAAGGCGAAGTTTACTTACCTATGGTTGTGAATGTATTGCACGCGCCAAAGAACGGCGAGTCTGGAGAGTTTATCGCTCGGCATTCGCTGCCAGAAAATAGTCCTTTGACGTCATCGCTGTTGGCGTATGCTCGTGTTCAATTTCTCACTGAAGAAGATTGTCATGATCCCGAAATCATAGCTCGAATGTTAAACACATGCAGTAAACTACCGTCGACACCAACACCGTCCACAGAGTGCATCATGGACGACGCAAATGAAGTCGGTGCATTGGCTACGACAGTGTCTTTGTTGGATAATTTACGTAACAACCAACCGTGGGTAGAAAATCCTGAAGAATCCGAGCGACTAGCGCAGGATGACTCAAATTTAGACTTTCATTCTCGGTGTGCGGCTCGAGTGCGTGGTGTAGAAAGGCGCATCGTAGAAAAAGCCTCGATGGAAGCACGGCATCGTTTACATCTTGCGATGCAAGCGTGTTTGCGCAAATCCTTTTCATTTCGAGAAGGTCGCTGCGGCCATTGCGACGTTTGCAAGCAATCAGGATGCCCATGGGTGCACGTATTAGCTCAAAAAGATGGCGAAGTTCAAATTAAAGCGAGTAAATCTAATCGCGTAGCAATCAGTGGTATTGACGACATGCTGCCGCTACGAGCACATCTGCAAATGCTGAATTTATGCTTCTTGTGGATGACAGGACACGTAGAAACGCGCGGAAGTAATGACGATTCGGGTCAACCCGAGGCAAAAAGTGCGAAAGTCCTCGCTCGAGCAAAATCGCACGAGGAAACGTGGCCCATGCGAGAAGATGACCCGATGAATGAACGTGCGGTGCTCGTTTGTGAGTCCTTGGATGCGTTAGCAGCCAAGGGTCTGGACGGCTCCAATGGCGAGTCAAACGCTCACAACGGGGAAGAGGGTGAAATGTTACTCCCTGGTGCATATAATCGCATCGTGCGTAGCTGGTCGACTCGGTTATTTTCACAGCTAACAACTTCACACATCTTCTCTCTGTCAGATGCAAACGCGATTGCTCAGGAAAGCGCGGCGTTGAGAAGGCGCCATGCATTATCTGTACCCACTAGCGAAGCTTTAGAAGAGATTAAAAAATATTCACCCGTTTTAGAAATGTGCTGTGGAAGTGGATTATGGTCACGGCGTTTACGCGAGATTGATTGCGATGTCACATCATATACAACGTCATTCTTTGAGGATGACGTGCGCGATGTCATGTGGTTCGACAACACGATGACGTGTGAGGACGAGAAAGCCGTTGTCGTTGCGGAAACGTTAGAACATAATAAAACACTCCTGCTCATGTGGACAGACAAAGGCGGAAAAGGCAATCGAGGATTAGACATGGTGAAGTGTTACGAAGGAGAGACGCTCATCTTAGTCGGGGAGTGGAATGATCGAACGTATGGTTCGTACGTATCATTTTTGCCAGAACATGGCTCGAGCTTTTCGATTTCGTTTCAAGAGTACGTGGAAGCGAATTTTTCGCTCGTGAATGAGGTCGCAGTTGGCAATTGGCCAATGTACGATGCATCCTTGAGAGTTTGGAAGCGTCGAGAACCGTTACGACCAAAGACGCCGTAGAAAAGATAATTGAACAGAAGCTCCGCAAAACACACTACTATGTAGTATCTACTATGTATTACAAATCGTATTGAAAATTCCATCTATTTCGCGAAAAGTCTGTGTTTATGGACCAATTATTCTCTCGTATTTGCCCATAAAATCGTTTCGTTTGCGCGTTGAATCCTATTTTCATGTTCAAGTCTTGGTCGGGTTGGAAGTTAAACAACGTTTTACTCAGTTCAATCTTCGCGTCCATTTTCGGTGTGCTCGACGTAATCGACAAATCGACGCCTCCTTTCACGTCTAAAGTCGTTAACCCATCCGAGGTGATATCGAACGATTTCTTCCCTCTTAACTTATATATAACGTCGTCCGTTTCTGTATCGTAATTCACTCCACAATCAATTCTAGACACTATTGGGTTTAAATCGGAGGGGAAGAATTTTTTTCTCACGTATGCGTTCGCTTTACATTTCGCATTTTGCAAATCAATGTTCCCGGAGAGCGTGAGACAATAATTTTCTGAATTTGTGAAACGCTGCTTGACGAAAATACACGAACGGCGCGTTTTCGAATCAATCTTTAACGACGTTTCCATGTCGAAGCGTGTTCGTAGTAACTCCGAGTTTTTTTTTCTTTTGACGAATTTGTTGTCAAATTTGTGGTTTGCTTTGACAAAAAGAAAAGAAAAGAAAATTAGGGGTTCTCTTCTCTTCTTTATCTTCAACGCATGTCTTCTTCGAATATTCGCGTGCTCTTCCCAAAGAACGCAAACGCTAGGCAGAGAGCGATATTGCACGAATTCGCGTCGACGAATGGATTGAAGCACTACTCAATTGGTGAAGTTGAAAACAAGACGAGACAAATAGTGTTGGAGACATCAACATTATCGACCGAAGAAGATGCGAAAGACAAGTGCTCGACAACAGTCGAAATCGACGAAGAGGAAAGCGATGGAACGAGCTTGTCGGAACCGACGGATGAATATCTCTGCGACATCGTTCGCACGCACTTTCAGATTGATTTAAAGTCGTTTGATGAGTACGAGAAAGAAGAAGATACCGAGCAAAAGAAGAAGACGAAGAACAAAGGCAGAAACGCCGATACCGTTGCTCCTGCAGGCATCACGATTTCCCAATGGACGACGAAAACGTTAAGCCTGTTAGAAATGGAACGCGTGGAAGAAATCGCACAGTCCTTGGACGCGTTGAATGCAAACGCATCGAAATCATCATCGAAGAGAAAAGTACAACTCAAGAACGCGCTCGACGGTTTGAAAATTGTGGACGCGCGAGGCGGATTACTCGGTCAAACCATCGTTACGCTCGAAGTTTCGAGTCGTAAGAAGACCGATAGAGATGTGGCACCAACGTTGCCGACGCATTGTTTTTCACCTCACGACATCGTCCGGCTGCGTCCTTCGAATGTGAAAGTCGAAGAGATGAATACGAGTAGTAGTGAGTTCCCTCAAGGCGTGATTTATAGAATTAGGGATTCGAGCATCGAACTCGCGCTGGATGACGTGCCGGAATTTCTTGACGTCTCGCCTTTGCGACTGGAAAGACTAAGAAACGAGCAGACGCACAAGAAACTCGTTTCTGCGGTTCGAGGCTTAGAACGTGCCTTAAATTCGGGACATTCGTTGGGTAAAAACATCCTCGAGATTGTCTTTGAAAACGCAATGCCTAGAATAATTCGCCGCGAGAAAGGAAACGCCGATGCAGTAGATAAAAAAAGTAGCCATCAAGTCCGATTTCATCCATTCAACGAAAATTTAGATTGTTCTCAAAAAAGTGCTATCCAGTTATGTTTGGATTGCGTCGACGTTGGCATAATTCATGGTCCTCCGGGTACTGGGAAAACAACCGCGGTCGTGGAATATGTGACTCAGGAAGTCGCCAGAGGTAACAGAGTTTTAGTGTGTTCAGCATCAAACGTTGCGGTAGATAATGTCGTCGAGCGCTTATCGGGCGTATCTATATTTCGAACGGCGACGGTTTCTGTGGAAAATAATAGGAGGAAAGGACGACGCGAGCGGAAGAAGAAAGACGCGACGGTTAAGATTGAAGCATTAGTTGTAGAAAATCAAAGCAAGACAATCGTGCGATACGGGCATCCGGCACGATTAGCACCCTCAGTTTTAGACGCATCTCTGGACGCGTATATTTTGTGCTCCGACGATTCATCGCTCGCGAAGGAATGTTCGGAAGACTCAAAGAAAATCCGCACGCGCATATCTAAACTCGATTATCGCAAAAAAGAGGACCGCGCGGAGCGCAACGATCTCAGGAAAGAACTTCGGGAGTTGGCGAAAGAAGAAAAGAAGCGTCAAAAATTGGCACAAGCCAAAACGTTGGAAAATGCATCGGTTATTTGTTCCACGCTCGCGGGAGCGTTATCGTTTGCGTTAAAGAATGAGGAGTTTGACGTCGTCGTCGTCGACGAGGCTGCGCAGGCTTTAGAATGCTCAGTGCTCGGAATTGTCGTTAAGGGTAAAAAATTGGTATTAGCGGGTGACCACTTGCAGCTACCACCGACGGTACTTTCGGATGAGGCCGCGCACAAAGGATTATCCACGACACTTTTCGAGCGCTTGGTCACGAACAAAAGGTTTGGAGCTAAAATTACAACCATGTTAAATACGCAGTACCGAATGCACGAAGATATCATGATGTGGAGCTCGGACGCGATGTATGATTCTAAACTCATCGCGGCTGAATCTGTGAGGTTTCGAAAGTTTGAGCAGTTTGATAAAGTGTTAACTCTTATCGATACCACCGGTTCGGACGACAATTTCATGGAGAATATTGGTGACGACGACGACGACGACGACTCGAAATCAAACATCGGCGAAGCGGAAATTGTCATGCAGACACTTGAGAAATTTCTCTCGGATGCATACAGAATACTTCCGAGTGAAATCGGCGTCATTACGCCGTATTCTGGCCAGGTGAGTTTGTTGAGAGAAATGCGCGCTGTGCGCGCGGAAGAGAACGCGTTATTCAACGATATTGAAATTTCTACCGTCGACGGCTTCCAAGGGCGCGAAAAAGAGGCGATTATCATATCAACCGTGCGTTCGAATGAAAATAACGAAGTTGGGTTTCTGAGCGATGCGAGGCGTATGAATGTTGCCGTAACGAGAGCGCGAAAACACGTGACGTTGATATGCAATTGTGAAACAGTGAGTAAAGATGCTTTTTTAGCAAACTTGGTTCAGTATTTTGAAGAGAACGGCGACCTTGTCTCGAGCGCGCAGCTTCTTCTTTAAGAGTAGTCTATTTTGTAATATGTGTAAAGTAGAAGTAGAGTGTTGCAGAATTGCGTTGCTTTTAGCCAATGCGGCCCCGGGCCCCGTTCGATCGCAAGGACCTCGATCGCAACCCTCCAGCACGTCTGCGGAGTTGCAGCAATCTTCTGTTGTTTGATGCTTCTTCTGCTTCATCTTCTTCTTCTGGGACCGCTATGTCGCCTTCGTATGCCAAATCGCCGTCCTCTTCAGTTGTAAACCCAACTTTTGTGCACACAAAACCTGTATCTGGTCGGGTCTCGTCGTCAATTCCGCATTCGAACGGGTCCTCGAATGTCTCCGTGTTTGCTTCATCGCGTGGGTACGGCTGTTCGTTTTTGCAGTTTTCACTTTTTGTGAACCCACAAAGTTCCAAAGTGTCAGGTTGTCCGGCTGCAGTTTCCTGTTCAGCATCGGGAATGAAGTAGCCCACGTGCATTCTCGATGCGTTTCTTGGGTCGTAGGACGCCCACGCTGCGGCTGACTCCAACTTCTTTCCCGTTTTAGTATCAAACAAGGTAACTTTGGATTCTTTGATCGTCTCATCCAAGAACGCTTGGCGCATCGCATCGACAGAGTCAATGTCGACGTCGTCGTCGACGTCAAAGTCGGCGGCTTTCGCCACGAACGCGAAGAAAAAGAAAAAGAAAACCGCGAAGAAGACTTTTCTGTTCGCGATCATTGCTTTCTTTCTTTAGTTTGTTGTTTTTGTTGTTGTTGTTGTTGTTGTTGTTTGTTGATCGAGTTATCTGTGCGGATTTTTTTTTGTTCGTGTATTTTTTTCTCTTGGATTTGGGTTGGTCGAACAGAGAGAAAATGTGAGGGA
>Ga0115011_10001667_pt1 | contig 15932 bp, 23 predicted proteins | sample TroAtlMetagenome_2_FD_88705 | JGI IMG/M metagenome (GOLD analysis project Ga0115011, IMG submission 88705) | Marine eukaryotic phytoplankton communities from Atlantic Ocean - Tropical Atlantic ANT8 Metagenome | ecosystem: Environmental > Aquatic > Marine > Oceanic | place: Tropical Atlantic...
ATAGCAGTACAGTTCGTGTGTTGTTTGCTTGACTATTATGGTTCCGAAAGTAACACCCTCATGGAAAGAGTTATGGTGTACGCACCTTTGCAGGAGATGTCACGAGTCCATGTAGCTTTGCAGCAACATCAATTATTCTTGGGAGACATAGTATGAAGTATGGGTTGGCTGTGCGTTTGTGTGTGTGTGTGTGTGAAAGTGCTTTGCGTTCTCCAATGCTCGATGCCTGCAGTCTTGCTGTTCGAGAGGTCAGTTGCTCCCCCCAGGTTGTAGGTAGAGGCAGGCATGGCTGGTCTCGATGGGTTGTACATGCGGATGGAAGATGCTGACATCAGTCAGTGTTTCTCCAACAAAATGCGACTCGAAATAAGCAATCAGGGGACGACTGCCGTCCTCCGTATCGACAAAAGCGGGGCAACCCAAAGTTCGAATGTTGGCATTGCCAATTGGAACGGAAGTGAGTTTTTCATTGATTGGACCAATCACAACCAGGGCTGGGGTCGCAAGAAATTCTTCTTTGGGATGGTGATGGGCGGCATTGTCCTCGTCGAGCAGTCTTCCAGCGGTGCGAAAATCTGGGCCAAAACCCTCCCACCCCTAACAGTGCCGCCGCCGCCTGCGCCGGGGCCTTCGGCGCCGGGAACGGGCAGGGAGGGAATCTGGTCGGATGGGGCAGGCCAGGTGCATGGGGGAGGCAGGGCGGAGCGGAGCAGAAGCCCAAGTGTGCCCACCCCCCCTCCTCCGTTCGTTCCAGAGCCGGGCTACAACTACGTCGAAGAGACCCAGCAGCATGCGCGTGAGTCGCAGATGTGATCGGCTCCTCAGCAGCCGCCTTGTTGCATTTATCGTTCCAAACAGCCAAAACACACGTCTTGAATGGAACAAGGCGGCAGCTGCGACGCCGGACAAAAAGGTAGATCCCTTTAAGACTGCGTGGCCTCATAGAGTACAGTATTATGTCACATAGTATATACACACTCGTATACATATAAACATGATAGTGTATAGCTGTGGCCTGCAGCGGGGTGCATTCCAAAACAGCATGCGCCTCTAGCCTTGCTTGGAATGCACCCCTCTCTTCCAGTATCATCTAGGATGTACAGGGGAGAGCTTGGATTCGGCATGTTCTGTAGTGCCGCTTTGACAAAAAAACGGGTGTTGAGCTTGCATGCTCTCCTATGCAGAGCGGCAATGCGAGGCCAATTGTGTATGGGCAAGCTTCCCTTGCGAAGTTGGCGAGGCAAAGTTTGGGAAGGAAAGTTTGGGAAGCAAAGTTTGGGAAGCAAAGTTTTGAAAGCAAAGTTTGGGAAGCAAAGTTTTGCACAGAAAGTTTGCACACTAAAGTTTGTAGTGGAGAGTTTGCATCAGGAAGTTTGAAAGGAGAAGTTCACAAGGGGAACATTGGCAGGAGGGGTTTGCAAAGGCAAGTGTGCAAAGGAAAGTTTGGAAGGGAAAGTTAGGGAAGGGCGTGGTCATGCTAGACATGATGATGCAGATGATGTTTTGGATGATGATGGTGATGGTGAGGATGATGCTGGTGATGATGAATGATTTTGATGATGATGATTTTGCTCATGACGATTTTGATGATGACGATTTTGATGATGATGATTTTGAAGATGATTTTGCTTATGATGATTTTGATGATGACGATTTTTGCAAACATTGGTTGGTTTTGTCTTGTACGGTACAGTCAAAGTTTGCAAGTCAGAGTTAGGAGTTCGAAGTTTTGAAGTCAGAGTTACCGAAACGCAAGCACCATGAGTGCGAACAGGTGTGACAGAAGCGTTGAGAAACGCGGTATTGGACGGAAACGTGCGAGTCTGAACGGGAATTGGTTTTCAGACCTCCGTTTTTTAACATAATCACCACTGGGAATGTGGAAAACGAAAAATAGTCTGAAAAGTGGTACCGGGACGCTTTTAATATTTTTAAATAAAAATAAACGTTCAGACTCGATGCTGGGAGTACCACTCCCAGTGGTAAATATGCAAAAAAAGGTGAGTCTGAACGAGCCTTGTTTGTTCCCAGTCCCACTGGGCATAGGGTTTTTTGAATCATAGCAATTTTCTAACAAAAGTGTGTTTTTTTGGCCATGTCATTGAAGGGTGCCCGTTGCAAGATAGCTACAGCGCGCCCCCTCCACACATGTACTTTACACGCTTGGCCGTAGTTCTATGCGCATGCTGCTTCATGTTCTTCTCTGCACTCGAGTGTACTCTCAGCTTTGCGCCTCTAGCCTCTGCTGGACACACCGCCTCCTCTCTAGTTCTCGACAGCATTCTTTTCGGCTCAAGATCGTCGCATGTGTTGTGCTGCGCCTGACCACATGGAGTATGCTGCTGTTCGCTTGCAGTTGCGTCGTTTGCTCGCCAAGCAGCGTCGTGCTAACATGGCTCCTTCTTGGTCGACTTTCTCTCGCAATGTGGCTATATTGCTCTACCACAAGAGTGCGTCCTGTGATGCTGCTGTTGCTTTCCTAGAAAAGCGGGCAGCAGTGCATAACATTCCTGCGCAACCGCTTGAGGACCTTCGCCTCCTCGTTGAAGATTGGTTTCTGGAGACAGATATGGAGGCAATGCTCGCTCTTGATTCTGAATGGGATACTGGGACCTCCTCGGTCGCTCGCTTCGCTCGCCAGTGGCTGGACAAATGGAATCTTTCTGTGTGGATTCATACACAAAATCAGCGGCTTGGCGTGGCTCCCACCACTGCGCGTGTCGTTGCTCAGAGAGATGCTTTCCGAGAGTCCCTGGCGGCTCCTCAGCCATCTTCGGGTCGTTTGTTTTCAGTTCTTCGAAAGTACGATACTGTGTGGGCTTCCAGGTTCCGTCAGCGCTTTCGACTTCGCCATATGCGCATGCGCATTCGCGAAAACATTCCTCTTGCAATTCTGCGCAGGAAGGCAGTCCTTCCTGTCCCAGTTTTCCCCGTTTTTTGACACCCCTGATCTTTTTTTTTGGGTCCGCTGGGAATGTTTTCCAGCCCATTCTGGCGCCCATTTTTCGGGCCTCAAATTGGTGCCTTCCTTAGGAAAGGCACCAGAGCAAAGCCCATTTTTCGGTCCATTTTGGGCGACCTCTTTTTTTTTTTTCGGGCCTTTTTTTTCCCGCCACCGTGCCCACTTCGGTTCCGTTTTTGGCTCCCTTTTTTGGGTTTTTTTTTGGGCTTCAGTGCTCCTTGCAGGCGTTGGCCACGTGGCGCTGGCATAATCATCTGCGCCAGCAGCTGCCACACGAGTCAGCAGTCTTGATGGTGAACATGGACGAAACATCTGTTCGCTTCTTCCATGGCGGCAACAAAGGCCATGTAGTTCTTGGTCCTGGTCGGGTGCGGAATGATGCTTTGCCAACAGAGCGCGCCACACAAGTACAGTTGCGGGGCGCTCTCACTCTGGTGACTTTCCTCTGCAATCGCTCTGACTTGCAGCCTCTCATGCCCCAGGTTGTGATTTGCAGCAAGCAGTTGCTTTCAGTGCGAGATCTGGCCAGCATTCGGCCCACTTTGCCACGCAATGTTTTCGTCATCAGGCGTTCATCGGGCTGGGTGACTTCGAGCACTTTCGTGGAAATCATCAAGTTATTCGTGGAGGTGAAGGAATTATGCCTGGATCCTGGCTTGCAGGTCATTTTTTGTTTTGATTGTTGCAAAAGCCATCTTACCTCGGACGCGTGGGACCTTTTGAACAGGGATGGCTTGCATGCTTTTATGATTGCAGCCAAGATGACTTGGCTTTTGCAGCCATTGGACACGCATGTTTTTCTTGTGTTCAAGCGCGCCATGAAACAGTTGTATCAGGATTTGCAAATGGAATCTGGTGATGCCAATGTGTCTATGCCGCAGCTCGTGCATTTGATATGCCTTGCTGTTCGCAAGGTTTTGCAAGGCAGGACGTGGGCCCACGCTTTTCTTCAAGATGGCTTTGGCCCGGATCAGGGGCAAGTGTCTGGCTTCATTCTTCGTCAGCTTGATCTGGATTCGCCTCCTCCTCTCTCTGTGGAGCCGCTGTCGGATGTGGAACTTGCTGCAGTGCTGCCCAGTAATGTGTCGGTTGGGAATGTTCGTCCACATTTGCTGCCAATGCCGCCTTTGCCTCCACCTTTGGCAGCACCCCCGAATGCTGGACCATCTGGGAGCAGCGGCCTTGTCGCAGCCGGGCCGTCAACAGGAGGAGCGGCCTCCAGTTCTCAGAATGCAAGCGCCCCTGGCCTTGCGGCGACAGGTCAACGCCCAGCGAAGCGATTGCGAAGCAAGACTTCTTTGGCGGACGATTAAAAGAGAAGCAGCACACACATGGCGTAGCATTTACACATTCCATGTATGCCACACTCTTTGCGTCAGTATGTGTTTGTCAGTGTTTTCGGCGATGCTTGCGCCTCTAGCCTTGCGCGTCCAAAGCACACACGCAACGCTCTTCCTTTGCATGTCCATACTCGCTCACATGAACCATGCACTTGTCCTTGTAAGTTAAGTCTTTCTCTGTCTTGAGGATTGTTTTTTTTTTGTGCCAAACATGCATGCCACCCACAGAAGCGAAGGCTGATGTTCTTCTCCATCGCATCTCACTTGTGCACGCAAACTGCAGCACTGTAGGTTGCATGAGGGATAGCGTGCAGACATGCTACCAGCATATTAGGTGTAGGTGCACCATGAGAAAGCGAATAAGGATTCGCGGTTTCAACAGCTTTGCGAACATCCCATTCTCTTCCTGCCTTTGTCTTTTTTCATTACCTTTCTTTCCCTTTTTTTCCCTTTCGTGTGATCTTTTTTGTACAGACAAGCTTCGCGCTTGGGCCCGAGTTACAACAGCGTCTTGTCTAGGGGGCTTAACCCACCAACGCCTGTGTCCCAAGTCCAGGGGCCCATCCTGTTGTCTGCCAGGATGGGAAGCGGGAGGGAGCCCAGAGTGCCATGCGCATGGCACGGTTCGCCAACAATATGTGTACACATGTATGTCAATGATCACGACGAGTACTGCGCCTCTAGCCTTTCTCGTCGTGTGTAATTCATGTACATATTTATAAATGTATATATGCATGTATGTATACGTATTTGTATCACCATGCGAGGTCCATTCTTACATTTTATTGGAGCTGCTAGTCGTGATGCTTGCAATGTATTGTGCGCTTATTTCGGGATGTAGTTGCAGTTGCTTATCTATCGGCAGTTGAGTTGTCAAGTGACGGGCCAGTGTCACTGTCGCATTCTCAGCAAAACTGCTCGATGGCAGCTTCGTCATCTCAGGATGGGCCACCACCCCCACAGGTGGAAGAAGGCTTCCGTGTTTTCTTGTATTTGTATAGCAGAAAAGGGTTGATTTGATGATGATGATTTTGATGATGATGATTTTGCTGATGATGATTTTGATGATGACGATTTTGATGATGATGATTTTGATGATGATTTTGCTGATGATGATTTTGATGATGACGATTTTTGCAAACATTTGTTGTTTTTGTCTTGTACGGTACAGTATGTCTTTTCGTAATCATGTGAGGCAGTCGCGTGCTCCCTCCAATGGAATGGATGCACTTACCGAAGAAAGAGAAAACCACTTGCGACCCAGCAGCCGCTTGGGTGCACAATTCCAGGGCCCAGCTTCTGCGTGCCGACGATGAACGTTCGAAGGGCGTGCCCGCAGCTTCCCGTACAGGCATGTCACAAGACAGCGCTACCAAGTTGAGCGTTCCAAGGAATCAAGTTTTGGAAGCCACCAGGGGGCATCCGAACAGGCGAATGCAGCTTTGTCGGGATGCAGGCCGTCACACTGTGTTCGTGCACGGCCGTCCCACTCAGGTTTCCAAACATTGAAATGGGGCAAAGTATTTTCGGTATTATTCTCTTGTCTTTTGGAGGCCTTTCCAGAAAATGTGTCTTGTGATAATCACAAGTCCCTGGCACATGCTGATCCAAAAATGTTGTCAATTCCAGCTCATCCTTTTGAGCACCGCAGCTTTGTTGCAATAGTGTTCAGGGAAACAATAGACCTGCACATGTATACATGTATGTACGTAGTTATTATTGTAAGAACAACTGTATGAAGCCACTTTGCGAAAGTAAAGTTTCCAAGTCAGAGTTTGCATCTGAAAGTTTGTACGATGTAAGTGATACAAAGCATTTTTTGCGTTATGAGCTTTGGCATGCATTTGCAAAAGTACAGCCTTTCCTCGCCAGAAGGGTTCAATGGGCACTTGCTGCTTGCCCAACACATGGCCTTCCAAAACAGCATGCGCCTCTAGCCTTGCTTGGTAGGGAGTGTTGGTGACCAGTGCAATCTGTATGATGTAAGCCAGATATTGTGTTTATGCTTTGTTCCCTGGCCAGGTCCTTCGCATCACACATGCGATGGACGCAGCTGAGAGCTGGGAGCGTTACCTTGCCAGTAGGTTGAAAGTGCCAGTAGTCAACTTTTATGGAAGGAGCGCAGGGTTGGAGGAAACCAAATGCTTGAAGCAGGATGCAGTCTATTATTGGTGGAAAGATATGGGCATTCCATATATGACGCTCCCATGTCACGCTGAAGACACGGTTTTTTTCGTGTTCGAGTCCGACTTTCGTTTCTACCGAGAAGAAGCAGAGCTTAGGCTTTCGACGGTTGGGCAAGGCGTGGTAGGCAGAGGGTCGGTGGCCAGATTTCCTTACGCGAAAGCGGGAAGTCCAGCGCTTCCGGTGCCGCATCCGGATTTGAAGAGGCTGCGAGAGGTTTTCGAAACGAGCTATGAGGAATACTCAGTAGAGTACGAAGACATGGTTTCCTGTGTCAACCAAGCTGCCAGGATGGGACATGGCGAAGTTGTATGGATGGGGTACAACGCCAAGTGGTACACACCTGGCAGCAGCGGCGTATCTCAGCATGCCTGGGATCACCCGTATAGAAGAATGCAGAATGGGGCGCAATTGATTGCCATCACTTGCAAAGCAGCCCATTATATGAAGAAAAAGTTTTCAGCTACCCTAGTGTTTTCCGCAGTCTTTATTTTTTTGCAGCACAGAGGACAAGAATGGAAAGCATTTATCAGTAGGTGTTCCTGATAGCATGCGCCTCTAGCCTTGCCTTCTTGGGAGCATCAAATGCTTTCCATTCATGTCCCAGAAAAAGTAAATGTCGGTGTAAACGCAAGCACTCGAACTAGGTGTAATCAGAATCCAGGTCGTGCAAAGTCAGACGCAGAGATCTTCCTCGCAAGAGCTTCTGGTCAGTGAGTCCTAATAGTTTACGATCTTGTTTTTCATGCAAATGTCTGAGGAAATCCAGCGGGGACATTGGGATTGCTACTTGCGTCACTTTTTGTACCACAATGCGGCGGAGTTGCCTTACAGCGTGGTGTTCCCCCCCATGGGGGGGTTCATGGAGCACGAGACTGGATGCACGACGAACCTATCGATAACTCGCATCCCGCATCTCTTTAATGTGTCCCCTCATCAGGAAGGTACTCGGCCCATGGGCCGGGAACACGTCAGAAGACAGTACCTTCACTTTCAGAGGACATCCAAAGGAGGGGTTACAAACTTGATTCGTTTTCCGGATGCTAGGGGAATGGAGGTGGAGAACTGGTTCAACCAGGAGTACGTGTACTGGTATAGCCAGTGGGAGCATACCAGCTGGCAGCACGAGTGCTCTGACGAGTTCTTCCAACTCATGGGCAGTACACCCATGCAGCCTCGAGAGGCGGTGCCTTTGTCGGTGGGCCCTATATACAAACATCGTTTTCATAACGGTGACGATGTGATCGGCTACAAGAGCTACTGGAACGATTGGTTGTTGCCAGCAAGCGCCACATCCACCCAGGCATCGATTGTGCAGCATGGATTTTAATTCATTTCTTTTTGCGTGCAGTTCTGTTGCCTCCTTCTGTTCCTTCCTACAAGGCCATTTTTTTCATGTGCCCCCAATTTCCCTCAGACATCTTCTCGGCATCTGTACAGCTCCTTCTCCTTAGTTGTGCTTCCCCCCCCCCCGGAGGAAAAAAAAAATGTAGTATCCATAGCATATTGTTGTTTCTCGCCAGGCCAGAAAGGATGAGGTCCGGAAGCTGCGCCTGAGGGCTGCACAGGGCCGTGAATGGATCACGAGGCATGGATGGCCAGTAGACGCTGCAGGCATGATGCTGCGGCGGTTTTATTCTTATGAAGAAATGAAAGAGCATAGCAATATCACAGGCTGGATTGAAGAGTACGATACAACCTTGGGTCCCATTTTGGAAGAGGCCAGGGCAAGAGCCTGGGCGAGCTACGGAGGAGAGGTTCCAGCGAGGCAAATAGACACATAGGGGGAGCGGTGCTCACACACGCTTTTGGTGGAAGCCTGTGTGATGGTATTTTAAACATAGTGTATGATACAATAACACATGACACATACATACACACATCATACACATTCATAAAACAAATGGTATAAGTCACATACTGTTTTTGCGCATGCGCCTCTAGCCTTGCAGCAGATTCAGTTAGGAAAGGACCAATGGTACATGGAAGTCGGAGTGCGTTCATGGGTTTGCGTTGTAAAAAAATCACCCCCTCCCCTTGCATGCATATGTATACATGCTTTCATACCTAAACTTGCACATGCTTCATAGGGCTTCTTTTTGCAGGGATACCGCCACATGTAGGCAAACAACAGTTGTCGTTCAGTGTCCCAGAGATTGCGCCTCTAGCCTTTCTCTGCAAATGAAGTCCATGGCAAAGCAAAGTTTGCAAAGCAAAGTTTGCAAAGCAAAGTTTCGGAATCAAATTTTTCGAGTCAAAATTTCGAAAGGAAAGTTTCGCAATCAAAGTTTAGGATGCGAGGGTGCACAGTCGAACTTTCAAGGAGCATTCCAAAGCACAAAGGAGGTGCCATTGTCATTTGGCATACGACGCATTGCCTTAACCCACCGCCGCCGGTCACAAGTCCTGGGGCCTGTCCTGTTTGTGCGTCGAACAGGATGGGGAGAGGGAGTGGGGCAATGCTGCACAGATTCAACGTATTGCTGATGCATGGCAGCCCAAGCGAACATGCATGCGCCTCTAGCCTTGCGGAGCTTCGCTGGGGATGAAAGCACGGGGGCCCTGGGCCCAAGTCTGCCATATTTGATTCGTCCTCGACCCTCTTGAAATGGTCACTTTGTTCTTGAGAGATTGCGCCTCTAGCCTTTCTCGGTATCAATGATTCCATGTAGGCAAATGAAAGCGCCTGAAACCGACGAGCTGCAGCTGCTCGGCAAATGCGTTGCCAATGATCCAGCATGTATACATATCTCCACAGCCTGATTTTGGAAGGAGAGATGCCCAAGTGCGCATGGGATCCAGGATGAGCGCTGGTTCAACCAGGAGTTTGTCTATTGGAGGAGCCAATGGGAGGATATGTCTCCGTTGCAGGGTGCTTTTTGAGAGTCTCCCGATGCATCGTCTAGCAGCGCAACCCCCCTTCCTGAAGTAGTGTTGCCAGTTGAACCTCCCACGAAAAGCCTCCGAGGCAAACAAGCTTCTCACAGACCTCCACCAGTGCCGAAGGAGGCTCCTGCGCCAGTGTTTCCAAGCATTGGGATACTTCCCACTCGTACTCATGTTCTCAATGAGACGCACTCGGCCATCCACTTTGGAGCTTTGGATTCTTGAGATGGAGTACCGATGAGTGCACTGGCAAAGATGAGATGACCTCTTAAAATATACAGGGGTGGCTTCAACATGATGACGACTATCCTTGCTACTATTACTTCCAAGTCCATCAAGATTCTTGCCGGAAAGAGCAGCATTTCCAATTGGAATGGCACAGAGTTCGGCTCCTCAGCAAATGTGATCGGCTCCTCAGCATTCCAAAAACCCTATGCCCAGTGGGACTGGGAACAAACAGGGCCCATTCAGACTCACCTTTTTTTGCATATTGACGTGTGAGTCGCGCAGCTGCATCCTTCACGTACTTCATAGAAGGTCATCGCACAGTCAAGGACCTTCTTCGGATCGCACTCGTCGTGCTTCTTATAGTGGTTATGCTGTGCAACAAAAGCACCTCGCGCCCACAGAGTCCGACGCGTGCATCCCCAGAATTTTTCCTTCGTCGAGCGATTCGCACGGAAAAGAGAAGCGTTACGAGAGCGAGGCTCTCATGGGGCCACCTATGCTATTTGCTGTCGACATCACCAATACTCTCGGGGGATATGTGTGCGTAAGTGGATACACTTGTTTATAGTTTTGAAGGCTGAGCGCAAGCTGGCCGCTGCCCAGATGCGCAATGCTACGCGCAAGAAGCAGCGCATCGTGGAGAAGTGCAAGCATTTTCCAACTCATCTTTTTTTGCATTTTCTACCAGGAGTCCTGAAAAACCAATGGGCAATCGTCGTCTACACCTGGTATGATGTTGACATCGTTGCTTTGCCAGGTTTCGCATTGGAAGTATTGGCAAGAAGTGCTCTTGGCAGTGTCTCTAGTGCAAAACAGCGGACACCATCGCAAGCCTTTTCCATCGCAAGCCAACAACATCGCAAGACGACCCTTGCGCGTAGCTTTTAAGATGTCGGAGAGTCTCCGAGTTGCCAGGCAGCAGGAGCATGAGATCGTCGAGAGTGATGGTTCGCAAGCCATGGTTTCGTGTGTCAACCAAGCTGCCAGGTTTGGAAAGGCGAGGTTGTATGGATGGGGTACAACGCCTTGTGGTACAAACCTCCCACGAAAAGGCATCGATTGTAAATGAATGGACATTTTTCTGTGTATATATATATATATATATATATTTTTTTTTTTGTTTCCTACGTCATCATCGACATCAGTCATGTACTGCATGTTCAAAAAAAAAGCTCTTCCAGGCACCAGCTGATTGGGTAATCATGGCTTGTTCGAATACGAACGTGCATTCCTACAAAGTCTGGGTGCACCTGCATGCCACGGCCTTTATCCTTCCCAATATGGCATGTGCGCAATGCCTATCGCCAAAGGAAGCGCATCTTCCACCAGTGCGAGAAGCTCACCGAAGATGATTTGGTGATGGCGATCTCATGCGAGTGTGGAATCAGAGCACACCCGATTCGCAGTAGCTCTGCCTTTCCCCGCCGATCCCAGAGGGTCCTGCAGAGCAAACCTGTGAACACTAGCCGCATCAACGGAGCGGACTGGCCTTGAACACCAACATGCTGGCCGACACCAGCGCCCGCCAGGAGCAAGTCGTGGTCCATGTCGGAATTGACTCCAATGGCAACGAGTTCATGAGACGCGAAAATGTAGAAGGAAATATGCATCACAGACGGCTTAACCCACCAACGCCTGAGTCCCAAGTCCAGGGGCCCATACCAGAGCAATGACTCGGTATGGGAAGAGGGAGGGAGCCAGTGAAGGGAAAAAAAATGAGAGTAATGAAGATGATGATGATGATGATGATGATGATGCTGATGATGATGGGCATGGGGCTGGTGGGGGTGATGCTGCGGGTGGAGAGGCATGGCGGTGGGAAGCGGTGGGGTCATGCACCGAAGTAGACGAGGATGAGCATTTGTGAGCAGAGAGGACGAAAATGATGTGTGATGCTGAAGGGCAAAACGGGGAGCAAAAATGAGGCCCGAAAAACAAAGCCGAAATGGGAACGCCACACATGATAGCCCAACCGTTGGCTATCATGTGTGCGATTCCAAAATGCAGCCCTGAAAGCGGGCCCGAAAGCATGACCAGAAAATGGGCCAGGAACAGGGCCTGAGCATGATGATGATGATGATGATTGGGGAGGGGATGGTGGGGATGATGGTGATGATGATGGCTTAAAATTGCAACGGGCACCCTTCAATGTCAAGACAAAACGCATAAAAATGACCCAAAATAGGAGCATTCCAAAAACCCTATGCCCAGTGGGACTGGGAACAAACAGGGCCCGTTCAGACTCACCTTTTTTTGCATATTGACCACTGGGAGTGGTGAAAACAACATAGAGTCTGAACTCATATTTTTATTGAAAAATATTAAAAGCGTCCCGGTACTACTTTTCAGACTATTTTTCGTTTTCCACACTCCCAGTGGTGATTATGTTAAAAAACGGAGGTCTGAAAACCAATTCCCGTTCAGACTCGCACGTTTTCGTTCGGTACCGCCTCTTTCCACGCTTTCGGCACGCTTCCCCACGCTCTCCACCTTCGTCTGTGTGCACTTCACTTCTCTATCGCACCTTCTTTTTCTTTTTTTCCCATGCGTTTTCTTCTTACACGCGCTGCATCGACGTCTCCCCTCCTTTTCCGCATCGGCTACTTCTCCTTTTCCTTGCTTGGCTAGTTCAGCGGTTCTTCGTGCCCCCTGTCTCCCCTGGCCTTAGGTTGTGTACAGACAAGCTTCGCGCTTGGGCCCTTCTCTTTCTGCGGAGTGTCGCAGTCCTGGGCTTAACCCACCGACGCTCGGTCACAAGTCCGAGGACCCAGTTTGTACAGTTGACGCTGGGAAGCGGGAGTGAGTCTAGGTAGCAAAAAAAAAATAAAAAAAAAATTATGTATGGCACATGCTTCGTGGGAATGCGCCTCTAGCCTTTCCTTGCCCTGCAGCATCCAGCGCACATTCGTTTGTCCGTTTCGTAGCTCCTCCTGGCGCAATGCGCCTCTAGCCTTTCCGCCAGGGGGACACTGCATCTTCAACATGCGTGCGCTGCAGTTTTAGTCGTGTCTCTCAGCGACCTGTCCCATCCAGCCTCGCACGCGCATTCCTTTCTGCAGTTTGTAATGCCGCCACATAAGCGCCCTTCCAAAGCGACCAAAGTCTCTGAAAAGGATGGCGAATTGGTGGTTCCTACACCATGTTCTTTGTCAGACAAGATCGCCGATCTTCGGAAGGCACAGGCCAAGATGAAGGCTGAGCGCAAGCTGGCCGCTGCCCAGATGCGCAATGCTACGCGCAAGAAGCAGCGCATCGTGGAGAAGTGCAAGCAGTTGTCTGAGGATGATCTGGTCATGGCATTACATATGCGTGTCCGCAATGCGAACAAAATGCCATTCGGCTCGGGGTCGGCATTCGAGAACGACCCCATAGAATCAGCATTTCCCGGGCCCGAGCCGGCGGAGGAGGATGAGGATGATGCAGCGGAGAAGGAGGAGGCGGTTTGTGAGCATGATCTTGAGCAGTTGGGTTTGCAGGGGGGCCCAGGCCCCAAGGGCGGTGGGTCCTCCTCTTCTGTTGCGGTATCTTAGGGCTGATCTTTCGTGCTCTTGTTGACATCTTCCAGCAAGCGTTCCATGTGCATTTTTTTGGAGCATCGAATGCTTCGTTGGCTTCTTGGTATCATGCACTTCTTGTCTGAAGATTGTCATTGTACATCTATGCATGCGACGAGAGTCGCCCCACGGCGTGTGCCGTGTCCAGAGATCCGATGTCCAAATGTACTTGTACACACACTATATATATACATCTTTTCTTTTCCACACATGGTTCGCACGCACATTTCCAAGCATATCTGTATTGTACGTCATCCCAGCATTGCTCCTTGTTGTGTGCGTTGTGGGCATGCGCCTCTAGCCTTGCCTGCTTCGCCTGAGGGAATCCCGTGCGCGGCGCGGTTTCCAAAAGATGGGAGAGCCAACCGGCCCTGCTTGCCTGTGTGTCCTTGCCAAGTGTTTCCGAGTTTGCAGTTATCGTACTTTGTATAGCAGAAAAAAGGGTTGATTTGATGATGATTTTGATGATGATGATTTTGCTGATGATGATTTTGATGATGACGATTTTGATGATGATGATTTGCGACATCAAAGTTTGCGAGACAAAGTTTGCAAGTCAGAGTTTCGAAGTCACAGTTTGAAAGGCAGAGTGTCCACACGCTTCTCCCCACATTCCCCTTCTGTTTGTGCGTACGTGCATTGACGCACACGCGTGTGCGGTGAACGCGTTCGTGTTTCTTTACTGTTCAGACCCTCACGTGCTTAAATCAAAGTTTTCGGGTGAAAGTTTCCACCCTAAAGTTTGCAAGTGAAAGCTTAAAATTGTCGCTTCATATGTTGGGGCATTTTGTCCATGAAGTTCCTAACGTTCTGTATGCCAGTACATCTGCATGGCTTGCAACACAAGGCCACTTACATTACCATGTACATGTTCGGGTGCAGCACTTGCCACATCAAAGTTTGCGAGGCAAAGTTTGCAAATCAGAGTTTGGAAGTCAGAGTTTGCAAGGCAGAGTTTCCACACGCTTCTCCCCACATTCCCCTTCTGTCTGTGCATACGTGCATTGACGCACACGCGTGTGCGGTCAACGCGGTCGTGTTTGTGTACTGTTCAGGCCCGAACGTGCTTCAAGCAAAGTTTTCGGGTGAAAGTTTCCACCTCAAAGTTTGCAAGTGAAATGTTCAACTTGTTGCTTCAGATGTTGGGGCATTTTGTCCAGGAAGTTCCTTACGTTCTGTATGCAGGAACACCTGCGTGGCTTCCAATTTTTGCTTTCAAACTAGTCTGCCAATGTGTCTATGTGTGTATATCCATTACTTCCCGTAGTCCCCCACATTCTGCACGAACCCCTGCACCTACATGCGTGCGCCTCTAGCCTCGTTGGTGCAAGTCGTTCGTCATACTCTCCAGTGGCTCAAGCAGTGGTCTTCCACTCTGACTCATTTGCAAGTCAGCGCACGCAACGCCGAGGCAAAGGCGTTTGCGTCGTTGTTCACACTTTCTGTGTTTGCAGGCCGAGGCAAAGGCTGCAAGCGTTTTTTTCTGAGACATGGATGACCCTGATCTCTCCCCAGTGATGGCGGATTCTGACGACGAGATGCGTGGTTTCGTCTTGATGTCTCCAGAGCCGAGTCCTTTTGAAGAGCCCCCCGATGCAGCGGCGAGCAGCGGAGCCCCCGCTCCTGAAGTAGTGTTGCCAGTCCAACCTCCCACGAAAAGGCTCCGAGGCAAGCAAGCTTCTGACAGACCTCGTCCTGTAGAAGACGAGGCTCCTGCGATCACCCCAGCACCTCCCCCCAGTGATCCTAGACCACAGAAGTATCCATCATGCTTCACATGGCCCTGCAGTGTACCCAGACCTTTGGCCCGAAAGCAGTGGAACGAGGCGACAGCTGTCAGTAAATCCAAGTGGAGATACGCTGTGTTAGCGAATGCCCAAAAAAGCATAGGTGCAGTTGACTCAGAAGGCAACAAAGTGCCATTGCCTAAACTAAACAACGCCCAAAAAATTCAGCTCGCGGAGGCTGTGATGGAGGACATGCCGAGAAGCACTTCGTGCTACGAAAGTTTTCTAGATCATGTCAATGCTCTGCGGAACAAAGGCAATCAATGCCACAGTATTCACGTGAGAAGCTTCATGTGCACATACAACCTTGATGAGAGGATATGCATCATCCCCAGAGACGAAACAACCGCATGCGCCTCTAGCCTTGCAGTTCAATTGGTGAAGTCCAACCCCCAGGCTGTTGCAATCTGGAAGGAGTTCCAGTCTTTTGTTGAGCTTTTCGGGAAGAAGCATCACAGACTTCTTTCGTGTTGCTGTATGGAAGTGTGCACTCAAACTTTGGAAAAAGAGCATGTGCTCAAGTGGCATTTGCACGCCTTTTGGAGTGGCGAAAGAATGCATTTGGGTCCCAAGATGGACTTATCATTCAAGCACAGAATCCCATACCTGTCCCCTCAGGATGGTGGTCGGGGGAAGGCAAGGAGTGGGCGGAACAATGCTCCAGGCTTCGGAGTGTATTACCTGTGTTGTCCCAAAGAGGGGAGCGTCTTTCATTGGAGCAACAAAGAACTTTATCGAGACATTCCAGTGAATCCAGAATGGATTTCGAACATGCTGCAGAACGGCAAAATGTCAACTGAAAACATCCGGGCGGAGTTTTTGAAATGCGGCAAGAACGCCAAGCACCACTTGGAGAATCTGAATCTTGTGGCTCAAGAGAGACGGATGAGCAGCATGTCTGATCATGTGAAGAGCGTGCAGGCCCAGCTTGCAGCAGCAAATTATCCTTCTAAAGAGTACCCCTTGGTCTCGCAGTGGTTGGAGCAATACG
>Ga0115011_10001668_pt1 | contig 15929 bp, 8 predicted proteins | sample TroAtlMetagenome_2_FD_88705 | JGI IMG/M metagenome (GOLD analysis project Ga0115011, IMG submission 88705) | Marine eukaryotic phytoplankton communities from Atlantic Ocean - Tropical Atlantic ANT8 Metagenome | ecosystem: Environmental > Aquatic > Marine > Oceanic | place: Tropical Atlantic...
GAATTATTCCAGGTCTTCTAACTGCTAAATGATTTAGATCTCTTAAACACCTTGGAGAAATATCTACAGAGATTAATCTGCCCGAAAATTTATTGTTTTTCCCACAAAGGTGATCATGAATATGAGAAATTGTTGTACCGTGTGCTGCTCCAAGATATACCACAGTAGAACCAGGAGAAGGAAATAATATTGCAGGGTCTTTTTTCGTCCTTAAAATCGCAGCACCTAATTTAGAACGATATGGATCCCATCTTCTCCAAACATCACCTCTTTTTTTTCTAGTTGTTTCTCCATAGACCTTGTTATTTCCATCTGCACTTAATGTCCAAATAGCCCTACCTTCAAGTTTAACATTTGAAGAAATATCTACATTTTTCCTAACCATTAAATCATCTCTTTTTAGAATCAAAATATTGTTTTCTAATTTTTTCAACTTTCTCTTCTATTAGACGAAATTCCTCATCTCCCCAAGAAGTTCCATTAAATGCATCAATTCTTGCAGCCAAACTCATCCTTGCTGCCAACATTCTTGAAATTCTACCTCTAACTGGTTTTGGTGACCTTGAAATAAAAACATGAGAATAAATTAATCCATGTTTTGGGGTTTTTGTTCCTTGTTTCAAATGTGAGAAAAACGCTTTTTCTGCACCTAAAATCTGTACAGTACCAGCAGGTAATCTTGCCAACCTCATTCTTCCATGCGCTGCCACACATAATTTTGCAGCAATCAAAGGCCCTGCTATTGCTGAAAGTGAAGGGAGGTGTTCTAGAGATAATTCTCTAACTGCAGATTCAACCCTATCTAATTGTGACTGTAAACTAGCTACTGATTCAGCCCACTTTTTGATTACTTGCCACTCTGATTCTGAGGGAGGTATATTAGGAGGAGTTACTTTGAAATGATTTGCTAAATCTGAAATAGTTTCAGATGAAATAATGATTTTTGCGAGTCTATTTCTATCTTCTTCCATTCTAGCCCTAGGAAGCAATAATACAATCCATTCAATTAAGCGGGCTTCTAACAAAACCCAACTACTTCTCAATTCATCTGATGCACGAATTAAATGCTCTAATCTTCTATCTGGATCTGAAGCAGAATCATCTACATTTTGTTTTGATAAGATCAGTGCTGCTTCATCTAAAATTTTCATTCTTTCATCATCAGGATAAGGCAATTCAACATTTTCAAGGAACTCATCACCAGAATCAACTAAAATAGCCTCTGGATAACGTTGTTGTAAATGTCTAGCTTCTTCCAGAAGAACACCAGAAGATAATAAATTCAGTCTTTTAGCCACTTGTTCTTTATTCAAAGACCTCTTGCAATACTCAACTTCCAATATCTCAAAATTTTCATCAATTACTGCAGCAGCCTGCCAATCTTGCCACAACTTCATGCACGTCCGAGAGCAAACTAAACAAAAATACCAATGGTTCAATAATACATATTATGTCAATAAATACGTTTTATCTAGTTACTAAAGATGAATACATTTAAACCTTCAAGGTCAGCCTTAGGATTATTAGCGAGGAATAATATGTTCTGTCCTGAATGTGGTGCTCTATCATTTCCCGACTCAAAAGGTTGGATAAAATGCCCAAATTACAAATGCGGTTATGAAGGTCCTCTAGATAATAAGATGAAAGATCCAGTAACAGGTCAAGAAATTGATCTGGGTAATGTTCAATCAAGTTCAAAAGCACAAACAAGGAAATTCGAAATTATCGATGACGGTGATCAAGCTCATGGAGTATTAACAAGTGGATCATATATCTGCCCAAAATGTGACGGGCAAGAGGTATTCAGTGAATTAAGGCAAACAAGAGCTAGTGATGAACCTGAAACAAGATTACTTACCTGTAAAAATTGTAAACATGGCTGGAGAGAATACTAATTTCAGTATTATTTTAATTAAGCAACGTTCAATAGCCTCCAATTAGACCAGAACAAATACTGGTGATGTTATGTTACATGTAGTAGCTGAAAGTAGTATATTAAAAATCATAGTTGAGACACTAATGACTCAAGTAGAAGAGGCAAGGTTTGATTTCTATACTGACAGATTAGAAGTATGTGCTGTAGACACAGCAAATGTTGCAATGATCAGAATGGAAGCAGACGCTGCGCTTTTTGACACATGGGATTTAGATGAATGTAAAGTAGTAATGGAATTAGCAAAAATGCGCGAAGTCCTTACACTAGCAGCTTCAGGAGAAATGGTTGAAATCGTATTTGACGACGTTGCAAATAGGATTAAAGTTAGCGTAGGGAAAATTGAAAGAACATTAAGCCCAATTAACGAAGATAACGTTAGAGTTCCTCAAAAAGTTCCTGATTTAAATTTAAAATCAATAGCGAAAATATCTGGTATTGAATTATCTAGAGCATTTAGAGCAGCAAAATATGTTGGAGAAATAGTCCATATGTCCATGAGCCCAAATCAATTGGGTATCACCGTACCTGGCCCAACAGATGCAATAGACGTAACATACAGTAATGATGAATTAGAAGATCTTACTTGTGAAAACCAAGTTAACAGCCAATACAGCCTAACCTACATGCTAGATTTAGTTAAAAAATTAGACAGTGTAAATCTAATTACTCTAGCATTTGGTGAAAATGAACCATTGAGAATGAATTTTGGATTTCACGAAGACGCAATTAAAGTTCTATTCCTATTAGCACCAAGACAAGATGCATATTGAGTTTTTATTCATGCATAATGCATAATTGATTTCTCAACAACAGACTTGAATAGACACTTATGTTGGCAATACTTGGTCGAGTAATATGGAACAATCAAAAGTCACTGTTCTTATTCCCACCTTAAATAACCATAAAGAATTAGAAATTGTGCTTAAATCACTCAATAAACAAACATGGCGCGGTGATTTAGAAATCGCAGTTGTTGGCCCAAGTAATGACCCAGGAAGAGAAATTACCATTTCCAATAAAGCAACATGGATAGATGATAAAGGAAGTAGAAATCGTGCAGATGCATGCAATGTTGGAATAAAAGAGACTCAATGTGACATTTTATTATTTACAGACGATGACGTAATCCCACCAGAAGATTGGGTTGAAAAATTAGTTAGATGGTTTGAAAGAGATGATGTTGCAGGAGTAGGTGGGCAAAATTGGGCTCCAGAAGAAGATCCATTCCTTGCAAAGGTAGCAGATGTTGCCTTTGGAGCAAAATATGTTACAGCTGGAACAAGATACGGCAAGGTTTCAAAAGGCGAATTAATTGAAATTGAGCATAACCCGGGTTGTAATTCCGCATATAGGAAAAAAGTTCTTGATGAAGTAGAAGGTTTTGAACCAGGTTGCATAGGTGCTGAAGATGTTGTATTAGATCATAAAATTCGCTCTAAAGGACATAAACTATGGTTTGACCCAGAATCTATAATGCCTCATAGGAGAAGAACTCCTCCTGCCTTATTCAAGCAAATGAAAAATTATGGTTATGTAAGAACATTAGCTAATTCCAGATGGCCAGAACTACGCTCATGGAGCCATCTTGCTATTGGAATATTCCCATTATTAGTTTTTTCAAGTATTATCTCAATCCTTTTTGGCATAATAATTAACGATATAGAATATTCAATCTCACTATCTTTGACTTCAGAATTATTTTTTCAAATCCCTCTAATGTTGTCTACAACATACATTTTAATTTGTTGGATTGGTTCTATTTTAGGAAATTCTCCACACAGAAATGCCATAACAATATTTTTCTCACCAATTATGATCTTTTCTGCGCATTATTATTACGGAATTGGTGTCCTAAAAGGTTTATTTCAAATATATGCAGGAAAAGGTGCAGCAGCAGGGTTAGGTATCCAATTAGATGATAAAAAGAGAATTTAAGCGCAATAATCATCAATCAACTTAGTCCATAATGCAAATAATGAAAGAGAAAGTGTCTTCTGTTTTCAAAAATGCCTCATCGGAAGCAGCAAGAAATGCAACTGATGAAGAACAGATCTGGGAAAGCATCAGAGGACTAATCGTTTTTGGATTAGTTATCGAGGTTGTAATATTATTCTTGCTAAGTGTACTAGACATTCAATATGAATTATTTGGTATGCAGATTGCATATACTGCAGCCATTATCGGCGTACCAATATTTGTAGGGGGTTGTATGATCCTTACATGGGGTAATAAAAAATTTAAAGTGGAATAATTAATTTTCTAATTCTCCGATTTGAATTTGCCATTGACTTTGATAAACGCCATTAGAGATAATCAAATCATCATGTGTTCCCCTTTCCACAACAACTCCATCTACCATTGAAAGTATTTCATTCGCATTCCTAATTGTAGAAAGTCTATGAGCAACTGCTACAGTAGTTCTTTCTCCTCCAGAATCCAATAAGTTTTGTTGTATTCTTTTTTCTGTTTCTGCATCTAAAGCTGATGATGCTTCGTCTAGAATTAACAAAGACGGGTTCTTCAAAAGTGCCCTTGCCAACGATATCCTTGCTTTTTGTCCACCACTTAATTTAACACCTCTTCCGCCAACTTTTGTATCCAAACCTTGTTCTTGTGAATTTACAAAGTCTGTGGCACCTGCTAAATCTAATGCATGGTTTACTTCTTCTACTGAGCTTTCTCTTGCATAAACCACATTATCCTTAATAGTTCCATAGAACAAAAATGGATCTTGGCTAACAAACCCAAGTTGATTCCTAATTGATTCTAAAGTAAAATTCTGAATGTTTGTTCCATTAATTAAAATCTCACCTTTATTTGGCTCATAAAATCTCAATAGTAATTTCAAAATTGTAGATTTGCCTGCACCAGTATGGCCCATGATTCCAAGGAAATCACCGCACTTTACATTAAATGAAATCCCATTCAACACTGCTGTTTCTGTTTCTGGGTATTTGAAATGGACATCCTTGAACTCAATTGAATCGATGCCTCCTTCAAGTTCTACTGCTTCAGGTATATCGAAAATTGTAGCTTCTAAATCTGTAATTGCGAAAACCCTTCTTGCTGCTGCTTCCCCTCTTTGTAATTGATTCAACAATACTCCGAAGATAAACAATGGGAATGTCATTCTAGTACTAATCAATAAAAAAGTTACAAAATTACCAACAGTGATTTCATCTCCTGCAACTAAATAACCACCTGCAGTAACTAATGTACCAAATGCAATCCCTGCAACTGCATATAGTCCTGGGATAAACCTATTTCTTACTGCTGAAGCACCTATTGCTTGATTTCTATATGTTTCAGATTCAAAACTGACTCTATCCAATTCATAACTTTGGGCATTGTATGCTTGAACTACTGAAATGCCGCTAATCAAGTTTTCAAGTATTGAATTAATATCTCCTGTTGATTCTCTTTGTTTACGATATTTCCTCTGTACTCTTGTTGAGAACCACCAAACTAGAGGGAAAATAAGTAATAATGGTCCAAACAATACAGCAACTAATTTCCAAGACATTAAAAATAATATTACAAATGCTGTAAAGGTTGTAATAATTAATCTAATTATTGAAGTTGAAGAATCTGAAATTACATCCTCTAATTGATTTACATCAGATGATAAAATTGACATCAAGGCTCCTGTTTGCCTTAAGTCATAATATGATACTTCCATTTTTACTAAGTTTTTTGTCGCATCCATTCTTAAATCATGTTGAACTTTATAACCTAAAGACTGCCATGAATAATCACTAATTCCTTGAAAAATAGCAAGCATTGTGAAACAAGAAAATATCAGCAAACCATAACCTAGTTCTGGATTACTAGAAATTAAATCAATGAGAAATTTTGGACCAGTTAATGTTCCGCTTTGATAATAATCAACCGCCAAACCCATTGCCACAAAAGGAATTAAATCAAATGCTCTTGCAAAGGCATTTGTTCCAATTCCCAAAAATGCCCTTCTCCAATAATTTTTAACATAAGGTATTATTCTCCAAATTTTCTTACCAAAAAGTTGTTTTTGATCTTCAATTTCCTCTCCCTTAGAGGATATGTCTTCGTCTTTCACGACTAGTGCTCTTGCATTCAGTTTACAATGCTTCTTCACCCAAGTGAAGAACTACCATACATAGGATTGATTTAGCGGCAGGTAATGGAGCAACCAGTGGCAATAGTATGAATAATAAGAGTCAAATCAGTTTGCAACCAAAAAAGGTGCTTATCATAGCACTTACATTAATACTAATATTTCCTAGTTGGGCGATTGCAGAAAATGTAAATAATGGAGACGACATTAATTCTTTTGAAACTAATGCAGATTTAAAAGCACTTGCTGAAATAAACATTTATCATAATTCTGATCTTTCTTCAGGATGGAATCTAGGAACCATAGATGATAATGAAAACATCATGCTACGCTTTCGCAATGCTGATCCAATAAATACTAATCAATGGTCAAACCTTTTTGGCGATTTTGTGGATGGTTGGCATATTCTACAGCATACAATGCCTGTTCCATCAGAATGGTTAGGTGAATTAAATAATGCTGGCATTGAGTGCTATTCATACATACCCAATGGTGCATTCCATTGTTTAGTGCAATCAAAATCAATTCCTGAATTAGAAAATCTAGAGGTTCAAGGCATTATGGTTTTTGACCCTACAGACAAAGTCCATCCAATGGTTGATGAATTACTAGCAAATGAATTTGAAGATGGATTTTATTTTAATGGAAAAGGTATCTTCACAACTGTTCTTTCGGGAGATTATGTTCCTGAATTACAACTTGATGATTCGTTAGTTTTACTCTCTCATAGCAATAGATGGGCCACATTTTTAGCAGATGAAACGGGTATTTCTCAATTAGCAAATAATCCTGGAATCCAATGGATTGAACCAAAATTTCAATTTAACATTCAAAATTCAATAGGAAGAGATATTATCGAAGTTGATTATGTATCTCAAACTGCAGAAATGACAGTATTAAATCCAACATGGACGGGATTAACAGGATCTGGTGTTCAAGTTACTGTAGCTGATTCAGGTTTGGATTCAGGAGTAAATGATGGAACTATGCATCCTGACTTCCAAGGAAGAATAACTGCCATAGAATCATTACCAATTCCACAATGGTGGCTAGATGTTGGTTTACTTGATGCATCTGCATCACTAGATGATGGTGCTGCTGACATTTCAAATTGTGTTAACTGTGGAAATGGCCATGGAACTCACGTTGCTGGTTCAGTATTAGGTGACGGGACTTCTTCAGGGGGTTCTATTGTTGGTGCTGCACCTGCTGCAACTTTACATTTTCAAGCAACTGAACAATGGGCAGATTACTCTGCTGCATCGGGTAAAACAGATTATTATGGATTATATGGACTCCCTGACGACCTAAATACCATGTTTGCTCAAGCATATGAAAATGGTTCAAGAGTCCATACAAATTCATGGGGAGCAAGTATAGCAGGCCAGTATGATGCATCTGCACAACAAGCAGACAATGCAGCATATACATACAAAGACATGGTAATTCTTTTTGCTGCAGCAAATGATGGAGTAGATGTAAATAATGATGGTGAAGTAGACGAGGATTCCCTTGGGTCTCCTGGAACTGCAAAAAATGTAATTACTGTTGGCGCATCGGAAAATGATAGGAGTACATTGCCTACAAATTCTGGTTCATATGTACCAGGAGCTTGGGGTGATGGTTCCGTAAGTTATGCTGAACCAATTAATTCAGATCTAACTGGAGGTGAGCCAGAAGGAATGGCTGCATTCTCCAGTAGAGGACCTACAGATGACGATAGACAAAAGCCAGAAGTTACTGCTCCAGGGACATGGATTCTTTCAACTAGAAGTCGCTCAACTGCAGCAGGAGGGTGGTTAACCTATGATTCAGATCATGTATACATGGGTGGAACCAGCATGGCAACTCCTCTTACTGCGGGTTCAACTGCATTATTATTAGAACACCTAAATTCAAACTTAGGTGTTTCAAACCCTAGTTCTGCTCTAGTTACGTCATTATTTGTAGTAGGTGCTGATGACATGATTGGACAATATGGAGACCCTAATAATGGGGCTGGAGAAGCAATTCCAAATTATCATGAAGGTTGGGGAAGAATTGATTTAGGTGGTTCAATTAACAGTTCCTTTGTAGATGGAGAAACCGTTAATACAGGGGAATTTAGAGAATTTTCCTTTAATGTACCTGCATCATTATCAACATTGAAAGTAGCATTATCTTATACAGATACAATGGGTGATCCTGCACTTAGTGTGCAACTTAATAACGATTTAGATATTGAATTATTCAAGCCAGATGGTACTTCTGTCCCACTGGCTAATAATTTAGATACTACAAAGGGAATTATAATTAATTCTCCACAAAGCGGGACATGGGAAGTTCATGTTACTGGTACAAATGTGCCTATTGGACCTCAACCATTTGCAATAGCAGTAAATGTAGATTCAGGATTAACCAATTCCACAAATGACTTAGATGGAGATGGTGTTGACGATACTGCAATTGATGATTGTTTAGGTGTATGGGGGAATTCTACCAATGATAGGCAAGGTTGCATTGATTCTGACGGAGATGGATATAGTGACCCTGATGGAAGTTGGACTATAGCTCAAGGTGCTGATGCATTTATCTCAGATCCAACTCAATGGGCAGATTCTGATTTAGATGGTTTTGGTGAAAACCCAAGTGGGAATAATCCTGACGATTGTATTATGAGTCAAGGAACTTCAATGATTGATAGGAAAGGATGTCCTGATTTAGATGGTGATGGATTTAGTAATCCTGATGGAAGTTGGACAACTGGGCATGGCGCAGATGCTTGTATTGCTGTAGTTGGAGATTCTACCGAGGATAGATCGGGTTGTCCTGATTTCGATGGAGACGGATATAGTGATCCTGATGGAAGTTGGACTATAGCAAATGGTGCTGATGAATTTATTGGAGATCCTGAACAATGGATAGATTCTGATGGGGATGGATACGGGGATAATCCACCTCCTGCAAATCTTGGCGATAGTTGCCCATTGATTTCTGGAACAAGCAGCAATGACAGGAAAGGATGTACTGATTCTGATGGGGATGGATATAGTGACCCTGATGTGAATGTTCAATCACATCCATTAGGTGTTGCTGATGCTTTTCCTGCAGATTCAACACAATGGAGAGATACTGATGGGGATGGATATGGAGATAATTCTGCTGGAACAAACCCCGATAGTTGTCCTTTGGTTTTTGGAACTTCTACTCAAAATAATATTCTTGGTTGTCTAGATTCAGATAGTGACGGATATGATGATTCTTCAGATCCTATACCTAATGATGGAACTCAATGGGAAGATTCTGATGGGGATGGATATGGAGATAATGCAGGAGGAAATAACCCTGATTTATGGCCTAGTGATCCAAGTCAAGCCGTGGATTCTGACGGGGATGGATTTGGGGATAATTCTAGTGGAACTAACGGAGATGCCTTTCCAAATGAAGCAACTCAATGGGAAGATTCTGATGGGGATGGATATGGAGATAACGCTGGGGGAAATTACGCAGATGATTGCCCGTCTATATTTGGAACTTCTAATCAAAATAATTATTACGGTTGCTTAGATACTGATGGAGATGGATTTGCAGATACTGTTGACGATTTCCCTTATGAAAGTACACAATGGATAGATACTGATGGAGACGGATATGGAGATAATTCAAATGGTGCTAATCCAGATAGTTGCCCTAATGTTGCTGGTAATTCATCAAAGAATTTCAAATGGGGGTGCACAGATAGTGATGGTGATGGTTATGCAGATATTGATGATGCATTGCAAAATTTAGCCGGGCAATGGGAAGATACTGATGCTGACGGTTACGGAGATGATCCAAATGGCCCACAATTTGATTCTTGTAAATATGAACCAGGCACATCATGGATTGATAGATATGGATGTAAAGATTCAGATAATGATGGTTATTCTGATTTAAATGATCATTTTCCAAATGATGTTTTAAGACATCTAGATGTGGACAATGATGGTTTTGATGATTTAAGTGAAGATGCATGTGATGACATATTTGGAACTTCTTCAATAGATCGTAAAGGTTGCATAGATACTGATGGAGACGGATATAGTGATCCTGATATCTTCTATACAGTTGCTGATGGAGCAGATGCATTCCCCACAGAACCTACTCAATGGAATGATACTGATGGGGATGGATATGGAGATAATTCTGCACCTTCTATTCTTCCTGATGATTGCCCAAACACCGCAGGCAATTCTTCTGTCATCCTTTTAGGCTGCATAGATATTGATGGAGATGGATATCCAAATTCAAATGATTCATTACCTCAAAATCCTACTCAATGGGAAGATTCTGATGGAGATGGATATGGAGATAATCCATTAGGAACTGAATATGACGAATGTACAGATTCTTTTGGAAATTCTTCTATGATTATTTTCGGATGTTTAGATACTGATAGAGACGGTAGTCCTGATTCAATAGATCCTCTCCCCGAAGATTCTAGCCAGTGGATTGATTCTGATGGAGATGGATATGGAGATAATCCTGGTGGAACAGATCCAGATTATTGTCCCGATGTATTTGGAACTTCTTCATTAGGTTCAGAATCTGGTTGTCTAGATTCAGATGGGGACGGTTATTCTGACAATCTAGACGCATTTCCAAATGTTTATTCGCAATGGAAAGATTCTGATAGCGATGGATATGGAGATAATAATTCATTAGATGCCACATGGATAGATTATTGGCCTCAAGATAATTCAAAGAATACTCCTACATCTTCTATTGTATGCACTACTGAATTAGCACAAATTGTTGTAGATCCATCTGGGACAATAAATGGCAAATGTACAGTTACTAATTCCATGAATAAAGCGATTCGAATAATAATTAATTTAGATTTAAATCCAGGCTTAGAGTCCTCACAAAAAACATGGTACTTAGAATTACAAGCTGCTGGGTCCTTAGATGCAACAAAAGAAATTGAGTTTGACATAATCATAGGGGCAGCAGGAGAATGGAATGCAACATTTGAAATTCTTGCAATAGGTTCAAATGAATTAATTATTTCTGAAATTATTACATTTGCAGGTTATGTATCTGAAAATGAAATTCCAAAAGAATCCGTAGAGGAACTAAGTTCTTTGGAATCAATAGTTGAAATGTTAGGACCTGTAGCTCCGCATGCCACTCCAATGAGTTTGTTTGTAATTTCTGCAATCTTTATATTATTACAATCTGGTAAAATATGGAACTCAAGAAGAAAACAAAGAAAAGTAAAAGAAGAATTCATAAAAAATAGAATTAGAGAAAGAACAAGACCACCATTACCTAATAACTCAAGAAACAATAATTCTCAAATTAAATCAAACCACAATAGATCAGATGTAATGAGAAGGTTAACCAATAATAGTACTCAGCAACGTATTGAAAATAATAATGATAATTTGCTAGATGATTTAATCTGATAACCGAATCGGCTAAGAGGGAGACTCCCTAGCGAGAATATATCGCGGATATGGTGAAGTGGTTATCACCTGAGGTTTCCAACCTCATGTCGTGGGTTCGATTCCCGCTATCCGCATCTTAAACTCATTTTGCGTATGTTTTGATATGCAATTGAAAACGAATATTCTTCATCAAAGTCAATTATTTGATTTTTTAAATTGAATTTGGAGCCCTCATATTCGATGACTTTCTTAAACTTTGAATTATTATCTAATATCTTAATTTTTGTTGGAGAAATACTCATGCCAAGCCTCAAAGCCTTCAAAATAGATTCTTTTACTGTCCAAATCATATTTATTTTCTTATTTCCATGAATTTCGTATAACTTCTTCAGTTCTATTAACTCACGATCAGATGATAAAAAATCAAATAAATTCACAGATCTTATTTGATTATATTTTTCAACATCAACACCAACAATATAATTTGATTCACATATTGCCACTACTACAAAATTTCCTGAAGTCGAGATACTAAAATTCGGTAAAGGTATTCCATGATACGTTCTATCTATCCAATTAAAATAAGGTGCACGATTATCATCCCTCAAAATTTCTACAAAACTACACTTAATTGAAGGGAAATATCGTAAAAGCATGTGATGTAGTAAATATCTACCTGCAGCATGTTCTTCTGCTCGCTTTGCGGTCTTAAAATTACTAATTTCTTCGATATTTACAAATTCAAGATTACTAATATCAGGGATTATATCATAATTCTTTGAGGTCCTGATTTTTAATGCATTGATGTGAATATCGGCCTCATTAAGAACATTTAATTCTATTATTTCTCCAATTGGTTTCCACATATATATTAGCGCTCCATTTCAAAACGCATTGACTCTTCTAAAGGTGCTAATGCTTTGAGTTTTATTCCTTCAATAATCATTACAACTGACTTGTTCTTATTATCTTCAATAATTACAGCATCATGAATACTAACTCCTTCTGAAATTTGTCTACAAACAGTCCTAATCAATAAGTTTGCATTACTTTCGGGCTGACGTAATAATGTTGATGATGAAATACCAATAGGAAGTGCCTGCATATCTGAATTTTCCATTGTGACCATTCCTGCGTTTTGAAATGCAGATTCTATCAGCATAGGATATGATTCTAATTTCACATCTATGTTTTCTGTTTCTAATTTAAATTGTTTATTATTTGGTAATTGATGTCTTTGTAAAATAATTCCATCCGCACCTAAATCTCCTTCAATTTCTACCCCACTAATAATTCCACCATGAGATTGGAATCTTGGTCCATGGAAAAATCTTGAATAAATAAAATTAGAACTAAATTGGAGTTCCCCTGAATCTGGCAATCCTATCTCTGATTTTTTACTTGATTGATATGTTTTTGAAAGGCACACTGTTGCTAAATGGTGTTGTTTAGGTTGTCCAAACACGGCTCCTTCTGAATTAATTAAATCTGATTCCATAACACATTTCACATTATTTCCTTCTCTTTTTGCAATTACTCTGACTTTTTGTTCTGGCCTTATTAATTTCACAGGCAAACCAAAACTAACCTCATTAAACCCTGAAACAAAACTTTTTGGCATCAATAATCTGGAACATTGTGCAAACAATTCCAAAGCCATTACACCTGGAAGGTACGGTACTCCATCAATAGAATGATCTTCTAAAAACGGATAGGTGTCTATATCAAATGTTGTTTCAACCGTAAGGCTTTGACCTTCTTCAAAACTTGAAATAAAATCTATCAGAGAAATCTTTCCTTGATCCTCAATTATTGCAGTTATTTCTGCGGGAATTAATAGTGGAGGGGCTCTTTTAACACCTAATTCATCTAATATTCCAAGTTCCCCTGCAATAACTACTCTTCTTTTTCCATTACGTAAAAATTCATCTACAAACAATTGTACTCCTCTTTCAAGTCCTACTGTTTGTATTCCCGCTTGCTCAAAAACCTTCTCTATTGAACCTTTAGTAGCCATACCGACTTCTCTCCATCCAGTCCATGCTATTGCAATCCCTCTTGTATTACCAATTGCGTTTAATCTAGACATCTCTGCATCAAGTATACAATTTGCAGCAGAATAATCTGTTTGACCAGCATTACCAAATCTTCCTGCAATACTCGTAAAGCAACATGCAATTCGAAGATCTTTCGTACCACTATCTTCTGCTGCTTTGAAAAGATTTATCCATCCATTTGTTTTTATAGATACAACTTTTTCAAATATTTCAGTATCTTTATCTCCAATTAACTTTGAATCTTCGATTCCTGCTCCGTGAATGATTCCTGTAATTGCTCCGATGTCCTTACCAATTAAACTTCCAATTTTTGATAATGCCTTAGATTCATTAACATCACAACTAAAGTACCTTGCATAATTACCTGTAGATTCTATTGCATTTATAGTGAGATTTATGTCTATTGAACGTGCATATGGTTTCCAAGCATTTTCCCATTCAACCATATTTACTGTTCCTTTTTCCTTAATTAATTGTTCCCTTAATTCTAATTTCCTTTGTTGTATCATCTCATCATCATCATTAACCCATTCTGATGTTTCAGAAATTAATTCTGTTCTACCCAACAATACGAATGTAGAACTTGAATTTCTAGATGAAGATGCCAATGCGATACAAGAAGCTGCTGTAACTCCTGAGCCTCCTCCTGAAACAATTAATACGTCATTAGATAATTCTGTTCGCTTATCAATTAATGCTTCATCGAACAATACTAATTTCCATCTTCTCAAATCTCTATCTAAACCAATCTCGACTAATTCGTGTTTACAAAGAGATTCTCTTACGATGTGCTTTGCTAATTCCGGAGTATTTGACATTAAATCTGGATGCACATCTAATGCAGTACAAATTAGGTTCTCTCGCTCTTTAGAATATGATTTGATAAGCCCATGTGCACCAGCCGCCACAGAATTAAAATGTGAACCTCGGTTTCCATGTCTTCCATCCATAGCACTAACGCTCACTACAATTCCAGAATCTAAATTCGCAAAGTCAGAATCTAATTCTTGTAATAAATTGAATAAGGAAATAGTAGAAATTATAGTTTGTTTCTCACTATTTTTAGAACTCCAATCTAATCCTGCTAAGTCTAATGGTGCTAAATGAATTAATCCACCCAAATTTCCTATTGAATTTACATGTGTTGCAACCTCCAACAGATGCCCATCTAACTTCGGATTAGCACGGATAAGTGTTGTTCCATTATTATCCTCTAATGAATAATTTTTAGCAGATGTATCTAAACTAAGTAAAATTACTTTTGCTCCTTTAGATTTTAATTCCTCGGCAACATATTCTCCCAAATTCCAATCTTCATCTGTAATTAAAATTGTTTTTCCATTAATATCGAGAACATCATCTGTCAATGATTCTGCTTCTTCAACTTCAACTTGCCATCTTCGAACTTGACTATCATCACTATTCTTTTCTTGAGGCATGGATGTTGTTTCGAGTGAGATTTCAGGTACATTCTCTTTTTCTGGGATTACTTCTGGAACACTTTCGGATACATCTGACATTCTAGAAATATATCCTGCAATGTGATTTAAAGTAGGATGTTCTGATAAAACAAATGATTCATCTAAAGGAATTTCAAATTTACTTCTAAGATCCCCCATCATTTCTGCTTGTTTAACTGAATCAACACCTAACTCTGCTTCTAAGTCCTGATCAAAACCAATGAAATCTTCTGGATACCCTGTATGTTCAACTACAACATTCAAAACTGCATTTTTAATTTCATCATTGACTTCTAAATCTTCGGAAATAATTGTATTATTAACCTCTACGATTCTTTCTTCCGAAACTTCTTTTTCAATTTCCACTTCATTCGTGACGATGTTCTCTTCGTTTTCCATTCCAGAAATATATGCCATCATATGATTTAGTGTAGGATATTCTGACAATACAAATTCATCATCAATTGGTAATTCAAAATATGATCTTAAATCTGCCATTATTTCTGCTTGTTTAACAGAATCAACTCCTAATTCCCCCTCTAAATCTTGATCAAACTCTATGAAGTCTGCAGGATAACCAGTATGTTCAACAACTGTTTCTAGGACCTTCTTACTAATTTCCTCGTCTACAATTATTTTTGGGGATGATTTTTCTTTTAATTCTTTGACCTCACTTATTTCTTTCAATGGGGCTTGTTTTTCGGAAACATTTGTTATGCTAATATCTTTTTCATGTGTTTTAGAAATTATTTCTACTTCTGCATCAAATTCAGGTATTTCCCATTCCTCTCCCTGAATCCCTCCAATGATATTCTCATCGGGATTCCTCCACCCAACTAATTTTCTTTCAAATATTCTTAACTCAATATTATCTCCCGTAATATTCTCAATCCATGATTTTACTGATTTTTGTTTAATACGATTAGTTGTTCTTGCGATTCTTTTGAATAAAGTCAATGCCATTTGGCTTCCAAA
>Ga0115011_10001669_pt1 | contig 15924 bp, 15 predicted proteins | sample TroAtlMetagenome_2_FD_88705 | JGI IMG/M metagenome (GOLD analysis project Ga0115011, IMG submission 88705) | Marine eukaryotic phytoplankton communities from Atlantic Ocean - Tropical Atlantic ANT8 Metagenome | ecosystem: Environmental > Aquatic > Marine > Oceanic | place: Tropical Atlantic...
AAAAAATTGAATCTGCAAGAAATGCTTTTGAAAAAGATATAAAAGATGCTTTTCCAGAAGTTGTTATTATTGGAGAATCCTCACCACGATTGGGTACAACCACTTATCTTTCTTATCCAGGTATTCATGGCCAAGCAGTTCAAATTGAATTAGAAGCTGATAATATCTTTGTGACAACATCATCAGCTTGCTCTGACAACAGCCCTGTAACAAGCCATGTTTTAAGAGCAATGGGTATATCAGACGACGTAGGCAGAGGTGTCGTTAGAATTTCTTTGGGCTTAGACTCTCCGGTCAGTTACTACAAAGAAATTGGAGAAAAGCTTAAAAAGGCTTATAAAAAGCTTTCAAAGGTCAAAAGCTTCTAACCTTTTATTTACAAACGCTATTTATGTAGTGATTTTTTAATGTCTTTGTGAAAGTTCAGCTTACATTAGTTTTTGCTTTTAATAATTTTGATGTAAAAAACGTACCCACTAAAAACTAAAGGCAAATTACGACTCCATCTCCATCACAAACTTTCTCAAGTCCTTCCTGGCAAAAAGCCTTTTCTTTTGATTTTTGACAATGCCCTTTCAAATACGACAACTTCTCTTGTTGAAGTCCTTTGGGACAAGCTGGCCATCCCCTAATGCCACAATTATCTTGACCACAAAACTTATCATGAAACTTTTCACATTTTCCACCAACCACTTCATACCAACCCCAACGACAGTTTTGACAAAAAGACTGTTGTTTCTTCTTACAATCTTTACTCCAGGCTTCACACCTAATCGCTTTTCCATCTATGTACTTTTGGTGACCTAAATCTACCCTAAAATCTTCATTATCCTCTCTTTCTAAGTCTGACCAAAAGTAACCTGCTTTAAATAAACCTTCTCTTTCAGTTGAAGAATATCTACCCAGCTTTCTTTGTGAAAACCTTATTTTTTTCTCTTTTCCCCACTTTATACCGTCCACATTCAAGTTTACTAAAGGAAATGAAGACCAGTAAGTTTTACCTTCTTTTGAATAACTCATAGTAAAAACAAATGGTTGAATTTCTCTTTTTGATTTTTTGGCAAGTACTTTTTTATGAGAGAAAAAAACTTTAAAGTCCTCTACCCCCGTCAATAAATCTTTTTTTATTGAATCACCTTCTATACTGCATTTATCATTCTTAGAAATTCTTTTTGATAGTATCTGTCCAAATACTTTTGGTTTTTTTCCCTTTTTATCAAAATAAGGTACTTTGTAAAATAAGCACTCCGAATACGCTTCGTCACCACCTCCACCTAGAACCCTAAATTTTGCAAGTAACTGCCACGTTAAATATGGTCTCAAAATAGGTTCGTCTTTATTAAAATAATGTTGGTTAAGGATAGCGAGCCTATGTGTAAAGACCCAATCACCATATTTTTTTGCTTCAAATACATTAGTCATTAACCCTTTTTCTTTTAAAAAGTCACAAGAATAAAAGTTAAATATAATCATTGTAAATAAAAGGAAAACCCTCATTTTAATTTCCTCATACATCTAAAAGATATCCTAACCTCTGAGGAAGGCAGTTTTTCAAGGACTTTTAATTTTTTCTCAAATTTTAGTTCTTCTTTTAAACCAAGCCTATTTGTATCAAAACTAAAACCATTCCAATAACTTCTTTTCCCCAGCGCATGCCACGAGGAACTTGCGCTGAAGTAAAAGCTCGATAATTTTAAATTCAATCCATCATTAAATGGATTTTTCATAGCTTCAGGGTAACCTCCTAAAACTTGAAAAACACCAGACCATGAAGATGAGCTTATAGAGTGTCTTTTAAACGGTATTAAAGACAAACAATCCTTAGTAAAAACTTTTTTACAGTACTTTTTTTTAAATTTAAAATCGGTATTATTTTTTGCTTTCCATAAGAAAGAAACTCTCTTTTTGGTCCAAGGATAAGGACCTTTCCTTATAATTTTTTTCCTTTTATTTCGGATATCTTGAGGAATATAAGTTGCAGCATCCCAAATATGAGTCTGTAAGAGTTGTTTTCCCTTAAAAGAGCAATAATCTTTCATCTCCCCTATAGTGAGTCCAAAGGCTGAGTCTGAAGGTATAAACTTGTTAGGAATTTCAAATGGTAATCTAAGGACTTTTTTCCACTCGGAGATATCTCTAAAAGTTACTTGAAATTTGTCTATGAAAATACTCTGATTAAAATTATCCCAATAATTCTTTGTAATGCGAGATAGTCCACCATAACTATAGTTTCTTTGAGGCAAAAAAACTTCATTACAAGAATTTTGCATTAGAAAAACTAAATTAGCTTTTCCTGAAGTCAGTTTTAAGGCAAAACTATAATTAGGCACATATTTTCCCTTATGAGACCAACGGGTTATAACCTGACCAAAATGCTTCCTACCACCGATCTCAATAGGAACTACAGAACTTACTTTATAGGCCCCGCCACGTCTTTTGTACTTAATCTTCCCCTTTAATTTTTTTAAAAAACATTTCATGAAGTCCGGATTACATCTCAAATAACTTAAGTCAACATTATCGTTAGCAACAAGTTCTTTTTTACACTCAACAAATTCTTCCTTTGACAGTTGATCCGTTTGACCTTCTAACCAAGCCTTTTCTATAATTTCACTCGTTTTAATTAAGTTCTTTAAGTCATTACTTTTTTCAATCCAATTTTTACCTTCTAATTCATTAGAATATTTATTGAACCAAAAATAAAACCCCATTAAAAAAGTTGGAATAAGACATAAAAATAAAAAGAAATTAAGTTTAATTTTAAAATTTTTCATAAGCTAGCAAACTACTCAGAATTCATCGAAGACTCTTTTGCTTCAATGACGCTGAAAAAAAATAGGATTATAATTTTATACAAGTAAAGGTTACTGTTCGACAATATTGAAAGTGATTTTGGGTTCCACGATTTTTCATTTTATTGGGGAGATTTTCGATGACTGATTGGTTAGAAGATACAAATAATGCCAAAGACTATCAATCCGAAATTCTCTCATTTTCAACTTATTTTGAAAAATTCCAAAGCAATCCTGAGAAAGAACTTCGATCTTCGTGTAAGTACCTTTTAGATATGATTAACTTCTTTGGAAAAGATGAAAACGGGCTTTATAAACTCTTTACTCTACAGCAACCGGATTCACCTGCTGTATTCGGTCAGCAGATACCTGAAAAATCAATTATTGAAAACCTTATTAATTTTCTAGAAGAAGGCATCAATAATAAGTTTATTCTTCTTGTTGGTCCAAATGGATCTTCAAAATCTAGTATTGTAAAAAAAATAATGAAAGGTGCTGAAATCTACTCCGAATCTGAACCAGGAGCTCTCTATTCATTTAGTTGGATTTTTCCAATAGAAAATTATGTAAAAGGTTCTTTAGGGTTGGCCAATTACGTTCCTCAAGATAATTTGACTACATTTGCTCATCTAGATGATAAGGATATTTCAGCAATTATTGGTTCAGAATTAAAAGATCACCCGATTCTACTTATACCAAAGACAAGTAGACAAAAAATTATAAATGAAGTCTTATCAAATAACCCTCAAGTACTAAAATACGTGCAAAAGTCTTACCTTTATAGAGGTGATCTTTCTAAAAAAAATAAAATGATCTACGATGCCCTTTTAAAAAACTTTAAAGGAAATCATCAAGAAGTTCTCAAGTATATAAGAGTAGAAAGAATTAAAATTAGTAAAAGATACTCTACTAGTGCTGTTACGATTGAACCCCAAATACACCTAGATGCAAGAATGCAGCAAATTAGCATGGACAAAAGACTCGCTAGTCTGCCACCAAGTCTGCAATGCCTTAATTTATTCTCCCTTCAAGGAGAAATTGTCATGGCAAATAGGGGTATTCTTGAATACTCTGACCTGCTAAAGAGACCCCTAGATACTTATAAGTACCTTCTAATGACAATGGAAACTGGAACAATAAATATACAAGGGATTCTAACTGAATTAGATACCTTTTTTATTGGAACCTCAAACGAGATTCACTTAGCAGCTTTCAAGCAACATCCTGATTTTAACTCTTTTAAAGGAAGGTTTAATTTTATTAAGGTTCCCTACCTCCTTAATTATCTGGAAGAAGAAAAAATTTACACAGAGCAAGTTGAAGGCCTAAAAGACAAATCCATTTTTGAACCTCACTCACTAGAAACTCTTTGTTTGTTTTCAACAATGAGTCGATTAAGAGTATGCCAAAGTAAGAACTATTCGAATAAGAAACTTTCAAACATAGTTACAGGGTTTAATCCTTTAGAAAAATGCCTTCTCCTTAGTAAAAATATACTTCCTGAAAAACTGGACATAGAATCTAAACAAATTCTTCGTCATAGTATTGATGAGGTAGGAAATGAGTTTAAAACAGAAAATTTATATGAAGGAAAGTTTGGCCTTTCACCAAGGGATTTAAAAAATATTATTTATAAACTATCCTCAACCTATAAAAGAGTCACTTTTGTAGAAATAATAGATTTTCTAGGAAAGCTTATCTTACAAAAAAATGACTATGATTTTCTTAATATGACACCTCAAGGTGATTTTCATAACCCAGTTAGGTTCATATCTCTTTTAAAAAACCATAACCTTAATATTTTTGATATTGAATTAAGGGAAAGCCTAGGACTAGTTGATAACCGCTCATATGAAGATTATATAAAAAGATATATTGAGAATATTAACGCCTTCATAAAAGGGGAAAAATTAAAAAATAAAATTACGGGAAAATTTGAAGATTGCGATGTTTATTTTATAAAAGAATTTGAAAGCAGTATCACCCTTGAAGAGGAAGCTGAAAAATTTAGGGCACACCTAATTTCAAAATTAGGTGCTTTTGCCTTAGATAATCCCCAAAAAGAAATAAAATACTCTGAGGTCTTCCCTAACCTAATTCAAAAACTTCAAGAATCTTTTAGAAAAGAGCAGAAAAGTCTCATTCAAGATATTTCAAAAAACTTGGTATTTTATGAGGCTCAATTTGACTCCTTGGACAGTGCGCAAAAAAATGAAAAAGAACCCCCTAAGAACGGACAAAACCTTTCTCAAAAAGAGATTTCTCAAATTACCGCAATTATTAGCAACCTCCAGAAAAAGTTTCACTATACCAGAGAAGGCGCTATCTCAATTTTGAAGTATGTGATAAAGGAACGCTACTAGCTTATTTCTTTTTTGAAATAGCCATTCTGAGGAACCTCATGCCCATCTTAGAAAAATCCTTTTCCCCTGAGAAGTACACCGCCATGTACTCCGTGGACGAGAAATTCGACGGTCTAAGGCTTGATCAATTTATAAAAGAGTACCTCCCATCATTTTCCAGGGAAATTATAAAGAAAAAAATCAAATCCCTAGATGTTTGTATAGTAGGGCGTCCTTCTCCAAATAGACCTTCTTCAAAGGTATACTACCAAGAAAAAGTGGAGGTCCAAATTGTAAAAACGAATCATGAGGATGAATTATGGAGAGGAGATAAACTTAAATTAGAGACCGCTCCCAAAGTTATTTTTGAGAATGACCTTATGACCGTGGTTGGAAAACCTGCATTTATGTCTACTCACCCTACAGGAAAACACCTCTTTAACTGTGTGACTGTTTACTTAGAGTCAGAGCTTAAAAGAAAAACCTACTCTGTTCACAGACTTGATAGAGAGACCTCAGGTCTTCTTATTCAGGGAAAAAACCCTGAATCTTCAAGAGTCCTCACAGACTTCTTTGAAAAAAGTAGGGTAAAAAAAGCGTATTTCTTCATTTCAAAAATAAAGCCCAATGAAGCCAAAAAAGATAACTTTATAGCAAAAGAAAGACTTGATTCTACAAATGAAGGACTCAAAAGAGTCTATATTGACTGGCACCCCTTTGATTCAAGTCTAGGTAAATCTGCAGAAACTAAATTCAAGGTCCTATTTAAAAACAAAAAATACGCCTTAGGCTTGGCCTTCCCCAAAACAGGAAGGCAACACCAAATTAGAGTCCATGCTATGATTCACGGTTACCCCCTTCTAGGGGATAAATTATACCTAGGATCATTTAAAATGTTTCAACGTTTTAAGGACGGATTGGCCAATGATGAGGATCATGATTTAATGGAAATCCCTAGACATGCCTTACACGCCGTAGGACTAAAAATACCGGATCTTAAAGAAGTCCCTTTTTTGCATTGTCCCTTACCAAGCGACCTCAATGATTGGATCAAAAATAATCTATCAATAGATCCTTCGGAGCTTGATGAGGTTATTAAAAAAGAGCTTCATGAAGCTTTCTCTTTCCCCATCAAATAGTTTAAAACGCCCTTAACTCCCTCATTTTCCTTTCCTTTCAAAATGACTTTAGGATGATACTTCATACACTCAAGGTGAGGTTGAATATTGCTTACACCCACACTATTTGGAAAACTTTCAAAAACACTTTCATCATTGGGGGCATCTCCAAAAAAAAGGCAATCCTCAATCTGATAGCTTGGATATTTTTTTCTTAAAAGGTGCTTCATTGCATGGCTCTTGGAAACCTCTCCTTTCCAGAAATTTAAATGGACATTCGACGAGGAAAAACTTAGGTCATTTTCTCTCAAAAAGTCTTCTATTTGTTTTTTCAAACTTTTATTATCTTTAAACCTATAAAGATCTATGGCCCTATCAGTTCTTCTCCCAAAAGAATCTAAAGACAGCGGACAATTAAAAGAACTCGCTAGATCGCTAGCTATTTTTTCCAAATAGAGGTAATCGCTTTCTAATACAAGATTATCTTCAATCATAACTCCACTTAGGTCCCTATAAAGGAAAACTCCGCCTCCTTCACAAATTACTGAGTCTACTTGTGGGAAATGAGTTAAAAAGAAGTGACCCCAAGACAAAGACCTTCCTGTGACAATACTCAATGGTAGCCCCTTCTGCTGAAGGGTATCCAAAACAATTATAAAATTTTTGGATAGGGACCCATCCGATTCTGTAAGGGTCCCATCAAAGTCTGAAAAGATTTTTTTTACTGGTAAAGAATTCAAAATTAATTCATCGGGAAAGCAAGACCCATATAAAGGCCTGAATAACTATCTTTTAGGTTTAACATACCTTCCAAGTTAGCTGTCAAATGCCCATAACCCTCTAAAGGAACTTTACCAGTAATTCCCATAGATAAGTTTGCTATAGTTTCATAAGACTTCTCAGAACCATCTAAGCTAATTGCAAGCGGGATTGAAGCGTAAGGAAATCCTTCATAACCCCAAAAGCTAAAGCCTTTTGAAAAAATAGGTGTCACCCCAAATATGTTCTTCCTCGTATCACCGTCCTTTATGTTTTGCAGAATCCCCTTAACCGAAAACCTTGGTTGCTTCATATAATCTGGGAAGAACTCATAATCTAGCCCAGCAAATACTCTGCCAGAAAACTGGCCTCCAGAAATTCCAATACCACCATCAAGAGTCATCCTAGAGTGAAGCTTTTGCGTAAACCTACCTTGGACCCCAACTCCTCCATTAGAACTTAGGTTTCCAGTCATTTCTAAAGAAACAAACTTTTTATCTATCATTAAAGGGTATGAAGAAAACCCAACCCCAGAAGACAGTGCATTATAAGAAAAGAGAGAGAAAGAAAAAAATGACACAGCGACACAAAACTTTAAAAAACTCATAATACCCTCCAAATTCTCACTACCGAGGAGCAAGTCCTAGAACATTATACTTAACTAAAAAAATTACCACGCCTACTGTCAGAGTTAAATCCCCAAAAGAGATAATCTCCCCCTTTTTTACTAAAAATCCTTTTAGCCTATTGACGAGAAACGGGCCAAGAACTATAAAGTCTAGACTCTTATTGTGGTGGCCGTAGTTCAGTTGGTAGAGCGCCAGATTGTGATTCTGGTTGTCGTGGGTTCGAGTCCCATCGGCCACCCCATTCTTTACTCCATAGAAATTCCGATTAAATTAGTCCTTTAAACAGCTGTTTTTGAAAACCAGATTACTATCTTAAAAAGCTCTCTGTTAGAAAATTTCCTTAAATGCACCTTGCGGAGCAGTTGGGTATTTAGAAAGGGCCACAATGACATCGGTTTTTAAACAATCTGACACCTTATTTTACTCTAAATAGATTTCATTTTGGCATGATGATTGCTTTGTAGTAAGTAACTAGTACCAAAAAAGAAAATCTTTTAAAGGAGGAAAGAAAATGAAAAAGTCTTTACTAAAAGTTCTCTCTCTATTTTTTGTTCTTGGTCTTATGAGCGGTCAGTCAATGGCTAGTGATGATGACATTAGATTAGGGAGACCAGGTTATGGTGGAAATGGTTGTCCTGCTGGTAGCGCTTCTGCGACACTGAGCCCAGATAGAAAAGCCCTTAGTATTATTTTCGATGAATTTATGGTTGAAGCTGGTGGAAGTACAAGACGACGGGTATCAAGAAAGTCTTGTAACATTGCCATTCCTGTTCATGTACCTCAAGGCCTAAGTGTTTCAATTATCGCTGTTGATTATAGAGGTTTTAACTCACTTCCAAGAAGGGCTAGTGCAAAATTTTCTGCAGAATACTTTTTTGCAGGAAGAAGAGGTCCTAAATACCAAAAAACATTTAGGGGCCCAATGGATGATGACTACACTATCACTAACAAACTCGCTGTATCTGCTATCTCATGGTCTAGATGTGGCGAAGATGTTAACTTAAGAGTTAACTCAAGCATGATGGTAAGAAACTCTAATAGAAGAACTGAAGCCCTTTCGACAGTTGACTCGGCTGACTTTAATGCTGGTCTTGTATACAGACTTTCATGGAGAAGATGTTAATTACCATCAGTCCAAACTTATAAGTTTATTTATTAAACTAAAGAGAAGCCTCCGAACTTTTAGGAGGCTTCTTTTTTTATAAAGATTTAACTTTAGGAAAGGTTATTTTTTGTCCAACCGACAAATTTTGACTGAATAAATTAGCTCCCCTGACAAGCCACAAAGGTAATTCAAGCTTTCTAGATATAAACTCCAATGTATCGCCTCTTTTAACTACATAATCAAAAGACCCCTGAACTTGATTTTTTTCTACAAAAGATAAATACTTTTCCTTATGGAAAGCCTTTCTCTTGAAAAGAAATTGTTTTAAACTCTCCCGATCTAGAGGCAAAATTATTCTTTGCCCGACTCGCAAGCGTTTTGGGTTTATCCAGCCATTAAGAACTAAGACTCTATTTAAAGGAACTCCTGACCAATCTGAAAAATGCCCTAAAGTTTCTTGCAACTCAAGGTAAAACTCATACGTTTTCTTCCCAACTTTTTTCGCTCTAAAATCAAAATAGCTTTCCATTGCATTCAGAGGATAAAATCCTCCTAACTCTTTTGATAATCTTTCATCCCATACTTTTTCAATTTTAAATACTTCATCCATAGTCATTAATCTAAAATTCCTATTCCCAATAATTTTAGAAACGGTAGGCACTTTAGTTTTTCTCAACTTAATCTCTTGGCCTGGGAAAAGAATATCGTAGGAAGAAAGGTTATTAATTAACATAAGCTCTGCCATATCTTTTTTATGTAATTTAGATATGGAATAAAGGCTTTCTCCACTCTTAACTATATGGTTAGTAGCGACTTTCTTCTTTAACTTTAGAATAGGTTTTATTTTTTCTAACCTTAGCCTAATTTGTCCTAATAAAATATCATCCTTTTTTGGTATTTTTAAACTATAGCCACTTGGTATTTTGTAATTTCTCCTAAATACATGAGGTCTTATTTTTGGATTAAGAAATTGTAATTTACTAAGACTTACCCCTAGAACTTTAGAAAGGTGCCTAACATGGATTGTTTTTGGTAATTTGATTTTAGAAACCTCTTCCAAAGCTAGTTTAACCTGAGGACCAAAGTACTTTTCAGGATTTTTTGAAATCTCGACAACGGCCATAAATGAAGCATAGAAGTTTTTTGAAGCAAATCCAAAACGTCTTCCTTGATACTTTTTTACAATTTCTCCGATGTCAGTTGTATTTAATTGCTTGATGGCCCTCAAAAGGCTCCTTGCTCCATGATTGTAAGCAGTAATAGCAAGTGGCCAAGCTCCTAACTTTTTAAAGTTTGTTTTAAGAAGCCTCCCTGCTGCCCTAGTAGAAAGATGAGGGTCTCTTCTCTCATCAATTAAGTAATTCATTTTCATCTTATATGAACGTGCTGTACTTCTCATAAACTGCCACATTCCAGCAGCTCCAACCTTTGAATAAGCAAGAAAATTAAAAGAACTTTCTACATGAGGCAAGTAAGCTAATTCTTCAGGTATACCCTGAGAAGCAAATTCCTTTCTTATGAAATCTAAATAATAATATGACCTCCCTAGCCCTTCATAATACCGATCCCTCATACCTCTTTGAAACCTTATTCTTCGACTCATTAGCCTTAGTTTTTTAAGGTCAGGCTTACCAATAGACTCATAAAAGCTTTTTTCACTTTCCAAGAGGTTTTCTGCTTTTTTGACCACGATTTTCATCATCAACTTGCGTAAATTTGATTTTTCTTGTCGAACAAAGCGGACCCTTCTCCTCCGAGGCATTTTCTCTATATTAATTTTCTTGTAAATGAGGGATAAGTTTTCACTATCATGAATAAAACCTTCATTACTTGATATTTTGACAAATACTTTTTTCCAAAATCCTATCCGCACACTCATTTCATTATCAATCGGAAAATGAGGACTAGGCCTTTTAGACGCATAGCAAGAAACAGAAAGAGTCAGAAAAAAGAAAGAGAGAAAAACAATTTTCTTCATAAAAACCTACATTTCATTTAAGTTTTTTCCGGCACTTTCATTTTAGTTCAAAAAAGAGTCAAAGATCAATCCATCCTACGGCGCAAGGCAGCTTCCAAAAGAGACCAAAAACGAGGTATGTCTTATGTAAAAGGAGAAATAGATCATGGATATAAAGTTTCTTGTCGTAGTTATGGGAATTATTCTTTTGTCGCTCTACGCTTTCTTAAGAATATACAGACCAAAAGAAGAATTACAGATGGCCCTTGAAGTAGACTATATTGAAAGTTTAAAAAAATATTACGCCAATAAGGACATGGAAATCCAAAAGCACATATTTGATATTGGAACAAAGTATGGAGCAGCTTTAGGCATGACAAAAGAAAATACTCTTAAAATGATCCAAAAGGATTTAGGGCAGTAAAAAAGAGCTAAAGTTATAACTACTCTCCTGCACAAAAAAAAAATGATATACTGATAGGGATAACTCATTCCTGGAAAAAATATTGTGAAGCGATTCCTTATTACTTTCTTTCTAGTAGGACTCCTAACAACATCATGCAAACCTACTCAATTAGGAACAAAAGCAAATCCAATAACAATTTACTTTACTCCCTCTGTAGAAACGAAAGTCATTGAAAAAAACTCAAGAACCTTTATAAAATACCTAGAAAAGCACACAGACCTTTCTTTTAAAGCACATATTCCCTCTAACTATTACACAGTTATAGAAGCACTTGGCTCAAAAAGAGCTGACATATCTATTATGAACTCCTTCGGATACCTTTTGGCCAATCAGAAGTTTGGGGCAAAAGCAAAGCTTAAGGTAATAAGAAGGGGCAAGGATTATTACAGAGGCCAAATAATTGCCCATGTCGATAGTAAAATTAATGGAATTAAGGATATTGAAGGGAAAAGGTTTGCATTTACAAACCCTACTTCAACATCAGGCTTCCTTTTTCCCCTTAAAATCTTAGTAGACAATAAGGTAACTCCTAAAAGAACCTTATACGCGAAGAGTCACTCAAATGTCGTAAAAATGATCTACAATAGAGAAGTAGATGCTGGGGCAACATTTTATTCAAGCCCCTCTGGAGATGGCGTAATTAGAGACGCTAGGGTTCTAATAAAAAAGAAATTTCCAGATGTTAGTGAAAAAATAAAAATTATAGAAATAACCGAAAATATTCCCAATGACCCTTTCGTATTTAGAAAAAACTTCCCAGAGGACTTAGAGAAAAAGTTTATATTGACCTTAAAAAAGTTTCTTTTGACCAAGGCCGGAAAAAAGGCTTTCGAAAATATTTATGGAGTCACAGATGTAGTTGATGCAAAAGACGTAAATTATAATGCCCTGAGAGATCTTATTAAAAAAGTCGATATAGACATTAACCAACTCATTAATTAGACATAGCATCAAATAACTATTTTTATTCTTCCAATTCTATTCATTACAATTTATAACACTGCAAAACTTAAAGTTCCTAAAGCATTAACGCGGACATTTACTAATTTATTAAAACCTAGAAAAAAATAAGCCATGGAAAAACAAAACTTTGAAGAACTCTACAAGAAATTAGAAGAAGAAAAGTCAGAAACAACTCTTAAAGATCTTGAAATCCACCAAAAAAGAAGAGCAATTATCTTAGTTTCGGAAACATTAGATATTGTTAAAGTTGGGACTCATATTGCCCTTGATGATAAAACTATCATTCAAAGTTGGTTAGAAAAAAAATTAGTTCAAAACATCGAAGATCATGAATTTGAAAAATTAAAATCGATGGACAACAAAATGGTTTCCTTTATAATAATTCAACCTTTTGTCTTAATTCAGCTTTACTCAACTAAGCATTAATAAGGGACAACAAATTGCAAAAACCAATCATACTTCTCTTCCTTTTCTGTATAACTTTTACCTCGTGCAAAGATAGACCTGCAAAGGGCATAGGACTCACACCGGAAAATAAGTTTTTTCCCTGCCCAAAATCCCCTAATTGTGTTTCCAGCTTCGAAAACCCGACTGATGAAGATCATTTTATCAGTCCAATTAAATTTTTTGGTGAAAAAGAGGTAACAATCCAAAAGCTAGAAAAGTTAATTGAAAAAAACCCCAAAGCGAAAATTATTGAAAAAAAGGAAAACTACCTAAGAGCAGAGTATACATCTTCGATTTTTAAATTTGTGGATGATATCCAGTTCTACTTTGGCCAAAAAAACATCATTCATGTGAAGTCCGCCTCAAGAGTTGGACGTAATGATTTTGGAAAAAATAGGGAACGTGTTAGAGAGATAGAATTCGCACTTCAACAAAGTGCAAACTAAAAATTAAGAATTAATTTTTAAAGAAATAATAAATTGGGTATTATCTGCCTCTGAATTTAAGCTAAAAGCACCTCCATGCTCCTCTATGATTCCTTTACAAACGCTTAAACCTAAACCGATAGCCGTTTCACCCTTTTCCATCTCATGAGTTGTAAAGAAAGGGATCATGATTTTACTTTGTATTTCTCTAGCTATTCCTTCACCACTATCCGTGAAGTAAATTTTTAACTCTTCGTCATTTGTTTCAAAATTAATTTTTATCCATCGTTCTTTTAAATTTTTTATGGCCTCCATTGAATTTTTAATCAAATTAAAGAAGACCTGAATGAACATACCTTCTCTTCCTTTTATAACAACATCTGATTCCAATTCCTGAGAAATAAAACTTATTCCCATATCACTCAAAGTCGTCTGACATATAGACAAGGTCGTTTTGAGTACATTTTGTATAGAAAGGTCTTGAACTTCTTCTCCTCCTCCCTCTTTTGCAAAAGCACTCAACCCTCTCACAACACTTTCTACTCTAAGAACCGACTGAAAAATATTATCTAAACCAACAAGAATTTTCTCTTTTGACGAACCTTTTTCCACTGAATTGTTTAGCAGCTGGACCCAACCCAGAATAATCGTAAGGGGATTATTAATTTCATGAGCAACACTTCCGGCCATATCCACAAGAGTCCCCATTCGAGCATGCTCAAAAGATTCTTGCCTCTTTTTTTCTAGGTCTTCATTAAGCTTCTTCATGGTTAAGTGGGTTCTTATTCTTGCCCACGTAACCTTAAAATCTATTGGCTTTGTAATATAATCATTGGCCCCCTTATCAAAGGCACTTACTACATTACTACTTTCCAATTGAGCCGTAGTCATAATAACTGGCAGTTCAATAGCGCTATGTTTTTTTCTAACGAAGTCTAATATTTCTAGGCCAGTAATTTCAGGCATTACGAGGTCTAAAAGAACTAAGTCAAAAGTATGAGATTCCAAAAGCTCTAAAGCTTCCTTTGGATTGGTTGTGATAGTTGTTTTAAAACCCTTTTTTTGAAGCCTAACCTCAAGAACCTTGAGGTTAATTTCATTGTCGTCAACAAGTAGAGCTCTTTGTCCAAGGAACTCTTGGTAACCCAACGAATCTCCACCACTTTCAGCTGTCATTTACTACTTTTCTCTCTTGCTATTGTCGACTAACGAACTCTTCTTCGGTATCGAAAAATATAACCTTAAAATAAAAGTTCTTTTTGGTCAGACTAAATATTTTTGAAAGAATTTGGGGCCAAATACAATTTCTTATTTTCCAAATAAGATTTATAGTGGCTTCCAAAACTTTTGGACTCAGCTAGAGTGAGGTCTCTCTCTCTTCTTCCAGGGATCCCTCTTATAAAGCTATTGGGAGGATATTTTTTTCCAGGAGGTATCAAGCTTCCCGCGGCAACTAAAGAATTAGCTCCAATGACAGCACCGTCCATGATAGTAGCACCCATTCCAATCAAGCAATTGTCTCCAACCACACATCCATGAAGGGTCACTCTATGTCCTACAGTTACCTCTTTACCAATAATTAAAGGGAAGCCTGAAGAAACATGTAACATAGAGAAGTCTTGTACATTTGTTTTATCGCCTATTTTAATTTGGTCCACATCACCTCTTACGATCGAATTAAACCAAATGCTAACATCATCACCAATTATAATATTCCCGATAACCTTAGAATCAGGGGCAAAAAAACAGCCCTTTCCAATTTTAGGAATGAATTGGTCAAGCTTATAAATTGACATGGCGATTAAAGAAGATGAGCCTTCCCATTACATTATTTCCAGGGAAGTTTTGCAACGTAAGCAGAGATATCACTTATATCTTGAGAGCTAAGTTTTTTAATATATGGCATCATAACTTTATTGACTCTTACTCCCTTCTGCATATTCACAACCTGCTCTTCAAGATACCAAGCATATTGGCCGCCAATTTTAGGAGCTTTTTGCGCTGCTTTACCTTCACCATACTTACCATGACAAACGATACATTTTGCATAAAGCTTTTTACCGTTTTTCAGCTCTTCAGTATCAAGAACGACAACGACCCCAGTGGATTCCGGAGCCTTAGCAACAACTTTTTTCTCCTTTTTTACAGGAGCGATCGCAGCTTTAAACTTATCCCAATCCTTCTTTTCTTCAACATAACTAAATTTCTTATTAGAAACAGTCTCTTCTTTATACTTTCTTAAGCTCAGAATACCTATCAAACTTATCACAGAGATAGCAAAAATAATTAGCCTGGTCATGGATTCTCCCCGCCCAATTTTAGTGAAGTAACGATGCTCTCAAAAGCCCAAGAAAACGATCTTTACGGGTCAGATTATAATTTATTGCCCTATAAAAGGCAACCAAATGGTTGATAACTCCCTCTTTCAAATAACCTCTTTAACAAATAACATTATGTTCCCAGTCAGAAACCGACGAAAAAACCTCAACTAATTCTCTATGACTTCCTGCTAAAAACTCCTCCCTAACCAAATGGTCTAAGTGAAGAAGTAGGTTATCAAAAAAGCCATTTAAATTTAAAATATATAACAGGTTTTTTGTGGATATTTAATTGGTTCCAGGTAAGTACCTCAAACAATTCATCCAAGGTTCCAAAACCTCCTGGCAAAGCTAAAAATGAATCAGAATAATCGTAAATAGCTTTTTTCCTCTCGTGCATTCCATCCACTTTAATAAGCTTACTTAAACCTGTGTGGGCCACTTCTAGCTTTAAAATTTGTTTTGGAATGATGCCAATAACATTGCCCCCATTTTTAATAACGGAGTCTGCTATAGCTCCCATCAAACCAATTTTTGCGCCTCCATAAACCAAACCTATACCTAAGTCAGCAAACCTCTGACCTAAAGAAACTGCCATATTTT
>Ga0115011_10001671_pt1 | contig 15921 bp, 13 predicted proteins | sample TroAtlMetagenome_2_FD_88705 | JGI IMG/M metagenome (GOLD analysis project Ga0115011, IMG submission 88705) | Marine eukaryotic phytoplankton communities from Atlantic Ocean - Tropical Atlantic ANT8 Metagenome | ecosystem: Environmental > Aquatic > Marine > Oceanic | place: Tropical Atlantic...
CCCCCTGCAAAACGGATGCTGCCAGGAAAAGAAGAGACCACGAGAGTAGCAAAAGAGGCATTGGTAATTGGCTTTCTGGTAATAAAGAGCCATTTTAACGCTCTGGCTATGACCAAATTCCGGCCGTGTATTGACCTCCATGAAGGCAAGGTGAAGCAAATCGTAGGGGAATCCCTGCGAGACCAAGGCCCGGGTCCGATTGAAAATTTTGTGGCCAGTGAGCCGCCTGCTTGGTTTGCCAACCGCTTTCGGAATGATGAGCTCACGGGGGGGCACGTGATTATGCTTGGCTCTGGTAACGAAGCGGCGGCCCGGGAGGCTCTCGGGGCCTGGCCTGGGGGTATGCAGCTGGGAGGAGGGATCAATGTGAGAAATGCCGCGGAGTGGATGGATGCTGGTGCCAGCCATATCATTGTCACTTCCTGGCTTTTTGACAATGAAGGGGCCTTTCAGATTGATCGTCTCAAGGAGCTAGCGGCAGAGGTTGGTATCGACAGAGTGGTGCTCGACTTGAGTGCCCGACGGGTGGAAGAAGGGTGGAGAGTGGCGATGAATCGGTGGCAGACCCCTACCGACCTTCTTGTGACTGCTGAGGTTCTTGATCGGATCGCCCCCTACTGCGCTGAATTTCTAATCCATGCTGCGGATGTTGAGGGCAAATGCGAGGGAGTAGATGTGGAGCTGGTCTCCCTTCTAGGCTCATGGAATGGGAGTCCGGTAACTTATGCGGGCGGGGTAGGAGGATTGCACGATCTTCGGATGGTTGAGGAGGCCAGCGCTGGAAGGGTTGATGTGACGGTGGGAAGTTCTCTTGATCTCTTTGGGGGGCAAGGGATAGCCTATCAAGACATGCTCGATTGGAACGAAGGAGGACGTTGATGAAAGAGGTCGGTATCGTTGTCGTAATTCTCATGGCCGCGGGCCTGTTAGCGCTGCTCTACCATAAGCGTAAACAGCAGCGTCACAGTGAGGTCCGCGCGATTCCTCTCTCGGAGGCGGATCGTTCACTTCTTAAAAAGGAAGTCCCGCTCTACGCTGCTCTTCCTTCCGAGTTGAGTCAGGAAATGGATGCCCGAATTCAGGTCTTTCTTCATCAGGTCGGGTTTGAGCCCTGTGGGCACTTGGAGGAGGTTACAAGGGAGATGCAGTTGATTGTAGCCTCGCAGGCTTGCTTGCTCCTCCTCGCCAGTGGCTATGATCATTTTGGGCAGTTGCGATCGGTGCTGGTTTATCCCAATGCTTATGAGGTGAAGGACGAGTTGGGGATTAAAAGTATCCGTCTTGGAGAAAGTTGGATGAGCGGCAGTGTGGTTCTCTCCTGGCAGAGCGTGAAGCAGGGCTCACGGAATGAAGAGGATGGGCTCAATGTGGTCATCCATGAGTTTGCTCATCAGTTGGACCAGTTCAATGGGGTCGCGGACGGCTTGCCAGTTCTGAAGGACCGCAAGGATTACCCTGAGTGGGCCTCTGTCATGCGCGCCTCGTTTAAAACACTTCTCGAAAGAGTCGGGAATGGGCGGAGGACGGTTCTGGATGATTACGGGGCAACAAATCCCGCCGAATTCTTTGCGGTTTCGACCGAAACGTTTTTTGAAAAACCGAGGCAGCTTGAGGAAAAGCACCCGGAGTTGTATGGGCAGTTGAAGCGATTTTATGGGTTAGATCCTCTGAACTGGAGTTAGCAATGGGCTTATAAAAAGTTTGGTTTCCCGGCCTGGAGATCTCCTCTTGATTTGATTAACATTAGTTAATAACTTCGATGGGTCGCAAGAAATGATCCTCCCAGAATCTGAGCCCCAGCCCGAACCTTTCAACGAGCCCTTGGCTCCATTGCCACGCAAAGAGGGAGAAAGCTCTCGCAGAAAAGGTCGGCCGAAGGCCGTGATGGCCGAGCTCCCGGAGTCTGGGCAGGCAGAGAGAGGAGAGAGCGGGGCTCAGTCCAAGAGCAGGGCCGATGGGCCGAGTGTTCTTGGTAAGGTGGAGCGGTTAGGCGGCGAGAGCGGCGACCGGGCGCAGGTGATTCCCCGCTGGAAATTCTGGAAGCGCGTGGGCAAGCGTAACGAGCAAGTTGAGACGTTGCGACAGGGTGCCACCGAGATGGTGGAGCTCATGCGCTCAATTCGGGATCATCTAGAAGGAGGGCACGTGGACCGGGATGGAATCCTTAAATCTCTCAGTCCGCTTCCTAGCGCGGTGGAGAGTCTGAAGTCGATGAGCGACCGACAGGCCGAAACAGGGCGCACTTTGGAAGGCCTTCATAAGACTCTGGAACAGCGGGCGAACCGAGATGGGTTGCTTCTGAAGTCACTCAACAGAATGGGATCTACGATGTCCCATGTGGAGGAAACTTTTGGCAAGTTGGACCGGACCTTGTTGGGGATGGATCAATCAAATCAAAGTACGGCGCGGAACATGGAGCTGCTTGGGGATCGCATGGCCGATACTGGCCAGTTCATGAATGAGTCGTTTGCACAGTTGCGGGATGCCGAAAGGGAGTTCACCAGTTACATTTCCAGAAGTACCCGACGAAGCGGAATCGCGATGGTGGCGGTTTGTAGTCTCCTGGTGATCTCAGTAATTGCAGTAGGGTTCATGTTCCGGGAGAACCGTAATCTCCTCACCGCGGTTCAGCAGAATGGCGCCTTGGTTGTCCAAGTTCCCTCGCAAGCCCCTGCCAGTGGAGCTGGCCAGAATCTCGTAGATAATAGAGGCTCAGCTGGGCAGATCGAGGTGAGGGCGCAAGAAGGAAAAGAACAACCGCCAAGCTTATTGGATTCTGGCGACCACATTTTGTATCCGGTAGAGACGGAGATGCCCCGACTCTTCCCGATCAACGGGCTTCAGGAAAAAAAGTAAGGCGATAGCCTATTGCGGCTCCTCAAGGGCGTTAAAACGGGTATGAATCTTTAAAGGCGATGTGGTTTTACGCAAAAGATGGGAGTAGAGAAGGTCCGATTTCCCTTGAGCAGTTGCAAAAAATTCTCAGAGAGAACGGGGTGCCGTTGACAACCGCAGTGTGGACCGAGGGGATGGACCAGTGGCGTCCCGCTAATGAGATTCAGGAGGTAGTAGCAGGGGTTTCTGGTGGATACGTTGTCCAGCCCCCGCCAGGGGCCTACGTCCATATGGGACCACCGCAGCCGAATGGTCTGGCGATAGCCAGTATGGTGTTGGGGATTGTTGGTCTCCTCGCTATTCCGATTGTTTGCTCGATTGCAGCTGTTATCTGCGGGCACATCGCGAGATCACAAATCCGCCAAGGAGAGGGCAGAGTGGGCGGAGACGGAATGACGATGACAGGGTTGATTACAGGTTACCTGGGGCTTGTCATTTATGGTGCCTTGGGAGCGTTGTTCTTCTATGCAATATGGGTAGCGTCGAACGCGGGTCCTTAGGAGTTTTGGGAGTCTCCAGATCATTGGTCTTGAGTGCCGGGATGGTCCGCTTGGCCGCGCTGTTTGTGGTATTGGCGGCGGGGACGGTGCCGGCCTCTGGATTCGATGGTATCGCGGGTTTTATTGAGAGCTATTGTGTGCAGTGCCATGGCGACAATAAAGAGAAGGGTGGCATTACTCTGCATGATCTGAGTTCGAACTTTGAAGACGGTGAGACTGCGGATCGCTGGCTCGAGGTTCTGAGTCAGTTAACGACCGAGGATATGCCTCCTCGGGATGCGGCTGCTCTTCCGAGCGGGACGCAGCGAAGAGGTGCGATCCAGTGGATCGAGGCAAATCTGGAGTCGTCGGATCGAGCTGAAGCCTATCGGAAAAAGCTCCTCGCACCGGAGTATGGCAACTGGGTTGACCATGAGTCCTTGTTCTCGGGCGAGATAAAAGAGTGGGCATTCTCGCCTTCAAGAATTTGGCGGCTTAGCCCTGAGATGTTCAAGAAAAAGGGGTTTGGGCGGGCCCGTAGCCCGTTTACTTATGTGACATCACAAAAAGGGATTCGTGATTACTCCTCGATGTCGCAGGTGGACCAGAGCACGGTCCAGATGATTCTGGTTAATGTGGATCAGTTTCTTGAGGAGAGACAAAGGAAAGGGGAATTCAGCTCTTTTGCAGAGAGGCAGGGAACTCCCTCGGACGAGGTGCTCAGGAAGACGGTCGTGCAGGAGTTTCGGCGAATCGTAGGGCGGAATCCCTCGGAAGACGAAGAGGAGAGATATAGGGCGTTCTTGGAGAAGAACGTGGCGCTGGGCGGGAACCTTGAAGGGCTGAAAACGACCATCAAGGGGATCTTTTTGAGCCCGGAAGCGATTTACCGAATGGAGTTTGGGTTAGGGCAGGTCGATCAATACGGGCGCCGCCACCTTTCTCCTGATGAGATCGTTAACGCGTTGGCCTATGCGCTTACCGATGACGTTCCCGAGCGTTCGCCCATTCTTTGGAACGCCTATCAAAGTGATGAGTTGAAGGGCCCTGATGAGGTTTCGAAAGTGGTTCGAACCTTGCTGGATGAAGAGCTCGGAAAGGGCACGTGGTCGGCGCCCGCTTTGCCTCGTGTGATGCGTTTCTTCGAGCAGTTTTTCGGATTTGATCGAGCAGGGGACGTCTTCAAGGACAACGATCGCCGAAGATTGGAGGGGATCGCCCAGTGGAACACTCAGTATCTCGTGCATGATGCCAAGATGATCATCGAACATGTGCTTCGCGGTGATCAGGATGTAATTGCCGAACTGCTCACTACCAATGATTACTTTGTGGCTCACCCTGGGAACAATGACTACGCCCGGGAGTTCTACGATAATCGAGTGAAGGAGGTGACCGATCCTGAATACGTGAGTCGTGAGGTCGCGAAGGCGAAGCTGGAATATGAGAATCGGACCAAGCCGGATCATGTTCCAGAGGCTGAGTGGGAAGATCGGCGAAAGACCTTTTTAACGGAGAGACGAAATCGGGCGGAGCAGGCAGTGCGTCTTTTTAGAAACGCTCTTGCTGAGGGTATTAATCCTCATCCAGACTTCCCCTTTTCGAATCGGTCACGCGGTCTTTCCGATCTTATCTACATTACTTCCTATAATCTTCCGCAGTCAGGAAGATCGGAGGACCAGAAATGGAATTGGCCCGTGGAGCAGCCGTTTCCCATGCCACGTGATCAGCGTGCGGGGATTTTGACCCATCCAGCTTGGTTGGCCGCATGGTCGCTGAACGATGGGAATGACCCGATTCATCGGGGGATCTGGGTCCTAGAGAAGTTGCTTGCTGGTAAGCTTCAGGACGTCCCGCCGGACGTGGATGCGAAGGTGCCAGTGGATCCCCATCACACCCTGCGAGAACGCATGGAGATTCTTCGCGAAGAGCGGTGTTGGAATTGTCACCACAAGATTAATCCCCTTGGTGAAACTTTCGAGATTTTCGATGACTGGGGCCGCTACCGCACGCAGGTCTATTTCGGAGAGGATGGCAAACTGCTAAAACGCCGAGATCAACAATTTGAGAAATGGCTCAGGGAAGGGAAACTGACCGCACGGGAAGTTAACGCAGCAGGTGAAATTCAAGGGACCGGTGAGTCGGATGTAGATGGGGAGGTAAAGGATGCGGTAGAAATGCTCCATCGAATTGGGCGCTCTACTAGGGCGCGACAATCCTTTATTCGTCATCTGTTTCGCTATTTCATGGGCAGGAATGAAATGCTGAGTGACTCGAGAACATTGGTGGCGGCGGAACGAGCCTATTTGGCAAACAACGGTAGCTTTAAGGCCTTAGTAGTCTCCCTTCTGAGTTCGGACTCTTTTCTCTATCGCCGCTGAGAAATGGCGCTCATAGTTGAACCTTCAACCATCACCTGATGATTCAAAAACGTCGGCATTTTCTCAAAACTGGGGCCTCTCTCGCAATGGCTCCGTTTCTGCCCTCTCTGCAGGCGCAGGCGGCCGGGCGGGGAGGGGAAACGATTCGGCGCTTTGTCTTCGTGGTGAAATCTTCAGGGATCGATAAATTCAATCTCGTGCCTGAGGGCTTGGAAAATCACTATGTGAGCTCTGAGGGTAGGAAACTCGGTAATACCGCGAGGCGACTCGGGCCGATGATCGACGTGTCATTAGGTGAGCACGCGCTTCCAGCGAAGCTCTCTCGGCTTGAGGCCTTCCGGGACCGTCTTACTATTATTCAAAGTCTTTCAGGAGAGGGTTTCAGTGGGAATCATACTGCGGGATATGGCGCGCTCTCATGTCACAATTCAGAAAGGGTAGCGATAGCTCCCAGCATTGATTGTCTCTTAGGCAAGAAGCTTTCGATGGGGCCTTATCCCATGTATGGAATGGCGACCAATGGACGCTTGCTGGAGGGAGGTGCACTTGCTGAGAGCTACTGTTATCCCAATATTTCGGCCTACAAGGCTGGTATGCCAGTGCCATTCCAGGCCTCTCCCCGAAAAGCGTTTCTAGAACTCTTCGGGGCGTCGGTGGCGCCTCCGGAGGAGCTCGAAAGAGAGTTGGCCCTGAACGGGAGTTTGATGAACTTTTTGACCGGTGACGCCAAGCGGATTGAGAAGCAGTTGACGGGTGACGAGAAGGAAAGATTTGGCCTGTATCTGAACTCCTTTGAGGAGCTCCAAAATCTGGAGAGGAAAAAAGTTGCCCTTTCTGAGAAGGTCAAGCGGTTTGCCCCCAAGCCGGGGAGGCTCTACGACTCCGTAAAGCCGAAGCACCGGATTGAGTCGTATTTCGATTTGGCAGCAGCATCACTAATCACCGGCCTGACTAATGTAGTAACGGTCCGGCCGGACACTCTGGGGGTGGAGTACAGGGAGCTGGGTATTTCTAATTCAGTGCACGCGCTTGGACATCTGGGTGAGAACAAGGCTACCAATGGAATGAATGGGAACGAAGCGCGGGCGGCGGTTGAGAGGTTGCACTTGGATGGGATTGCGGAAATGGCAGGGAAGCTCGATGGTATTCCGGAGGGGGGTGGTAGCATGCTCGATCATACGCTGATCGTTTACATGTCCTGTTCTGGCGGTGATCACCACGGTGGGCAGGCGGACTGGCCATTTCTGCTTCTGGGTGGAGCAGCTGGGCAATTGAGAATGGGGCGTTATCTGGAATTCCCGAAATACCGCGAAACGGGACACCGGACCATCGGTAATCTCTATCTTTCCTTCATGAAGGCTGCCGGTATCGATCCCCCGGCTTCCTTTGGTCAACCGGACTCCAACCTCAAGGGCCTGGACCTCGGTGGGCCTTTGGCAGAGTTAATGGCTTGAGAAAGTGCGCTCTCGAGCCTCAGCATTGTGGACCGTTTCGAAATTGGCCGCAGTTGCTCTCGAAAGTTACGAAAATCCGGCTAGGTATTAATTTTATGCGCCTGAACTCACTCTGGAAAATCACGCTCATCTCGTGTTGGTCGTTCTCCGGCTCCGCAGAATTTCTGAAAGCGGAGGAGGATGCCCCCCGCGCGGCCTATCCCGGTGGGTTCACACGCCCTCCCTCGCAGGGGAAGAATTATGACACCTGGGCGGGGGCTGAAGGGCCCGATGTGGGTGTGGTTAAGAGTGATCCTGAACGGCTTCCCTCCCGGGTCGATAATTCAAGCCGGCGGGAATATCCTCCGGTCTATAAACAAAGGTGGGGTGCTTGCGGCCAGTTTGCCTCCGTAGCATCGATTTTCACTTACGAGATGAACGTTCTTAACGGGACGGCGGCAGACACCGATGCGCATCGGTTTCCGGCTCATTTTTCGTGGAATATGATGAACCGGGCGGAAAATAAAGGATCGGAGGCGTATCACGGTTGGGAGGTAGCGAAGCGGATCGGGATACCAACGGCTCAATCTTACGGAGGTGTGAGGCTGAATAAGATCGGGGTGTGGCCTGATGGCTACAGCATCTGGCGTGAGGCGATGGAATATCGTGTCTCGGGGTATCGATACTCACCGGCGAATTCAGTCGCTCAATTGAATGAGGCGCGAGGCTGGCTCTATGATCGTAATCTAGACTCCAAGGATGGGGAGGTGTGTGGGGGAATATTTGCTCTCGACGGACGTATGGGAGAGCTCAAGAAGGTGACCTTTACAATCCCAGAGGGTCAGTATGGCGCAGGAAAGGATCTCTGGACCCGGTGGGGGCCTTCGGGCTATGGGCACGGGATCACCTGTGTTGGATACGACGACCAGATAGGCTATGACGTGAACGGGGACGGTAGAATCACGAATGATCTGGATCTTAATGGTGATGGGCGGGTCACCCTCGCGGATTGGGAAAAGGGAGCATACATTGTGGTGAATTCGTGGGGGGCAAAGTGGTCGGGGGACGGCAAGATTTATCTGCTGTATTCGGCCATGATTGATCCGACCTGGAAGCGGGGTAATTACCTCGGTCGCGCGGAGGTAAAACGCTATATCCCGCGCCACACCCTGAGAGTTAAAATGTCGTGCTCCGATCGCACGAACCTGCGCATGAACATTGGAGTTTCCGGGGTGGAGGCAGCAACTTCTCCTGAGTATGAGATAGCGCCGGAGGCCTTTAATGGGTGGCCGTTGTTTGGGCGAGCCAACGCGGGGCATGTTCCGCTTGCTGGTCCCGGAGAGGAAGGGCCCATCGAGGTCGGAATAGATATTAGTGAGCTTGTAGAGAAGTTGATTCCGGAAGAGAGGAAGACAGGAGAAGAGCAGGGGCGGGTTTTTGTCCGTCTGTCAGGGAAAGAGGGGAGCTCTGCAGAGGGGGTGATACACGAATGTGCGCTGCGGAGCTACGATGAGCAGGGGCAATTTTTGAAGGAATCGAAGTTGGAGGTTGAAGACGGTTTGTTTGGCAAGGACGCCCTTCAGTTGAGTGGTCCTCTAAATCAGCAGGGATCTTGACCCAGTCGTGATGGTCAGGATCTTCTGTGCTTGCGCCTGATTGGTGGGCGTTGAAGATAGAAACGACAGTAAGCTTCAAAGCTGTGTCCACGAAGTGATGTGTGGGCGAGGCGCTTGTGAGTAGGTAACACCGAGAATCATGGAGTGGTTTTATGCAAAGAATAACGAGAGAAAAGGTCCGGTAAGTGCCTCTCAACTCAGGAGTATGGTGGTGTCCGGGGAGGTTGCCGGATCCGACCTCGTGTGGTGTGAAGGAATGGGAGACTGGATTCCGGCAAGCGAGATTCAGGACTTTGACTCTCCTCGGGTGGGCGCAGCGGGTGCCGGAGCGGTTCCCCCACAGGGGCTTCAGTCTCCACAGGTGGTGCCATCGGGAGCGCCGGCTGGTTCCCCGGTCAATATTCCGAATGCGGGACCAGTGGGTGTGAGGCCATCTGCGAACGGAAAGGCGATTACAAGTCTGGTCTGTGGATGTATAGGGATGTTCTGCTGCGGTATCCTTATTCCGTCGATTCTTGCAGTCATCTTTGGTCATATCGCCAAGGGGGAGATTCGTGCTTCAGGAGGCCAGCAAGGAGGGGACGGGATGGCTCTGGCCGGGCTGATCCTTGGGTATGTCGGGTTAGCGTCAGGTGTTTTTTATCTACTTACGATCATCGTTTCTTCTTAAGCGTTGATCGATCGCAGAATCGACGAGATCCTTTGTTCGGACAACGCAGCATTAGCGAGATGGAGTGGTATTACGCAAAACACGGTGAAAGGCAGGGGCCGGTCAGTCTGGCAACCCTGCGAAGTATGGTGGTAACCGGTGAGGTCGCCCAGACCGATCTGGTGTGGCGAAAGGGGATGGTTGATTGGATTCCGGCTAGACAAGTTGCTGAGATTTCTGGGGTAGATTCCGAGCCTTCCACGTCTCCCGTGTCGTCGCCTACAGGAGAAATCAGGACCCCTCAGTCAGAGGTTCGAGTTGCTGGTCCTGTTGCACACGAACGGATTCCCAACTACCTCGTTCAGTCCATTCTGGTGACGATTCTGTGCTGCTGGCCCTTCGGTATCCCGGCAATTATTTTTGCAGCGAAGGTCGACGGTCTGGTCGCGCGTGGCGATATAGCCGGAGCGATGGACGCATCCAAAAAGGCAAAGACGTGGGCATGGGTTTCGTTCGGTTCTGGCATGGCGTTTATTGTTTTATACGTGGCACTCATCGGGCTTGGGGTCATATCGGAACTTTAGTGAGCGCGCGGCTGATCCTTGTCTTTGGCCTCGCAGTCGTGGGATTGCTCGGGGTCTCCCATTTGAAGGAGAATGATCCTGAAACTGACGGAACCTTTCTCCCTCCCTGTTCCTTTCACGAGGTGACCGGGTTGCATTGCCCCGGGTGCGGGGGCACGCGTGCGGGGCATGCCCTTGCCAACTTCCGGATTGGTGATGCGCTCAAGAAAAACGCTCTGCTGGTTGTCCTCCTGCCTTTCCTCGTCGTGGGAATCACATTGGAGGGATTGGCATGGGTGAAAGGACGGGATTACCGGGGGCCGCGAGTCAGGTTGCCAGGAGGGCTGTCTTGGTGGTTGCCGGGGGTCATTGTTGGCTTCTGGATTCTGCGCAACGTGCCGATGTGGCCCTTTGATTTGCTGGCTCCTCGTTGAGGACCTTCTGCTAATGAATGGGCTTCTGGCGGGTGAGACCTTCGACATACTTGGCGAGAAGGTCCGCTTCCAAGTTCACTTTCTGCCCAGTTTGACAAGATTGCAGGTTGGTTGCCTTGAAGGTGTGGGGAGTGATCCAGAAAAGGGCCGAGTCCTCCAGAAGCTCAGCAATTGTGAGAGAAATGCCGTCCACTGCGAGGGAGCCCTGGGAAATACAGTAGCGGGAAACCTGGGGAGGGAGGGTCACCTCGTAGCGGTAGTCCTGACCCTCCGGGGAGAGGTCTTTAATCACGCCCGTGGCATCGACGTGGCCTTGGACGAAGTGACCGCCCAGGCGATCATTCGCACGAAGGGCGCGCTCAAGATTGACAGGCATTCCGTCTTCAAGGGATCCAAGGGAGGTGAGGTTGAGGGTTTGGGTGAGAATGTCGAAGGAGAGGGTTTCTCCTTCTCGCTCTACTACCGTGAGGCAGCATCCGTTGATGGCGATACTGTCGCCAAGAGAGACTTGATCGGAAAATGGTACCTCAAGAGTAAGGCGGGCCTGCTCCCCACGTCTCTCGAGAGAGACCGTGCGTCCGGTAGATTCGATAAGTCCGGTAAACATGGTTTGCTACAGCAGCATATAGGCGGCTCCAACAATGACGGTGGGCACCATCGCTGCAAGGGCCAGCTTGGCCGGAGAAACTCCACCTTTAAAGAAACGGCCAAGGATTGCCTGCCCTGCCGGATTGGGAGCATTCGCTATCACGGTGAGGCCTCCACCGGTCACCGCCCCGGCGACAACGGCATACTTCGCGGCATCTGCCAGTTGGGGTGCTTGAGAAGCGAGGTAGGTCACCGCGGCGTTATCGTTAAAGGCGGTGAGAACGGTGGCTCCGACCATCAGGACCCACTCATTGTCAAAGGTGGTAAGGAGGAGTTCGATCCACCATCCCTGGCAGCCACCATGGATAACGAGGCCGGCAAGAAAGCACCCAACTAAAAGGGGGGTCCGCATCTTGACGTCATTCTGGTGATGGCCGGTGCCTTCCGAGAAGCCGAGCAGGATAAGAAATCCACCAAGAAAGAGGGGCGGGTAGTGCGCCATGAAGACCGTCCATCCCAGGAAAAGAAGATGAATGACCGTAATCAAAGGAGGAATTGGGTCTTCCCGTTCCTCCCAGCGCGGGGGCTGATTCGGGTCGTGTTGCGTGGTAGCTCCGGCGAGAGCGGCAAATCGGCGGCGGAAGATGGCAAAATAGAGAACGTTAGAGGCTAGAATGCCGATTACGGCTTTCCATCCAAATTGAGTCATCATGAATCCCATGCCCCAGTCCCATCGCTCGGCGACCATCAGGACGGGAGGCGCTGCAAAATGAGTCAGAGTTCCGCCAACGGAAACGTTGACAAAGAGAAGTCCTAGCGTGGCATAGGCAAAGGTCGGGCTTGGTGCCAGGGAGTAGAACCGTTTGGCGAGGAGAAGGGCTGCGATTGTCATCGCGGCTGGCTCGGTAATGAAGGATCCAAGGAGAGGGGTAAGGGTCAGGGTTGAGAACCACCAGGCGGCAGGAGTCCCTCCAAAAAGCTGAGCCACCTTATTAACACATGCTTCGGAAAGAAGGATGATGGGGCGGGTGGCCGCAATCGCCATGATGACAACCACGAAGAGCGGCTCAGTGTAGTTTACATCGTATCCCAGGTAATTCTGGAGCTCCGCGACTCCATGCATGAAGCCGTCACCAGGTGCAATTCCATGGCACCACACCGCTGCGCCAGCGAGAGCGATCACCCAGATGCCGAAGACGGCTTCAACTTCACCGAGGGTATGAAAGAGCCACGCGCGGAAAGAGACGTCGTCCTTGGCGTCATCCTCAGGCTTGTCCGCCGCCCTTCGCTTGTTTTCCTCGATGCTTTTCTGATGTCTGTCCTCATGGGCATGTGCCATTTCCTTGAAGACACCCGATAGAAAGGTGTGGAGAATTGCACAGGCGAAGATAATGGTCGCGATAAGATTAAAGTGGTTCTGGGCCACCGCTCTTTTTTTGAGCTTCTCCCATAAAGAACCTTTTTCTCCCTCGAATGCCTCATGCTGAGGGTCGGTATAGGCGGGAAGCGGAAGAGGGAAGTGTGAGTGCTGTTCCTTACGGAGATTCCATTCTCCGCCCTTGCTATAAGCGGGTTCCTTGTCGCCGGCAGCTGATGCGCCAGTAATTCCACACGTCAGGAAGAGAATAAGCAGAAGAGAGAAGCGTGTTCGGGCCATTGCTTGGGGGTATTCTAAGGGTCGGAGGGTCGGGAGCAATGACAATTGGGTGACTTGATTGATCTGAGTTTGCCGGTAACCTGTCATCGTGATCCGGGAGGTAATACCGTTGTTAGTGGCTGCACTGGCATTGACAGGTAGCTCATGTAGCAGGATCGAGCGTTTGGCTGGCCCGAATCCCGGGGCAAACTCTCCAGATGCGCTTCGCGTGCCCTCTTTTCTTCGCGCCGGGGGCCGGTCGGCAGATTCAGGAGTTAAAGTGACGCTAGATGGTCCTGGTGAGTTGAGTGGCGAAGCGACCAACCGAATAAAGGCTCGCGAGCAGGATTTGATGTGGACCGATCCAGATAATCCGGAAAAAAGCATGGAAGGAATGGAGGACGTGATGGTGGATCAAGGCCGTGAGGGGCCGTGGTATATCAGCTACTCCAAGGCCCGAAGGTCGGCAATGCGCTCTGGAAAGCCTATTCTGGTGTGGTTTACCAATACTCAGTTCAGCCCTCTCTGCCGCTCGCTCGACAGCGAGGTCTTCTCCAAGGTTTCCTTCGGTGAATGGGCCAAAGAAGCGCTAGTGCGCCTGCGCCTAGATTTTAATGTCAAAGGCGTGAGCGGAGGGCAGGGCCATTCAGCGATGGACGACAAGATCCGAAAAGAGAACTATTTGGAGGAGCTTAAGCGCCGCTACAAGGTGCAGGGCTACCCCACGGTGCTCTTGATTACCCCGGATGGAAAGGTGGCAGCCCGCTATCGTGGATACCGGAAAAGTTATTTCGATTTCTATGAGGGCCGGCTCAAAAACGATACGAGGCAGGCCGTCAAGCTTCATGGAGAGTGGCGCCGCTCGATGGCTGGGAGGGGCTATCGGGAATGGACTGATCAGCAAGGGCGTAAAGTTTTCGCGAGGCTGACCCGCTACAAATCAGGCCAACTAATTCTGGTGGAGCCAGATGGGAGGAAGATCAGGGCCAGTGAGAGCCGCCTCTCCGAGGCGGATCGGACTTGGATAGCCGCTGAGCGTGCGAAAAGAGATAATTAGGTGGATTTCAGATTGGTTATTCCTCCCGTGCCCGATCAGAGTTCCTCCCCAGTTCGCATCAACAAAAACGACTACAAGACCTTATGGAAGACGTTATCATTATTGGAACCGGCTGCGCAGGATGGACCGCAGCGATTTATACTGCCCGGGCCAACCTACAGCCGCTCGTCCTTGCCGGGGAGCAGATCGGAGGGCAGCTGACGACCACCAGTGAGGTTGAAAATTATCCGGGATTCCCTGAGGGGGTGGATGGTCCTACCCTGATGTTCAATATGCAGCAGCAAGCCGAACGGTTTGGAACCAAAATCGAGTATAAGACTGTAGATCTTGTCGAGAAAGCAGAAGATGGTTCGTTTGTCGTTCGGTGTGGCGAAGAGAGTTTACAGGCCCGGACTGTGATCGTGGCGACTGGTGCCCGGCCTCGCCTGCTGGGATTACCTAATGAAGAAAACGGTAAGAATGGCCTGACCACCTGTGCCACCTGTGATGGGGCGTTTTACCGGGATATGCCTGTAGCGGTTATTGGCGGGGGCGACTCAGCCTGCGAAGAGGCGACTTTCCTGACAAGATTTGCGACCAAGGTGTATCTTGTTCATCGGCGGGGGGAGCTGCGCGCATCGAAGATCATGGCTGAAAGGGCTCTGGCCCATGAAAAGGTGGAGGCAGTCTGGAATACGGAGTTGACTGCCTATCACCCCGGTGACGATGGGAAGATGGATTCAGTGAGCATACGCAACCGTGAAACCGGGGAAGAGGGTTCTTTAAAGGTTAGAGGGGTTTTCATAGCGATCGGGCACGTTCCAAACAGCGGGTTTCTTAACGGGCTCGCTGACCTTGATGAGGATGGATATATTCTGCAAACACCGGGGCGAACTTCAACGCGCACACCCGGTCTCTTTGCCGCAGGGGACGTCGCAGATCACTATTACCGTCAGGCCATTACAGCTGCAGGGCAGGGTTGTGCGGCCGCCCTCGAGGCGGAACGCTACCTCGCGGATCACGAGAGCTGAGAAATAGAGGCGTTATTTGGAATCCCAGGCACATTCCATGCGGAAATCGGTCCTTTTTTTCGCAATGGTATATACTGGGGACGCCGATCAGGCCCTGGAATCGTCTCGCGTCTCGATCGGACCCTGAAAGTAGTGACAGAAGGGCCATTCGCGGGCATCATCCGCACAGCTAAACTAATATGACAGAGTTGCTCATCGCTCCCGCCCGGAACACAGGATGCAGTGATATCGATCTTCTTTCGGAGGTGATCGTTGCTGCGGCAGCAGGGCAGCGTAGTCCCTTGGATGATATTCTCGATACCGAGATGGTTGACGAGGAGCCCTATATGAGGACTCTCGCGAATTCGTTAGGACTCCATTGGCTCGAGGATATTCCCTCTCCATCCGAGCCTCTCCCTCTTCGCAAGGTTTGTGGGCCGCAGGTCGCTTTAAGGCATCAGATTCTTCCGGTCGAATTCGAGGGGAGTGATGAACATGGAACCAGGCGGCTTGTGATCGCCACCTATGATCCCTTCAACCTTGCGGCTCGTCAGGCTGCGGTTCAGGCGGTTGAGGTTCCGATCACTTGGAGGATGGCATCGCGTCGAAGGGTTCATGATGGCTTGCGGCGGCTTTACGGAGTGGGTGCTGATACCTTCGAGCAGATTCTCGAGGGGAGAGATCTTGATTACGATAATCTTGAGCAGGGGGACGAGGCCAGTGTCATTGATGAGGATGAGGATGAGGAGGCAAGTGTCGTCAAGTTCGTCAATCAAATCATAAGGGAAGCTCTCGAACAGAGGGCCACGGATATTCACGTCGAACCGCTCTCTGATAATCTCCGGATACGCTACCGAGTGGATGGAGTTCTGCTGGATATTGCAGTGCCTGAGAACATCAAGGCCCTCCAGAGCTCGGTGATCGCCAGATTGAAGATCATGTCCCGTCTTGATATTGCGGAGCGGCGGCTTCCACAGGATGGTCGGATCAATTTGTCGTTCGAAGGCTCAGGAATCGATGTCCGGGTTGCGACGGTGCCTACCGTGGAAGGTGAAAGCGTCAGCCTTCGTTTGCTGAACCAACAGAAGTTCAACATTGGGATGCTCTCGATGGAGCCTAGTGTGCAGGAAAAGATTGAGCGCCTTCTCGGTCTTTCCAACGGCATCATCCTTATTACAGGGCCTACTGGTTCGGGAAAATCAAC
>Ga0115011_10001673_pt1 | contig 15884 bp, 11 predicted proteins | sample TroAtlMetagenome_2_FD_88705 | JGI IMG/M metagenome (GOLD analysis project Ga0115011, IMG submission 88705) | Marine eukaryotic phytoplankton communities from Atlantic Ocean - Tropical Atlantic ANT8 Metagenome | ecosystem: Environmental > Aquatic > Marine > Oceanic | place: Tropical Atlantic...
GCTTGGCCCGTAGCCCGGCTGCTGCTGGCCGCGGGTCTGGGTGAACATGCCCTGCAGTTTCTCCTTCCACTGTCGCCGGGTTTTGCCGCGCTCGACCGAGCCGTGTTTAGCCTCGAATCTTGCTCGCGCCTCGGCGACGAACGGAAACTCATCATTCTCAAACCGGTGATACTCGTTCCAGCCGAGGTCGCCCGGCTCGTGGCGTGCGGAGTGAAAAATCTTGCCGACACCGCCGGTCCAGTAGCCGTTCTCCTTCATGAACTGCGGCAGCGACACCGTGCCGGGGCGCGTGTTGCGGATGTCGACCTTGTTATTCAGCACGCCGGACGACTCCGGGTACAGGCCGCTGAGAAACGACGCCCGCGACGGCCCGCAGACCGGGTACTGGCAATAGGCTCGGCTGAAGGTGACACCCGCCTTGGCCAAGCGGTCGAGGTGCGGCGTTTTGATGTGCGGATAACCGGAGGTGCTGACGTGGGTGTTGAGGTCGTCGCATACGATCAGCAGCACGTTCGGCTTGGCGTTGGCCAAGTTTATTGCGGCTATAAAGAAAAAAAGTGCTGTGAAATTGCGGAGGATGGTCACTTGTTTTTATTGGTTCGTTGGCGTGCTTTTTTGCGTTCAGCCCGTTTTTGTTCGCGCTTCGCTTCCCGGGCGCTTGGCTTTTCCGGGGCGGCTTTTTGCCTGTGCTTGGCCAAGCCGTGTTCGGTAGCCGAGCGGCGCATCTCCGCCAGCCAGTTGGTGTGACGTTTGGCCAAGCGCTTGGCCAGGTCCGGTCGCTTGGCTGCAAGATTTGTCTTTTCCGAGGGATCGTTCGCGAGGTCGAACAACTCAAGTTTGCCGCGCAGGCTGTGAGCTTTCCAGTTACCTTCACGCACTGCCCACTCGGCCTTTTCCTCGCCGCTGTTCCAGAAGAGAATCGGATGGTGTTCGGTCGTTTTTCCGGTGAGCAGCGGCAGCAGACTCTTGCCGTCAAACCGCCGCTTGGTCAATCGACCGGTGCCGGTGGCCTCGACCATGGTGGGCAGAATATCGAGCGAGATCACCGGCTGATCGAGGGTTCGACCGCCTTCAAATTTCGCCGGCCAACTCACGATCCACGGCGTGCGGATGCCGCCCTCGTACAGGCTGCCCTTGAAGGCGCGCAGCCGACCGTTGTTGGCCTGCATCGCCTTGGAGCCGCCGTTGTCCGTGAGAAAAAACAGGAGCGTGTTATCCCAAACACCCTCGGCCTTGAGCTTCTTCACCACGGCGCCAACGCCGTTGTCGAGATGCTCCAGCATCGCCAGCAAAATCGCCCGCTTTTTGTCGAGGTGCGGAAACCGTTTTTGCATCCGCTCGATGTCTTCCTTGGGAGCCTGCGCCGGGGAGTGGACGGCGTTGTAGGCGAGGTAGAGGAAAAACGGTTTCTGTTCTTGGCGCTCGATGAATGCCACCGCCTCCTCCGTCAAACGGGTGGTCAGGTACCCGCTGTAATCGGAGTCCTTGAGGCGCGTTTTATTGCGGTAGATCGGGGCGTAGTCCGTGCCCTTGACGCCTTGCAACTTGAAGTAATCGTGACCGCCACGGCCCATGAACTTGTAGCACTCGTCGAAGCCGCGGTTCAGCGCGTGCATGCTGAGTTTCGGATAGTCCGTGTCGAGGCCCATGTGCCATTTGCCGATAACCGTGCTGTTATAATTGTTCGGCAAAAAGGACGGGAAGATTTTCGTCTGCTGATTAAATCCGCGCCCGCCGTCCCCGGCGGTGTAGATGCCCAGCCGTTGCTGGTACAGCCCAAGCATCAGGCCGGCGCGAGTCGGCGAACAAACCGCACCGCTCGTGTAGGCCTGAGAGAAAAAGACCCCCTCACGAGCCAGAGCATCCATGTGTGGCGTAGCCACCTCCTTCGGGTGATCAGGGTTAAAGCTAATATCCGCATACCCTTGATCGTCTGTCAAAATAACGACAACATTTGGCGGCTTCGCCTCGGCAAAAATCAGGCTAAGCAGAAAAGTTATAATGACGCTCGATTTTGCAAATTCGCATTTACTCCCAATAGTCATTTTCAGATTGGAATCAGTAGTTTTTATACCTGGTTTAGACACGTGTCCGAAAGACGGAGTGTTTGAATTAGAGGTTTCAAAAAAAGAAAGCAAACACAATGGAACTCACATCAAATCAATCCTCAATCCTGAGAATGAGTTTGTAGGTCTCTATATTTTTTTTAACGAGGCCATATACCTTATTCCTTTAACCTCGGAGACTTTGTGATGGTAAGAACCATTGGCAAGGGGCGGATTTTCACCCGGCCAAAGGATCGGTCTGAAGGACGGTTCATCACCTTCAATTTACCATCCTGACCGACCAACCCCATGATGCTGCTGCCTCCTCCATCCATGTTCGTCGCAGTCCAGCAGCCCAGTTCCTTCATCATACTTGCGAGTTCGTGCATGTTCATCCCCTCGCTGTAACGAGGTTGCCGGCCATCCACAACCACCAGCCAGAGAATTTGCCCCTTCTCATCCGTACCCAGCGCAGTGCGCGGATGACGCGCCCCCCCCGTGCCCACCGTAAGCTTGCCCTTGGAAAGGATCAGCTGAAACCCAGTGGTGGCCTCCTGCGGTTTATCTTCAGCTTGATGCCCAAAACGAACCCGCCCCTTTGCGTCAAACCACACCGACGCATTGCTGGGAGCCATGGCACTGCGCATTTTGCTCTGGGTACCCGCCAGACCATGGATATCCACCGGCTGACCGGCGTACCAGCTACGATTCTTTTGTCCCTGAGCATTGGGGAAACTATCCCAAGGATTGGTATTCACAAACGCCAACACCGAAGGGCTTGAGGCCAGTTTCCTCGGGTCGGTCAACGCCACTTCCGCCGGGCCATCCCCATCCGGATCCGGGCCCAGCGCAACTTTCGGTTTCACCCTGTTCAAGCCCAGATCAATGCGCAGCACATGGATCTTGTTGGGAATCGGGTTTGTTGATTTCTTGAGCGTGTAAGTGATGCCCAATTCCTTGAGGCCCGAAGCACCTGACACCTTGTCCGCAGAAGCTCCCAGACTAACGTTCGCAAAAAAGAGCGCGGTGATGATGGAGAAAAAAATTCGCATGACCAGATGGCCCAAAGGATAACTCGCCGGCCATATGTGGACAGTTTTTTGTGAGGAACAGCCTTGCTGGTCATGGTAAAACCTTCGCCAACCAGAAAAACGTCTTCGCCAAGGTCGGCGAAGCTCTCGTACACCATATTGAGTAGCTTTACCGATCAAATACTGTCCCAACTGTTGAGGTTGTTCAATGTCCTTCTAATCCAACCCTGGGATTGGGTCGGTTGGTTTCACTTGTTCTCCCTGCCAGTTTACTTGGCCGTTATCGTAAAGGAGGATGCGGTGTTTGCTGCCGAGGGCTGGTTTGCGGTTGATTTTGGGGAGGAATTGTTTGTGGCGGGCGATAACTTTGGCGAGCTTTGGATCGCTGGCGAGGTTGGTCCATTCGTTGGGATCCTTTCGCATGTCATAAAGTTCCTCGCTGCCGTCGGCGTACTGGATGTAGCGCCAGTGTTCACTGCGCACGCCGTGATTGTCGTGGTTGTGGGTGGTGATGGCCGGGTGTCGCCGCTTGGCTTTTGCATCCTGCAACTGCGGAATCAGACTGCGTCCATCGAGGCCTTTCTTTTCCGGTAGGCCAAGCAGCCCGGTGAGTGTCGGGTAGATGTCGAGTAACTCGGCAGGCTGGGTGCAGACCTGGCCCGGTTTCACGCCCGGCCCGGCGAAGATGAGCGGTACGCGGGTGCCGTCGTCCCAAAGGGTGTTTTTGCCGGTGATCGCTTTTTCACCGAGGTGCCAACCGTGGTCGGACCAAAGGACGATCACCGTGTTTTCGTCGAGGCCATTCCTCTTTAGCGCGTCCAGCAGCCGGCCGACCTGGCTGTCGATGAAGCTGGTGCACGCAAGGTAGCTGCGGACGAGGTTGCGCCATTGGTTGTTGTCCTCGAGCCACTTGTGCCGCACCTCTGGCAGGTACCAGTGCATGTACCAGGAGAACCGAGGCGTGTCGGCACGATCGTTTCGCAGAATTTTGGGAAGCACGGTGTCGTTGTCCGGGTAGAGGTCGAACCATTTTTGCGTGGCGTAACATGGTACGTGCGGTAGGAAAAAACCGACCGACATGAAAAACGGCTCTTTCGGCTTGGTGTCGAGTTGCTCAACTGCCCATGAGGCAATGTTCCAGTCAGCCTTGTTTTCGTCCTTGTGGTCGAACACGCCCCAGTCCATCAGCTTGTGGTTGCCGAACTGGGTCGGGCCGATCAGCTTCTTTGGCGGGTAAGGGGCGCCACTGGTAGCGGGGCCAACCACGTCGAATTCCCTGCCGTTTTTCTCGCGGCCATAGCGGCCGTGGTAAATCTTCCCGGTGGTGTAGGTTTTGTAGCCGCCGTGCTTGCGGAGGTACTGTGGTAGGGTGACGAGGTCCTTCAACTCCGGCACGTTTCGAAACCAGGGCGACAGTCCGTAGATCCCAGTGGTGCTGGGGCGCAGCCCGGTCATTAGGCTTGTGCGTGACGGGTTGCACAGGGGCGCCTGGCAATGGGCGTTGGTGAAGGCGGTGCCGCGCTTGGCCAAGCGATCGATGTGCGGTGTCTTCACCATCGGATGCCCGCCGATGTAGCCGATCCAGTCGTTCTGGTCATCGATCGCGATGAACAGCACATTCGGTTTTTTCTCGGCCGCGTGAGCTGCAATCGAAAACACCAATCCTGCCAATAACACCAGTGAAAAACGCATGACCGGAGCTTGCCCTTGGCCAATCGCCAACGCAAGTCACGCCCGCTTGGCCAAGCGCTGGTCAAGCGACATGGTGATGGGGTATATTCCGGGGGCGACGGTTATTTAGCGATGCAGAAGAGGTGTTTTTCACCGCGGATTAGCAGTTGGTCGCGCACCGGGACGGTGGTGGAAATGATGCGTTCGCCCATGTTGTTTTCGGAGAGAAATTTGAATCCGTCCGAGATCGAGGCGACCATGATCACGCCGTCCTCGCGCGGGGCGTACAGCTTGCCGTCGGCCACGGTTGGCGAGGCGTAGTAGCTGGCGCGGTGCTTGGGGAATTGGCCATCCCAAATTTTCTTCCCGGTCTTGGCATCAAGGCAGGAAACCTGGCCGCGGTCGCCTAGCACGTAGACCTTGCCGTCATGAATAGCAGGCGTGGGCACGAACGAGCCGGTGCCGGTGAGCGTCCATTTGCGATTGGAATCGGTGACGTTGCCGTCGCCGCTCAGTTCAACGCCGGCGATGTGTTTGCCTCGGCCGTACGGGATGATCGCCATGTTGCCGGCGAGTACCGACGAAGCGACCTGCACCCAGTTGCCGCGCTTGTCCGGGTTGAAGCCTTCGCAGGTCCAGAATAGTTTGCCGTTGGAGGCATTGTGGATGGTTAACCGCTCCGCGCCCCAGACGACGATCGCTTCGCGTCCCTGATACTGAACGACGTGCGGCGTGGCGTAGCTGTGGTCGCACTCGACCGGTGTCTTGTAGTTGCGCGATTCCTTCCACGCAAGTTCGCCGGTGCGCTTGTCGAACGCCGCGAGGTACGATTCACCGGAGTGCATTACGGCGAGTACGACGTGTTTTGCGGTCAACACCGGCGAGGTGCCGATGTCCCAGTACAGCGTGTCGCGCGCGAACCGGTCCTGCAGGTTGGTTTTCCAGAGCAACTTACCATCCAGCGTGAAGCCGGCGAGGTTGCCGCTCTTGAAATAGGCAAACAACAGTTTGCCGTCGGTGATCGCGGAGGGGTTGCTGCCGGAGCCGTTGCGGTGTTTGCCGGCGCGCTCGCTGCCGACCGTGGTTTGCCACCGCTTTTTGCCGTCCCAGCCGAACGCCATCAGCGTGTCGTTTCCGTCGCTCGGGCTGGTGATGATTATCTGGTCCTTCCAGACGATTGGCGTCGAGCAGCCCTTGGCCGGCAGCGCAGTTTTCCACTTCACGTTTTTCTCGTTATCAAAAGCTGCGACGTAACTGCCGGTTGAGGTTGATCCGTTTTCGTCAGCGCCGCGCCAGTTCGGCCAGTTCGCCTCCGCGCCCACAGTCAAAGCCGGGGATAACAACGCCAAGCCAGCCAAAAGACCGGCGATTTTTGAGTTTAGTTTGCTAGTCGTATTCATGATCAAAATTAATAGTTCGTGTTTGGTTCGGTGCCGGCGAGATACTGCACGCGGCGGTAGACTTCGCCCTTGTCGAATTTCAGTTTTACCTTCGACGGATCGTACTCGTGGCCGATCTGGTCGCGCAGGAAGACGATAGTGTTGAAGGCGATCATCAGCGCCTGCTCAGTCTCGGCGGTGTTCACGACGCCGTAAAGTGTCGGCATGGGGTCGACTGCCTTGATGCTCCCGAGGAACTCGGCGGCGCGCACGCGCACCATCAGGTTTTTATCCTTCAACAGCGGCTCGGCGGCCTTGGCCAAGGGCTTGGCCTCGTCACCGAAGTTGGCGAAGACCTTGAGCGCCCAGTAGCGGCGGAGGACGCCCTTGGATTTCAGCGCTTGGCCAAGCGCTGCCTGCACCTCGCCGAAGGGCTGCAGGGCGAGGTCGGACAGATCGGAGAGGCGGCTGACTTGCTTCGCATTTTTTCGCCCGAACGCCACGCCGTCCTCGAGGGCGGCGGTGACCATCCGGTTTTCGGGGTAAAAACTCAGGTCGTTGATTGACGTCATTTTGTCGCGCAACAGCCGGCGCATGTCGGCCAGGCGCTTGGCCTGGGCCGGGTCGGCGGCGAGGTTGTTGACCTCGTGCGGATCGGTGGCGAGGTTGAACAATTGCTCGACCGGTCGGCGCTCGAAGAACTGTCGCTGCACCGGGTTGAGCCGATCGACCCGATAAAGATCGCGCCAATTGTCATAGGCGAGCTGCCGGTAACGGTAGTTGTTTTGCAGGCCGTCGGCGTAGTAGGCCTGATAGTTGCGAATGTATTTCCAACTGCCTTTGCGGTAGGTGCGTACCATGTCGAATTTTTCGTCGAACCGATCGGCATGGCCAAAGACCTCGTCGCGCGTGGCCAAGTCGACAGCTGACGTGCCTTCGCCGAGGAACGCCCGGCCGTCGAGTTCCTTGTGCGGCGCGATGCCGGCGAGGTTGAGCACGGTCGGTCCGAAGTCAATGAAGCTCACGAAGCCGTCGGTGCGCGCGCCGCGCTTGTGGTCGACGAGGTGCTTGAAGTTTTCCGGGATGCGCACGACCAGCGGCACGTGCAGTCCGCTCTCGTAGGCGTAGCCTTTGCTGCGTGGCATCACACCGCCGTGGTCGCCAAAGTAAAAAACGAACGTGTTCTCCAGCAGGCCGTCCTCCTTGAGCTGGCTGACGATGTGCCCGACGTGGCCGTCGATGATGCCCATCCGGTCGTAGTACCGCGCCTTGGTGTAGCGCATGATCGGCGTGTCAGGGAAGTACGGCTGCAGTACGACCTCATCGGGCGATGTCTTGGTCGGTGTCTCCATTTGTTTCAGCGGAAAGTGCAGCCGGCTCTCGTGCGAGTCGGCGAACGATTGCATGTGGAAAAACGGCATGGCCTTGTTTGGCCGCTTGCGCCACGTTGCCTTGTTGGAGGACATGTCCCAAGCCTGCTTCATGTCGACCTTGAAGTTGTAGTCCGTCTTCGCGTTGTTGGTGGCGTAGTAACCGTGTTCACGCAGCACCTGTGACCACGGCTTCACGCCGGGAGGTAGGGTGGCCAGCGCGGATTTGCGGTGGTACTGGAAGCCGACACGCGGCGCGTGCATCGCCGTGGCCAGCGTGGTGCGCGCGACCGAGCAGACCGGCGCGGCGGAGAAAGCGTGGTTGAAAGTCAGTCCCTCGGCGGCCAGGCGCTCGATGTTGGGCGTGATCCCCAGCTTGTTGCCGTACAGGCGGAGGTAATGCACCGAGTTGTCCTCGGACAGGATGAAGACAAAATTGGGCCGCTTGGCTGGTTCCGCCGCCTTGGCCAAGCCGGGCAGCGACACGGCTGCGAGCAGACTGAAGATCAGTCGAGAAAAGCGCATCCGCACAGTCAAAGCCAAGCGCTTGGCCAATGACAACGCCAAAACGCCGGTTTTGGGTTGTCATTTGCTGTTTTTCCCTTTAGCAATCCCGCCGCACACGCGACCCAAGTTTTTAACAGGTTCAAAAAATGGCCTATTTTCCGAAGATAAAGAAAATCCGTTACGAAGGTCCGGACAGCAAAAATCCGCTGGCCTTTAAGTGGTACAACGAGGACGAAATCGTCGAGGGCAAGACCATGAAGGATCACCTCCGGTTCTCCGTCGTCTACTGGCACACTTTCCGCAACGCCCTCTCCGATCCGTTCGGCGTGGGCACCGCGCTACGCCCGTGGGACGACGGCACCGAGTCGGTCAAGAACGCCCAAAAGCGAGTTAAGGTCGCATTCGAGTTCATGGAGAAGCTCGGCGCACCGTACTACGCCTTTCATGATCGCGACGTCGCGCCCGAGGGCAAGAGCCTCTCCGCCTCGAACAAGAATTTCGACGCCGTGGCCAAGGTGCTCAAGGCCGAGCAGGAGCGCACCGGCATCAAGCTCCTCTGGGGCACGGCCTGCCTGTTCGCCAACCCGCGCTACATGCACGGCGCCGCCACAAGCTGCAACGCCGACGCATTCGCCTACGCTGCGGCACAGGTGAAAAAAGCCATTGAGGTCACGCACCAACTCGGCGGCGAAGGCTACACCTTCTGGGGTGGCCGTGAGGGTTACTCGACTCTATGGAACACCGACATCGGCCGTGAGCTGGACCACCTCGGCGCGTTCCTCCAGATGGCGGTCGATCACAAAAAGAAGATCGGCTTTAAGGGCCAGTTTTACATCGAGCCCAAGCCAAAGGAGCCGACCAAGCACCAGTACGACTCCGATGCTGCTGCCTGCCTGAATTTCCTGCGCCAGTATAACCTGATGGACCACTTCAAGCTCAACCTCGAGACCAACCACGCGACGCTGGCTGGCCATGAGATGCAGCACGAACTGGAGGTTGCCGTGGCCGCCGGCGCGCTGGGTTCCATCGACGCCAACACCGGCGACCCGATGCTCGGCTGGGACACCGACCAGTTTCCGACCAGCATCTACCTCACCACCGAGTGCATGCTCCCGATTCTTAAGATGGGTGGTTTCAGCACTGGGGGCGTGAACTTCGATGCCAAGGTGCGCCGCGAGAGCTTCGAACCGGAGGATCTGTTCCACGCGCACGTCGGTGGCATGGACGCCTTCGCACGCGGTCTCAGGATCGCCGCCGCCATCCGCGCCGACGGCCGATTGGAGGAGTTTGTCAAAAACCGCTATCGCTCGTGGGACAGTGGTATCGGCAAAAAAATCGAGTCCGGCAAGGCCAGCTTCAAGAGCCTCGAGACGTACATCCTCAAGAAGGGCGAAGTCTCGAAAAACGAAAGCGGCCGTCAGGAATTCCTCGAGAACCTCATCAACGAGTTCATCTGAGGCAGGACCACAATTCACCAAAAAGGCGGCTAAAGCAGGCCGCCTTTTTTTGTCGCCCAGCGCTTGGCCAAGCGGGTTGAGTTTCCGGGATTGGTTTTGCTTTTCGAAAGCTGGATCAGCGGTTGCCGATCCAAACCATTGGGCCACAGCCCAAATGGGAAGTTGTTTTATCTGATCTCCACGAATTCAAGTGACTCAGCCTGTCGATGGTTGATGATCAGCGTCTCCCGGTCAAGCCGTGTCAAGTCCTGCAGGTCGAACCCGGATTGACCGATGATTAGCGAGTCGTTCTCGAGCCGCCCGTTGATCCTGTAGAATGCCTTCCCGTGGGAATGAACCTGAAACTGATCCCTGCTTGGCAGGTACTCCAAACCCTGAATTCCGAAAGGGGATTTGAAATTGATCTCGTGCGTTTTAATGTGCCGAAACGTTGAGTCAAACTCAACGATGCGATCCGAGTGGTCATCGTCAAAAAACGATTCGGCGACAAAAAAATGCCCGTCACGATGGGCAATTCCCCCGGCGCAAACCGTGAAATGTTTTCTCACGTCATGCACACCAATCAACTCCAGCGAGGTAGCGTCGTAGACATGAACGAAATGTTCATCGGACCCGTTTCGCTCACAACCGCTAACTGCGGCGTAAATCCGGCCCTTCGCAAAAACGATGCCGCCGTGGTGCAGTTTTAACCGGGGGCCTTTCACAACGAGTTGCCCGTTTAACTGGTATTTGAACAGTTGCTGTGTGTTTTGGACGTAGATGAATTTGCCGTCGGTCGCCACACCCTGCTGGCCATCATTGCTCGGAATCAGCAGGCGATTTTTAATAGGCATCGTGAGGTGCTTTTGCTGTCCCGATTCAGAGGTCGCTTGTGTTGAACGCGAAGCACACCCCACCAACAGCACAACTAAGATCGTGATTAGTATGTGTTTCATGTCGACCAAATTTTGGCTCTTATAACTAATTAGGCAATTATTTCAAGCATTTGGATCATCTTTAAAGATATCTTCTATTGATGATTCAAAGAGCCGAGCAATTTTGAAAGCCAAAGGTAGACTTGGATCGAACTTTCCTTTTTTTCTATCGCATTAACCGTTTGCCTTGTGACACCTAATTCATAAGCCAAATTAGCCTGAGTCCAATCTCGTTCTGCACGGAGTACCTTCAATCGGTTTTTCATAGGTATTTCCTAACACCTAGGATACATCCAACAGCATAAGTAAGATACATCACAATCATAAGATGAGGTATTTCCGGTTGAAAAGGAATAAGCTTAATGTCTTCAAGCATTTCATAGCTGCAGCCGAACACTAATCCAATACCTAGGCTTATTGCCATAGCATCTAGATGTATCTTTCTCTGTAATTCATCTAGCCCAAGTAAGAACTGTTTAAACACCCTAATCATTCCTAAACCTATACTAATGTGAATCAGAACAGCGATAATGGTTAGCAATGCGTTGAAGTTCCATAGATTTTTTGGACCAAAAGCAACCCCAGCAGTTGCCAAAACCCAAACTACGGACCAAATGAAAAGGCGTTTAGTATTTTCCTTAGTTAGTGGTGTTGAATCACACACGCCAGTCATAATTTTTTTATTCATAGCTTTTTATCCTAAAGAGATGCAAAGAACTCAATTTAAGTTCCACATCTGAAATGTAAAGCTTATTTTACATTTTGTACAGTTAGCTTGATGTTTTTCGGGTAGGCAAAATTTTGGAACACAAAAAGCCGTGTCCTTTGCAGATTCATCAATGGATGCTACAGAAGATTATAGATCAAAATACTAAGTTGAGTGTCTAATTTAAGATAAAGCTCTTTGAATCCGTTGCGAGATTATAAATAAAAGAAGTCTCAAAACTCCAATGGAGACCTACAAACAGGCAAACACCACTAGCGCAATTTATAATTAATTGCTATATGTATTATATAAATAATATGACTTGATTCCGTTCAAAGCAGTGTTAGAAAAATCCTCGCTTTTACAGGAAACATGATTGGTGATCGAATAAAATCTTCGTTAATTCTCCTTTGCTTGGCAGGCATGATTGGCAGCTTAAACGCTAATGCGCCTGAGAATATAATTAAGGATAGCCAAACCAAGGTTTCAGGCACGTTGATCGGGCACAAAGGGCTATTGGCCGTTCCTATTATGCGAAACGAGTTCATGCCTAACCCTATTATGGGAGTAGGGGTAAGTTATGATGGCAAGGTTTATGTTACTGAAACAACCAGGCAGCAGCGCGAAGAGATTAGTCTTATCCAATCGCCTTTTCTACACGAAAAGGACATGGAATTGATATCTACAAAAGCAAAGCGCGATTGGATAATAAAGAATTACTCACCAAGAATTGCCGCACGCCAAGGAGTGAGGGACTACAATGGTGATGGCAAAGTGGACATCAGGGACCTGTCAGTGCGCAGCGAGAAGATCTACACACTTCATGATCAGAACGCTGATGGAGTATTTGATAAGGCAGCACTTTTTGCCGACGGCTTTAATAATGTCCTAACTGGAGTAGCACACAGTGTTACCCCAATTGGCGGACACGTCTACACTACAATTATTCCAGATCTTTGGAAGTTGACCGACACAAATGGTGATGGGATGGCTGACTCCAGAGAGAGCATTGTCCATGGGTTCGCGCCACATATTGGATACGGAAATCATGACCTTCATAGCATTGTTCAAGGTTATGACGGCAAGATCTATTGGAGTATGGGAGATCGTGGTTTGAATGTCCTTACTAAAGAAGGTAATCGAGTTAGTAACCCTCATTCAGGCTGCATATTGCGTTGCAACCCAGACGGAAGCGAGTTCGAGGTTTTTGCTACTGGTCTTCGAAACTGCCAATACTTCGATTTTGACAATTATGGCAATATCTTTGCAATAGATCATGACGCTGATTTCCAAGGAGAACGAGAGCGTCTCGTATATCTACCTGAAGGTTCGGACTCGGGATGGCGCATGTATTATCAATATCGGAACACTACTCTCGTTAAGGCTGCACGGGATGATCTTTATAATCCGTGGCTAGCAGAAAAGATGTGGCTGCCATTTCACGGGGGACAGCCTTCTCACCTTCTGCCCGCAATTGAGAATAGCTGGAATGCGCCGGCAGCATTCTCATTCCAGCCGGGTGTGGCTCTCGCCGGCGCATTCAGGAATCATTTCCTCTTAGGTGGAATGGGCAATATTCGTGCCTTTAAGATGATCGCTGACGGGGCTGGTTTCAAAAGAGAGGGTAATCAAATCCTCATACAAGGTTTAGGAGCGCAGGTATTAACGTCAGCTTTTGGTCCTGATGGTCGGCTATATTTTACCCTCTGGAGGCCAAGCCGCGGAATGAGCCAACTGTGGACCCTGCAGTCAACTAACCATACGCAGGAAATGATACATGTTAAAGAGATCTTAGCTAAAGACCCAAAACAAAAAAACGTTGATAAACTTCTTGAACTTCTTGGTCACACCGACCGGCGTATCCGCCAGCAAGCTCAGTTTGCTCTGGTCGCTCGAGGTGAGATTAAAGCTATGCGTAACTTGGCAATGAACCGTAAAGCCGAACTCCTGCCTCGATTACATAGCTTGTGGGGGCTAGGACAATTAAAGCATAATGATTCTGAATTGCTGGCAGTACTTTGTGCCGACGACAACGATGAAATTCGTGCTCAAGTCGCACGTTGGGCAGGAGAGCTTAGCTTTGATCCAGAAAATCGAATTCCAGCCATGCTTCGTGATTCCTCTCCACGCGTCCGTCTGATGGCTGGCATTGCATGCGGCAAACTCAAAAGCACGAATGCATTGACGGCACTTGAAGAACTGATCGTTTCAACTGAAAACAAAGATCCTATTTTGCGCCATTCCGGGATCATGGGCTTAGTCGGGGTCGCTACATTGAGGCAACTGGAAGACTTCGTTGACCACCCTTCAGAAGCCATGCGTATTGCAGCTGTCGTCGCCCTTAGGCATCTAGGCGGTATCAAGGAATTGACTAAATTTATTAAGGATGATTCACCTCAAGTTATGAGCGATGCTATTCGAGCGATCTACGATGAAGCCCAAACACAAACTTTTTTAGATCATCCCAAAAGCCTTTCCGTAATTGCAGAAGCACTCAATCCGCAACATCCAACGGAGGTTAACGTTCGAGCAATTGCGGCTAATCGTCGACTCGGCACCATTGTTTCTGCAAAACGCATTTCCACTTTCTTAGCAAATCCAAATCTTAGTCACAATCTTCGTATTCAAGGTCTTTACGCTCTCAAATCTTGGTCAAAAGCATCTCGGCTAGATCCAATAGACGGACGTTACTTTCCGGTTCTAGCCGGTGACATGGACGCGCTCAAAGAAGCTATTGGACCAGAAATCTGGGCTTTGGCTAATGACGCTGACAACAACATTTCGCGACAAGCTATTGCAGTATTACAGAGCATCAATCCGGACAGGGCAAAACTGGATCAAGTATCTGACTTAATATTAGACGAAACGCAACGGAGCGATTTACGAAAGGGATGGCTTCGTTGGTTACGTAAATGGGATCGCATTTTATTCACTTCGGTCGGCACCCAAGCCTTAAACTCAAAGTCTCCTGAACTTCGTGCGGTTGCTGCAGAAGAGTTGTCAGAAGCTGGAGTTGGCGGCTCTGCAGTGGATAACTACCTTCTTGCAACACTTAATAATTCCAGTGATACGGTTGAGTTACAGCGGGCTATCAAAATGATTCCAAGGCTAAACTCAAAAAAATATATCATTGAAAAACTCGTTAAAGAACTGATCGACGGAAGAATTGCCCCGGAGATCCAACTGGAAGTCCTCGAAGAGGCTACAGCTATCGCCCGTGACTACCCAGAAATCAGAATGCTAATGGATAACTATAATAATTATATTAACAAGCAGAGCGTTATGAAACGCTATGATGTTGCCATAAAGGGAGGTAACGCCGAAAAAGGAAAAGGTATATTTTTTAGCCATGCACAGGCACAATGCTCTAAGTGCCATGCATTAAAACAACTCGATAAACAAATTGGGCCAAGCTTAGAGGGCATCGCCAAGCGCCATTCACGTGAATTTCTACTGCAGTCCATCGTAGACCCACAGGCCGAAATCACTCTGGGGTACGGGATTGTAACTGCAAAACTAAATGATAATCGGATAGTCAGCGGCACCTTGTTAAACAAAGACAAAAATAGAATTACCATCAAACTTCCAAACAACTCTTTGGAATATTTTGCTACCTCAGAAATTAAATCTCTTTCGAAGCCGGTCGGTACAATGCCTGACCTCAAAGCTATACTGAACCTACGACAAGTTCGCGATCTGGTTGCCTATCTAGCTACCTTAAATTAAACTTAATCGTAAAGCCCAAAGAAAAACGATATTTTGAGGAATCAGGACAAAGATAAGATGAAGTCCATTGAATTCCTTGTGAGAAACAGAATCCCCACTGCTTTATCGCATCAGTAAACCGTTCAGAATGAAGGATAGAGAAGTGGAGCGGGTGAAGGGAATCTTTCTGCCATGCCCCAATTTTGACATGGAGGAGTTTCATAAAGCTACGAGCAGTAAACCTGTACCCATCTCTATTGAACACATGAGAAAATTATTCGAGTCGGGCCAAAGGACATTAGAAAAAGGAAGAGCAGTTGATGAATTGATGGAGATAACCGGCAAAGGAAAATCGTCCTGTTACAAGGCTCTGGATGTGAATGCTGGTAAATTCTCAGAATATCTAGAGGAGATAGGAGGGTTAATTGAATGGAGGGAGAATTAAGCGTTTTCCATTTTCCATTCCAACCAATCCCTAGGGTTTCAGTTGGAATGGAATTGGAAATCCAACTTTTTACAAAAGGATTCCAACTGGAAAATCTTGGAAGGTAACTATGGAACCGACAACAAACGGAGATAAGGGAGAGAGAGGAGAGGATGGGCGTTTTCTACCGGGGAATGCTGGAGGCCCCGGAAATCCTTACGCAAGGAAGGTGGCGGCATTGAGAGGGAGTCTAATCACTGCCGTCACCCATGAAGACATTGAGGCGATAATTCACTCGCAAGTGGAGAAGGCGAAACAGGGAGATACCGTTGCGGCCAAGTTCATTGTTGAGAGGATTCTGGGCCGGCCTCAGCCCATTGATTTATCCTTGGTAGCGATTAAGGCGAGGATTGAAGAAATGCGAGCGGAGTCTGATGAAGCTAGTCAGAAGGAGATTATGAAGCTGTTGCCGATCATCAGCTAAAGTCCAATGCCCTTAGCGGACCCCCAACCCAAAGGCGTTCAAGTGGTGGAGGGAGTTGTTTCATTTCCCTTCAGCTTTCAATTCTTCACCCGTCTTGCCGCCGTGTTTGCGGAGGAGGTCGGTGATTTCGGTGAGATCGTTACTGATGGCAAAATCTAGCGGTGTTTCGCCATGATCATCCATAGCATTCA